>Ga0307513_10010767_pt1 | contig 11426 bp, 11 predicted proteins | sample 15_EM_MG_FD_202174 | JGI IMG/M metagenome (GOLD analysis project Ga0307513, IMG submission 202174) | Populus trichocarpa ectomycorrhiza microbial communities from riparian zone in the Pacific Northwest, United States - 15_EM | ecosystem: Host-associated > Plants > Roots > Unclassified | place... | reverse complement strand
TTTGAGAAACAAGTCAAACAACCGAAATAAGAACCAAGCGCGGAAAAACAAGACGCACAGTGTAACCCCACTTCTGGTTTGCGTTATTTGTCGAACAGGTCCAAATTTGCAGCTTCGTCCCGTCAACGAGCCTGCCCTCCGGCACATCCAGGCACTTGTTGCCGAAGACTTTGACGACCCCTCCGCCAAAGGTCCACTTTTGAGAAGCAGACCCAGTGCATGGCTGGATGGTGACGATGGCGGCGTCGGAATTGGAGGCAGCGGTCAAGCATTTCGCTGTATTTTTGAGTTAAAGTCGAAGATAGCCAGAGCGTGTTGATGATGACTTACCACTATTGAGGCCGGGTTCCAAGAGGAGCTCGCCTTTGAAGCTGCAGACAACGAGTTATAATTAGCCCCCAATTTCTTTCCGATGATATCCTGCGATCGACGTACGCGGGCACTTGCGCTTTCACTGAGATAGCGAGGAAGGCGAAAGTGGTGAGGGTTTGAATGACACTGTTGACAGAGGAACGCATCTTTATTAGAGAAAAAGAGTGTCAGGGAGAAAAGAATGTGTAGGACGGCTGGTTAAGCCGTCAAAATAGGGTGATGTCGAGGAAAGGGAGACGGAGAAAAAAAAAGCTGGGAAAGGATCTTTATAGTCGAGCGTCCCTGAACTCTCCTGAACCCTCGTGCCTATGAGTGCCTATATCATATGGGAACGCGCCGGTACCTGACACAATGATCTATTTTTATGCAAATGCATGGCTTCGAGTCTCATGACGGTTGTCGACGAGTCCGGAAAAAAAATGATGAATTGCAACTCGGAACGCTCGACCAATAGAATATACGCACACACCATCGATATAATCAAATTCTGCCCATCCAAATTAAATGGTCGATGAACCCGGAGATTGAGGCTGACAGACACATAGCGACTTTCGAGATCCAAGATACTATCCGAAACCTCGGCCAGAGAAGCTGCACGCAAGGTGAAACTTCGAGAGGAAAAATTCATGGCCCGAACCATTACGTTCAAGCACCATAACAAATGTGGTCGACCGACAACCGGGAGTAAAGGAAAAAAGGTAGACCAAAAACACTTAGTCGGGCTGAACGGTAACATAGCAATGACCGCCCACCCCGAAGTTCAGTATGTCAGTCCTCCATCCGAGTCGGTTTGACAGCACGCGATCAGCAAGCCCCTAGGTGTCATTCGGGAGACTTTCATTCTTTACAGTAGAGTACACCCAGAATAAGAATTCCAGAGTCAGATCCTAAACCCATATCCTACTGAACGCGGACAGGATGACGGTTTGGAATCAAGCAGGATGTCGTTCAAGGGACCGGCGTACAAACACGGACAACGTCCTTTCCCACCATCCACAACAGTCTACACCTCGACAGTGCCGCTCATTGAGCCAAAGGAATCGATATCGACCCAGTCTTATTCAAAGAATACTTAGACAGAGGTGCGTTGGAGATTCTTGCCGACTGAAATACCCTCCGTTCATGCAAAGATAGGAATAGGTCAGCAGAATCCAGATTTTGCCCACAATATTTCCAGGACTCTGGCGTAATCGCTACTTCTTCCACCTAAGATGATTTTCTGACGGTCTACACCTTAGGGACCAGTTTTTATTCAGGAGGTGCGTCGGAAATTCTTAGCCATTGCTGCGTTTTGACCACAAGAATCAACCATAGGGAAGTATTGCCCCTGGTAAATTCCCAGGTTGAGGTGCGTTGAAACTTCCTGGCCATCTCCATTGACTCAAATGCCCTTCGGATCTCGAAAGAACGGCGAATTTCAGCCAATCCTGGAATTTCAATAATCCTACAATGCCCCCCAAATACTCGCACGTCAAAAAACGATCTGCCTCTGGCTTATTGAAAAAGGAGAAAAATGGGCACCACATCGTCAAAGAATCGCACCAAGCTCGCTCCTTGAACCCACATGTCGACCGTAGCATCACTCAGGCAACAAATGCCGTCTCCTTGCTCGAACGCGCCATCGCCCGCATCCTCCTCATCCGATTCGACCAAGACATCGCACGTCTCTTCTCCACACGACTGTACAGCATTGCCCTCGTTCATCTCCCAACCCTCATCATGCGCTGTGTCACCCTCGGCGGTCCAGGGTGGCTAGCGTTCAACCACGACTCGGACGAGATTAAGGATTACTTCCGTGCCGCCATCAGCATGGACATGCGTCAGGCAGGAGAGAGGGTGGCAACGAAGAGTGTGTTATGGTCATACACAGCCTTGCGTCATTTCGTACGTCTCTTACCGGTGCTGCGACGACGTAAATGTTGATTATCATTAGGCCATGTCAAACAACGTTCCGATATGCAGTAAACTCGGCTTGCATTCTCTCCGCCTCCTGCCACATTACCCGGCTCTCAAAGCCCATCTCGACGCGCTCGAAACAATGTCTCCGCCCATATTCACAAAACCACCCCACCTCGGCTCGTTACAGGAAGGACAAGACGCCCTCGAGGATGCGTGCGAGCTTAAATTCGGATGGGTCAACGACTATGCACCCGCCCATCCCGACTGGGATGGAGATTGGCGGACGAAGATTCGTTATGGTTACGAGAAGCTCGCGCAAACTCTGTGGCGGGTCGCACGGGAATTCGACGTTCGCGGTTATGGTATGATCTTGCGCGAGAAGTTGACGACCAAATGGTGTGATTGTGGGTGCTCGACCGACCATCTTGGTGAAGTCTGCGAGCGAACGGTACGAGAAGACGAACAAGATAGCGGTGTCAGATCGGGGAAACAGAGGGAGTGGGATGGACGTGGGAGCGGCATATATGGATGGGAAACCGAAGAAGAGGAGGACATTTGGGAGGTAGACCTCGATTTTGGCGGACTGGAACCAGAGGAGACCGCGGACACGGATTCTGAAATGACGATCGGAGAGATGATGGAATGGCGGTATCTGAGGGCAGAACGCGAGAAAGAAAAGGTGCGGGATTGACCCCTCTTTTTCCGCCTACTGAATATCGTTGGGCTCAGGGAAACGCCGCGTTTCGCAGAGGAGATTTCGAAATGGCCATCAGCCTTTACGAAGCTGCGCATGGGTTAGAGTCGGAACTTCCACACTATCAACTCAACCTCGCTGCTGCTCATCTCAAGCTGAACAAGTATGTCATTCCTATTTTTGCTAACTGCTAATCCTTGTGCTTACGCCAACTTCCAAGCTGGATGGAAGCTGAGGAAGCCTGCACGAAGGTGCTGAAACAGCATCGAAACGTCAAAGGTCTATATCGGCGCGGAAGAGCGCGAAGAATGTTGGGTAGGAATGTCGACGCGATCCAAGGTGCTCCTAAACTTATGCCTATTTCGATATTCATCACTTTCTCACTTGGACAATCCAGACCTGCGCGCAGTGCTACGACTTCAACCTACAAATGCAGACGCCATTCGAGAGCTTACGGAGCTTTTACTCCCGTCAGACAGCGACAATACATCCATCGTTTTTCTCGATTCCGCGAATCCATCCTCATCTAAACAGCCCACGACGGAAACGAAAGAGAAGCATACGGAACAACTGCGGCAATTAGGAATACCGGAACCGAAACCGACGAAACAACCTCCGTTTCCAAAGACACACGCGGATGATAGGAAGCTGAAGATCGCGCTGTTGTCTGGGGTGGGCGATGGTGCCAACGGAACGGCGAAATCCCGAAAAATGGGTAGTGCAGCCGGAGACTCGCAGCAGCAGCCGCACAAGAGACACGGGAAAGAGAAAGCTGGGACGGTGAAGACGATGAAGACGAAAGAGATGGAACGTATGAGGGCAGAGTGTGCCACATATCCGAGCTGGGATAGATACGTGGTGAAGAAGGTCGATTAGGGGGACTGGGATAAGCTCCCACCGTAGGATGGACGGCGGTGGTGTGTTTTCCACTCTCTTCGCCTTCGTTATCCTTCCTTCATGCTTCAATTGTTGACTTTCATTTTTGCTTCCCGTGTTGGCAACATTCCTCGTCGTTTCATTTCTTTTTTGGCGCTGCCTCCGACGATGGCACATGCCCATTACACAAGATACACGTGGTTTATATTGAAATCACCCTGTCTGAAAATTGTACTTTTATAGCGCATGCTATGCGTCTTTTCTTCTCTCAGTCGACGTGAGAGTATCCTGGCTCCAAGGTTTGCTCGGTTCTCACCGAACTTGCGCTCGTGACCTCCCACAATGCCTTGGGGGCTTATAAATTTCCTATCTCAATTTCCCTATCTCAATTCCTATCTCCCACAGTTTGTGACCATTGCGCATGAAGGTTCTCCCAGGCACTGTTGTTCCAAGACTGGCTTATCTCTGCCAGATATATAAGTGCACATGAGGCAGATTCCGTTATCATTCAATCTTTAAACCTCTAAACTCCAACAGACACCTGCGGACTCGAACAGAATGGCAACTGAAGCAAACTCCGTTCCTCATCCTACCTTGATTTCGGTGAGTCTAATGATGGATTACCAGTAAATTTTAATTCCAAGTCTTACCAGGTCGACCCTTTCATGTAAGATTTTGGAGATGTTAATTAACCGTGAATTATCCTCACGAGATATTCTGCGATGAAGTCCTGCGGACCAACAAAAGGTGAGCTGGTATTCAAAATCGAAGCCTTCTACGTAATTAATTGTTGGAATTGCTAGGGTATACACAACCGATGGCAGTAAGTGCCCTGCTTCTTATTTGTTCTTAATCATCAAAAGCGTCGGAACAGCCCAGATATCCCGCCCATTGCAACTGTAAAGCCAGGACAGGTCAGTAATTCTGTCGTTCTCCTACTTGCGCATAGGCTCATTGAATCCCACCTCATAGACATTTAAAATTGAGTGTGTCGGTGAGCCTGATGGTTAGACGAGGTCTGGGACTGATGCTTACTCACGCGTTCTGCTACGTAGATTGGACAGGTGCACAAATCGGAAACAACGACAGTTAGTGTTATCCTCTTCACGTTTGAAAATTCATTAACGCCGGACATAATTTCCCCAGCGAGCGATGATGTCAAGAATGTGGATTTGACCAAGGTCCACAACCTTTCTGGGCCCATCGCGGTTGAAGGGGCGGAGCCTGGTGATTGTCTCGTTGTGGATATACTTGACAGTGAGTCCTTAATGGGATTCATTATCAGCTGCAATTAACGACCTTTTAGTCAAACCGTTCGATAAGATGCCTTGGGGATACACAGTATAAATTATACATTCACTTCGTCTCGGCTTTTGGCATTCTAACACGACTTCTCAGGGCATCTTCGAGCTTGAAAATGGCGGTGGTCTTTTTGGTGGGTAATATACCTCACTGGCAGAGCATTCCCTCAAATTTTCACGTTCTCGCAGCACGTGAATTTAATAGCAAGGCTGCCAAAGCCATCTGGGACCTCAATGGTGAGCCCGGCTTCGCACCATGACGACGGAACATTCAACGCAAGATTGCATCTAGGCATTTACGCCACCTCTCGCCACATCCCAGGGGTTCGTTTCGCGGGCGTTACCCATCCAGGTCTTATCGGAACCGCACCTTCTGCAGAACTCCTCGCCACCTGGAATAAACGCGAAGGCGAGCTGATTGCTGCTCATGTAAACGTGGTGCCACCGGTTGCTTTCCCGCCGGAGCCCATTGGGGCGTATGTTGGGCAGGACCTTCCCAGTGATGTTCGTGAGAAGATTGGAAAGGAAGGTGCGAGGACTATCCCAGGTCGAGAGCATGGTGGGAACTGTGATGTGCGTTCTTTCGTTGGGAGATGACCGGAGTCTCGTGTATGCTGACTTCTGTTGTAGATCAAAAATTTGTCGAGGTAGCTGAATTTGTTGAGGTCATCGACTCAGGGAATGACTTGCTGCTCGTAGAGGATCTCGTTGCTATTTTCCAGTTTTCGTGAAAGGCGCCAACCTTTCCGTAGGCGATCTGCACTTCTCGCAAGGAGATGTCAGTGCATTTTCTGCCTTACTCATCTCTATTCCCTAATCATATTTATTATTCGCAGGGAGAGGTAATTGAACCTAATACCTTTTGAGTTCCTTTTTCGGTTGTCATCTCACTGCCGCTCCAGATGTCATTCTGTGGAGCTATCGAAATGGTACCTTTCGTCACTTTTTGGACAATTCTTGTGGTGATTAAATTTTTTCTAGGCTGGAATCATTACGTTTAGCACCAGCATCATCAAAGGAGGAGTAGAGAAGTTTGCTTTGAAACAACCTATCTTCCTGGTTAGAGATTGGCTTTTCGATACTAAGTGTGCATTTACCTGACCATCTCACAGCCTTCACCGATCGATCCTTTGTACTCGCAGAAGGTAGGCCTGCTGAAAATTCTTACAATTGTGCATCGATGCGAAAACCTCTCAGCTTGTCTTCGAGGGCTTGGGCGTTGATATCCGTGAGTTCCTTTCGTCAAACATAGATGATTTCCTTTCCTTTTTCTAATGGAAAATAGACGGGGATGGTAAACAGTACAACATGGACGCGTAAGACAATTCTCCCTCGCATTTCAGGCCCAAGCATAAGTGCTCAATACATATCTAGTACTGTGGCGTACAAGCAGGCTGCTCTTAATGCAATCGCATATCTTATGAAGGTCAGTAAAGTTTCGTATAGGCTAAGTACTCTTGACTGACGAAAAATGTCTGTTTTAGATCGGCTACAGTACGTTCTGCTTAATGCTCTAAAAAGGCTGCTTACCACTCCTTACCTGACCAGCTCGGGAACAAGCTTGTGCGTGGGATTTGAATCGTTGTTTCTTTTTGAACTCGAAGTTGATCCATGTATCCAATATAGACCTCTTACTCTCCGCCGCGCCGGTTGAGAGTCACGTTGGAGCGGTCGTGGTAAGTAAAGTTTGTCACCTAGTTTCTGTTCTGTATTCACACACAAGTACCTCCTTACAGGATTCACCCAACGCATGTGTTACCCTAGCTATACCAACTGGTATCTTCGAGCATGTAAGAATAAATGAATTGATTCTTTTGTTTTTTTTTATCTATTGACATATCCTCCATAGGACATTCTTCCACATCCTGATGGATTGGCTAAGAAAGATTTCGGCCAGTGTGCTATCAGAAGCGACGGTGTTGTCTAGGGCTTTCCCCCTTGGTGGCACTGACCGATGTGCGCCACCTGCGGAATAGTTAAATTAAATAGTTGCAGTCTTTTATCGAGGTTTTGACCATCAGGAATTCATCTTGGATGAAAATAGGTGGATAACGCATCGATTAATTGATTACATTACACGGAATCTTTTGGAAATCTGGTAGTACCCTGCTTGATTCCAAACTTTGTCCACGCTTTAGACTGTGACTCTCATCCTACACCCTACTGTTAAAGATTGGGATTGAAACTCTCCTGAGCCCTGATTGACAGCCAGCGTTGGGTTTCTTCTTGTTCGCGTGCCGCCAAACCAAGTTAGAGGTGGCCCACCGACTAAGCTTGGCGCAGCCTCGCAGGGATGAGGACACCCTGAACATTCTTTGAAGGTTTTTCGAGGAAATTTGAAGAGGTGAAAAATCATGAAACCGTGACACCCTCAAAGCATTGGGGACGTCCTTAGCTCCAGGATGCATGGTATTGATAAATGTGGTCGACCCTGCAATATATCTGAGGAGCCGGGAGATTCATTGACCAATTGACATAACGTCAATTTTCGATCCGAGTAAGAAAAAGCCAGTTTATGAGGAGATGTTGATATTTGGTGTGGATTCGATGGATTCGATTGCTCAAGCATTTCTGTTTGCAATACTACATCGGGATTATAGGGATTGGAACCCACCGATAGAGAGAAAACTCTTTAAGTACTTACTTCCTTCCGTCTTGGCAGAGAATTACAGCATCATTCAAAAATAGAACACCGTAAAGGTGCCGGCACTAGTGGGGAGCTCACGTATAAAAGGCCCTTACACTAACTATTTTTTTCCTTTCGTCTCTCCCGACATCACACACCCAACTTTACGGCTTATACAGTCGTTCCACACATTCCTTTTACACTTTTTAGATGCGTTCCTCGGTCATTCAAACACTCACGGCTTTCGCCTTCCTCGCGATCTCAGTGAAAGCCCAAGTACCCGCGTACGTTGATCGCATTACTATTAGCCCGCCGAATTATTATTGGAAAGGAATTTCGTGCTGATTGCTTGAACTTTCTTTCTGCAGCTTCAAGGGCGAGCTCCTCTTAGAGCCTGGTCTGAATAGTGGCAAGTCATCATCTGCACGTTCTTGGCTGTCTTCGGCTTAGCTCACAAACCTCGGGAATACAGCGAAATGCTTGACCGCTGCCTCCAATGTCAACACCGCCATCGTCACCATCCAGCCGTGCACTGGGTCTGCTTCTCAAAAGTGGACCTTCGATGGAGGCGTCGTTAAAGTGTTCGGCGACAAATGCTTGGAAGTGCCAGAGGGCACTGATGGGACGAAGGTGCAGATTTCGTCCTGCTCGACGAATAACCCGAACCAGAAGTGGGGTTACACGGTGCGCCTTGTTTCTGAGCGTTTGATCCTGTATTTCAGTTATTGACTTGATTCCATTATATTTTCCAAATAGCGTGATAACCGCATGACCTGGACGGACAAAGGCAAATGCCTTGACCTCACTGGAGGTGACCAGACCGATGGCAATCGCGTATGTACTTTACCAAGTTTCTCTTTCTATGGTCCTTCAATTCACTTCTCGCTGGTCGCAGATTCAAGTATGGGGTTGCAACAAAGATAACGCCAATCAGGTCTGGAATACTGGGTACATGGTCAACAACCTGCCCGCGACCTCTCAGGATGAGCAGTACGGCACCAACAACTGCGGTACCGGTACTAGTCAGACGTCCAATTGCCAGACTGCATGGATCAAGTATGGACCCCTGTTCTTTTGAAATCATCGATCTTGGGACTAATGTTCGACGCAATTCACAGCTCTGCAAGTGATTTCTGTCTCTGGGCGCCACGTAAGTTTAATTCATAGTTTACGTCGCTGTCCTAAGTGCCAACCTTATATAGCAACCCTTGGTGCCATTGGTGATACCGAGGCCATTGCCATTGCCTACTGCACCAAATCCGACCGTGGCGCCCGCACCATTCCCAACGGCGCCCTCGCAGGCGTCCACTTCGTCAAGACCCCTGAATATGTCCAGGTCACCGGTGTTGGTGATCTCACCAAGCTCAACATCCCCCAGGGTGACGAAGGAGGTGAATTAGACAACAGGGGTGCCGATGGTGCGTTCTGCTTCTTTTCCTCTTGATGTGAATGTTCATAGTGATTGACCGACATTTTGTGTTTAACAGGTAGGGGCAATCCAAGTAAGTAAAGCCTTTGTTCTTCCTTCCCTCAGCAATAGTCGAGGTTGTCATCATCTCTTCTTAACGTTATTGATTTTGTTTTTCTTCTTTTTCTATAGTTGGCGGTCTTGTCTACGGCAACAGCTTCGGCCCAGGTCTCCAATACCATGAATGGACCAGCTTTATCTCGGACAAGGAATTCTGCTTCCGTGCTTGTGTCGGAGCTCGTGCTACGAGCCTTTGCAACCATATCTACGATCTCATGGGTTGCTACTGGGTATGCTTTTCTAGTACTTCACTGCAGCAATTCTTCTGATTGACCAATACTCCCCAGAATATCCCTGCCAACTATAACGATAAGCAATTCGAAGACTGCGATGGCGATGCCGCGTAAGTCAACCACCCTTTACCTTTAACCTTGCATAAAACTCATTATTTGAATCTCAGTCTCCCTATGGGCGTCTACGGCACAAGCACCTGGTCTCAAGGCGTCAAGCCCACCCCTGACCCCCACCCCGCTCCCTCGTCGTCCAACTGCAAGCCCCTCCCCACTGTTAGCGTATCCCCGGCCCTCCGACGCCGCAATAACATGGTCAAGCGTTACGCCCTCCCCGCTTTCCCTGGCGCTACCCCTGCACCTGTCGTATAGAAGTTCCTCATTGGTTATAGATAGATATCTATATGGATTGTCGTACTTAGCCGTGGTACTACTGAATTGGACTTTTGGCGAATGCACGGAAATGAAGAATTGTAGTGTTGAGGAGATAGACGAGGTATTTGTTAATTCCTCGAAAACGAACACTGACATAGATTATGTTAACTAACACTATTTCTCCTATAAATTGAACACTGAACAACAGTGAATTGACAATGAATTGCTCGATCCACTACAGTTGAAAACCAATAATCGAAAGTGATGATCATGTTGCTTTTCAAACGGAATGGCGCTGGTTTATTTTTTCCAACGTCTCCTCCCGAATCTTACGAAATTGGTTAGGTTAAGTATTCCCAGTCTGACATCCAAGCTGACATCGATAGTCGTTGGGGGATAGGCTAAAAGTTAGGCATCGGAAAAGAGTGACGACTATGTATGATGCGCTATCATTCACGATAAACATAGCGATCTAGAAGATATTTATTGGTTGTGAAGTCGAGCTTTCCTGCCGCCCACGAAAAAATCAGCTTTTCGCCTATAGCTAGATTCCTCCATCCGATAGAAGGTGGGGGTAACCACCTATTCGGGAGCCAACAAATGATAGGCGGAAATATGCTCTCTGCATTCGGGTACGTTTCCAAGGTTTTAATCGCCATCTTCACAACATAGGGACAGGTAATATGGACCTCGGGAATAGAGCGAATTGACGGGAAAAGTAGGTATTCTGTGAGGATGCTGTTCGTCAATGTGCCTCCGATGGCTAGCAATCGCAGACGGCACTTGGAGCGTTCGAGAAAGTTGCGTAGAATGGTCAGGTTGTGGCCTGCAGCGTGCTCGGATTGGGTCGTGATCTTCAGATACTCAAGCGAAGGAAGAGTAAAGTAATCGAGTATGTCTATCGCATCGTAATACCGGGTAAGGGCAAGAAATGTGAGGCGAGGTAGTGTCGTGATAGGGAATGTCGGTTTCTTTTGCAGCGGGTAATAGTGGCAAGTATCATCATAAAGCCTGACTTTCGTAGCTGAAACGCATTGAGTTAGGTGCATGATACATTCGTCGAACAGAGATGGGATGAAAAGGGTGATGTCGTCGAGTACGGCCAACGCGCGAAGTTGACGGAAGGCATGGTCTCGGCTGTCATGGCCATTTGTGACCCAAGTACAGCGGCGTAAGGATTTTAACAGTGGAATTTGGGCGAGGATCCTTTGGCTGATCATCGCTGGGACGCCCTTGGGAAGGAGATGGATTTCCAATTCTTCAAGCTGGCTGAGGTCTTGCGTTCGTTCTTCGAGAAACACAGTAAATTCTTGAGCTAAGCTCGAATCCAACTCGATAGACATTGAGCGCCAGCGCTTGACCTCTGTGGTGAGGAACCGGAAGATATTGTTGGCATAAAACGGAGGGAAATTGGGTTGGAATCTGAGTTGAAGGTTTAAAGGGGCAGTGGGACGTGATCGATCTAACCAGTACTTCATGACGGGAACTATCGCAACTTTGCGGCCGAATTGCGCGGAACTGCACG
>Ga0307513_10010766_pt1 | contig 11428 bp, 17 predicted proteins | sample 15_EM_MG_FD_202174 | JGI IMG/M metagenome (GOLD analysis project Ga0307513, IMG submission 202174) | Populus trichocarpa ectomycorrhiza microbial communities from riparian zone in the Pacific Northwest, United States - 15_EM | ecosystem: Host-associated > Plants > Roots > Unclassified | place... | reverse complement strand
TCTCTGACAATACAAGCCACCCGTACAGTTGACCCGGGGCCAATCCACAGAGAACTTCTTAACAGTGGAGAACTCGCGATTACCGTTGCGTTCGACATCGAAATTATTGTGCGGTTTGCGACTTACCTCCCAGACTGGCGGGACTTCTTCCGGAAAGGGAGGAACTGGTTGGATCTCGTTTTGGCCATCGGCTCGACCGTCATTCAAATCCCCCCTGTACGGAGTTCGCCAGTGTACCCCTGGTTGACTATTTTTCAGTTGTTGCGATTTTACCGTGTTATCCTGGAGGTGCCCAGGATGAAGCCCTTACTCGTGAGTCAATCGGATGCCTAAAGTGACCTCCATTCGTCTGGGCTGACTCCTACAAGCTCGCCGTCTTTGGAAACATGTACGGAATGACCAATATGATCTTGTTTCTGCTCCTGGTCAACTTCATTGCTTCTCTGATGGCCGTTCAACTGCTTCGGGGAGATATGCCTTCCAGCCAGATGATAAACTTCGGCGACATCTACAACGCGTTCCTAGGCATGTGGCAGATCTTCACCTCAGAGAACTGGACAACGTTGTTATATTCCGCGGCCACCGCATCACAACCAGCGCGGCAGTCGATCGTCGTCATTCTGTTTTTAACCGGTTGGATGCTCTTTGCGAACTGTACGTGTTCCAGTCATACGGCATGAGCTTTCTTCACCTCATTTCCCGGCACAATTGCAGTCATCATGATGCAGATGTTCATTGCTGTCATCAATGAGAACTTTGACGTCGCGGAGGAGGCAAAAAAAGGGAGGCAAGCGTCCCATTATTGGGCCAGTCAACGGCAGGAGAAAACTCAGGTTTCCTGGATGAATAAGCTTAATCCGTACCGTTGGTTCGCCCCCGCTCCAAAAGCAATTGCCGTCGACAATCTTCCCTCCAGCCTCGTCCTACCGATGCAGAAGGCTTTAGTTCAAGACTATAGCGTTCCAAAGCGGGAGCCAAGTACCAAGGTACATCTCATTTGGACACGAGCCCGAACCTTCACCGATCACCTATAGGTGTCTGTCGAAGGGAAGAAAGGTCCATCACATTACCCCTCGCGCTCGATCAAGCTTCTACAAAGTTTTTTCGTCGGTGAACACACCGTGGCCGAGATACCCCTCGCCAATCTCAAGAACCTCCGCCGAGATAGCACAATTCCATCAGACCCCAATGACGATGAGATGGAAAACCATTTGTGAGTGATTTTGGGATATCGTGCCAGAGGTTTCTCAAAACAGTTCCAGAGAAATGCTTGCCGCGCTGAACACGGAGAATCAAGTATCTCAGGACATTAACGACGCGCTTTACGAGCGACGTGCACAGAAGGCCGATTTCATACGCAACCATCCATCCTACGACAAGACGTTTTGGGTATTCTCTCAGAAGAATATTGTCAGGCAGTGGTGTCAAAAAATTGTTGAACCTGCTGGCGGAGAACGGATATTTGGCCAACCGCACTCTCGGTTGGCGCATTCCGTCTTCCAGCTCCTTATTCTTTGTACGGTCGTAGCCGGGATTGTGGTAGAGAGCATCGCCACCCCGGTTTACCGACGGGACTACTACGCGAGGATGGGTCTTATCAGGGGCTCTTGGTTCGATATAGCCGAAGCATCCCTGGGTCTGGTGTTGTTCCTCGAATTCCTCATTAAAGTCATGGCGGACGGTCTGTCCTTCACCCCCAACGCTTATCTACGGAGTATCTGGAACGTTTTTGATTTCTTCGTCCTAATCGGTCTTATTGTCAACATTGTCACGAGTCTCGTTTTCGTTGGTGGTCTTAGTCGTTTGACTCGATCGCTGAAGGCCCTGCGGGTACTGCGGCTCATCACGCTCATCGAGAAGATGCGGACGACATTCCAATCCTTGATCATCTCTGGCGCCCTTCGTATCCTCGATGCAGCCGTGCTGGCTGTTCTCTATATGATCCCATTTGCCGTGTGGGGCCTCAACATCTTTGCTGGACGCATGAACAGTTGCAACGATGGAGATGTGGGAGGATTGTCGGACTGTGTGGGCGAGTTCGACCACACTGCTATCAAAGATTCGAATGCATTCCCCTTTCCGGTGCCTAGGGTTTGGTCTAACCCATCACCTTCGACTTCGTTCTCCTTTGACAACTTCCGTGCTTCTCTCCTAATACTTTTCGAGATCGTCTCGCTCGAAGGCTGGACCGATGTCATGAGCGTAGCAACGAGCATCACGGGACCGGATCAACAGCCTCAGACCAACTCGGCTGAATTCAATGCCTTCTTCTTCATCATCTATATCCTTCTCGGAGGAATCATCATATTCACTCTTTTCGTTAGGTGAGTCCCGTACACTGACATCGCCAGCATTCGGTACTCACCCACCTCCACGTAGTATCATCATAGGTAATTTCAGCGCGAGGACTGGCGCTGCTTTCTTGACGCAACCGCAACGCGAATGGATCGACTTGAAGAGGTTAATATCACGCCAGAGACCATCCAAACGACCTAAGGTCAGGCCTGCATCTGCCTTCCGAGCGTGGTGCTTTGATCGTGCAGTACACAAGCGAGGATGGTGGAGTCGTGTGATGACCCTCCTGTATGTCTTGCATGTGTTTGCCCTCATGACGCAATCCTATGGCGCTAGTAGTGTTACCGATGATATTCGCAGTACGTGCCTTATCTCATCTTCTGTGTTCGAGGCTTCCCGCTTGACGAGCTGCAGACGACTTTTTCTTGGCAATCTCTGGTGTGGTCATTTTGGATGCTGCTATCCGCGGTTACGGGCTGGGATGGCACAGCTTTCGTGCTAATGGTTGGAATATTTTTGATGCTGTTGTGGGCTTGGGTAGCTTGGTCACAACACTTGTGGTCCGATTTTGGTCGAAGGAGGGCATCTTCACCACGTTGCAAAAATTATTCATCGTGGCAATCGCTTTCAAGCTTGTCCAACGAGCGGACAGCCTAAATAAGTTATTCAAGACGGCAATGTATGCACAGTTCTCGATTTGCGCGACCCTTGACTAACGTTGTCTCCAGCTCGAGCCTTCCGGTTATCCTCAGTTTGATGGCTCTGTGGTTGATTCTGTTCATGTTCTTTGCCATCATGTTTGTTGAGGTTTTCAGTCTAACAAAGTGGGGTTCTGGAGAGAATCGTGACCAGAATTATGCGAGCATCGCAAATGCATTAGTTATGCTTGCTTTCATGAGCTGTGGTGAAGGTTGGAACCAGTTTATGCATGACTAGTGAGGTGTCTCTCCACTCATACGAATCAGAAAGCTGAATTTCTCGTTGTAGCACCCTCACTTACCCTCGGTGCACGAGCCCGAGTTCGGATCGGGAGACAGATTGCGGCAGTCCTGGATGGGCTTTCTGTCTGTTTATTGCTTGGAACGTTGTCAGCATGGTGAGTAATCCATCCGGTCGTTTCATCTTTCCAATACTGACATGGTCCACTTCATAGTACATCTTTATGAACATGTTTACCGGTAGCCCCCGACTTCTGATAGGTGTCTCTGATACTGATGGTTGAAATCCAGGTGTGGTTGTGGAAAATTTTTCTTATGTGTTCCAGTTAACTGGGGGGGCAAAATCGATCACTCGAGATGAAATGCGGGCATTCAAGAAAGCATGGGCTAAGTTTGCAAACCCCAAGACCCAACACCTCGAGAGGAATCGATTCGTACCTTTCTTTGCGGTGCGCCCCCCTCCCATTCTCTCTTCTCCTATCTGACTTCCCCTGAACCAGGAACTGAGTGGCATATTCGAAGTTCGGATCTATCCTCTCCGGTACAACCTGGGCCACCTGAAGGCAACTGTGACAGCGAGCGACATGGATTGGAACTCCTCGAATGTCATTGAGGGCGTTGATCTCACGAAGCTGAAGCACACTCTTGACGGGGTAAACTACACCGCTGTGAAGAAACGGAAAGCTCTGTACGGCCGTTTGTATCACGAAGCTAACGTGACACATCATTCCGGAAAGGGAATTTCGTTTACAGAGATGCTCCTACTTCTGGCACACTACAAGCTCATTGTGGATCGAGATGCTCTCGTGTACGTTTGCTACCGCCCTGTGCCACCGGGCGACTGAGCCGTTTACACTTCTCTAGGCTTAAGGATCTTGTAGTTCGAACGGAAACCAATAAGCTCGTCACGGACTTGGTCAACTTAGATCGAGTCAAGTCCCTCCTCAAGATGATCATTTATCGACGGAGGTTCAAGGACCACCTCCGCCGTAGTCGCGAACAAGGTCTATTATTTTGCTCTACCGGAAGTAACTGAACTGAACCCTTTCATGACCGCAGAGATACCCTCTATCATCGTCGAGAACACCCCAACGACACCTCCCAGTACGACGCGAGATATTGCGGGAAGCCCCTTGTCCACCTATGGAGACTCAGAAACCCCGACACCCTCGAACAGAGACTCAAGAACGCCAGACTTCGGAAATATTCGGCCACGTTCTAGCGGTCTCCAACGGCGTAGCAGGGCAGAAGCTTCTTCTGCGGATTTCAGCCCCAGTCACCGAGACACGTTGTCGATGGGCGACGTATCTGCGGGTACGGATGCGGACGATATCCTATTCTCGATGCATAATTCTGTATGGGGTGGTGAGTCCTGTCGTTCACATGTGCCCCAGAGTTTCTTCTAATCCTTTCGCCAGATATGCTCGTTGAAGCTGCTGAGGAGGACGAGAAGCTGTAAAACCGCCTTTGGGTGCTCTTCTGTTTATTTATCTATGCTGCTATCCAAATTCGCTTTCGTGTTATCTTCTTGTTAAATTCGTCACAATAACTTATCCCCAAGGGGCTCTTTAAGTGGTAGAGTGTAGATAACGTGTGTAATCGCATAAAAGCATGGCATACAGAGGTCTGTGGATATCACAAAATCATGGTCGGGGTCCTCCACGCCCTCTCGATGGCCGCCAAGGGCCTTTCTTTTCGATAGTTTGGAAACCGTCTGTGTCTGCCTGAGGAGGAGGGTCGGAGGGTTCTTCGGCGTCCTTGCGTTCTTCGGTAGTTCTGGATTTCCATGATTGCCTAGGTGCGGGGTCCTCTGACTTCAATGGTCCCTTCCTCTGCCACGTATCTTCGGTCCTGGTGGGGGCAGGGGAAGAGGTCCTTTCGGGGGGTTGTCCCTGTTGCTGTTGGGATCGTGCAGCGCTGAACGCACCAGGCCTGTACTTGCCCGCAGCAGGGGCAGGACTTTCGGAGCGCGGCGGAGTCGAAGGAGTGGTACCTTGTGGTGTTGGCTTTCGCCAAGGTGTGGGGGGAATCGACGGTGGTTGACTCTTAGCGGCAGTATTACGCTCTGTTCTTCGCTTCTCAGCCTCCTCTTCACGCTGTCGTTGCAAAGCGGCTTTTTTGTCCAACTCTTCACGTTCCTTGCGCCGCTGTTCGAGGGCGGCTGCACGTTTCTCTTCCTCTTCTTTCTTCTCGGCTTCTGCAGCGGCTTCTTCTGCTTCTCTCTCTAAGTGTATCCGCTCCTCCTCCGCAAGGCGCTCTGGAGATGCAAGGTCATTATCCAGGCGAAATACGATGGAAGATACGGGAACGCACCTGCTTCGCACCTCGCTTCTTCCTCCTCTCGCTCGCGACGCTCCTGCTCCTCGGCTTCCTTGCGAAGGCGCTCCTCCTCGTGAGCCTTTCTAATAGCGGCGGTCCTCTTGGCCTTGGCTTCACGGAGATTGTCGGAAGCTTCCCTCTGCTTCTCCGCATATTCTTGACCTCTCCTCTCCAGTATCTCGTTTTTGGTTTTCTTGAAGTCACCTAACATGCGAGAGAGGCGGGCTTTGGTTTCGAGGTTAAGTTGGTGTTGCTGTTTAGAGCCCTCGATACGAGACTTTTGAAGAGACTCGAAGGTCGAACGGTCGTTCTCCTGCTGCACTTCGTAATCCTTGGCAAGAAGCGGCCGCTCTTCCTTTCTGTACGCTCGTTCAACGTGGTCCAACCACTTGCCAATGACGCGCATGCGTTCGGCCAATTCTCGCTTATCCTTCTCGAGCTGTTCGACGTGCATTCGCATGAGGGTGTCGGTGCTAACATCTCCGAGAGCCTAAACGGGGGTTTCGCGAATGTGAGCTAAAAAGTAAGCGGAACGCCAGAGCATTAAGGCATACATCGATATCCACTTTGATATTTCCCTTCTCCTTGAGACTCAGAGCGAATTTCTTTGCCTCTTCGGTCCTGATATTCTCGATCTCCTTCTTGGCGTTCTCGACCTCCCGCCTACGGCGCTCTTCGATCAACCTTCTCTCCTCCTCTTCCTTCTGCTTCCTGGCGAACTCGGCGCGACGTGATATCTCCTCCTTTTCTTTCTTCTGAGAGAGCTCAGTAAGGAGCTCCCGTCGGCGAGCCACGAGAGCACGTCGGATCCGGAGTTCTTCTCTCTCGGCGTTTGCAGCGGCTGCGAGTTGGGAAAACTTAACCTGTTGTTCTTCTTCGGAAAGCTTCTCGCATTCTGGGCGGATAGCAGATAGGGAGTTGTGTAAACACAAGGCGAGTGAACTCAGTCTGGTCCTGACTAGATCAGCAGTGGAGGGTTGGATGGGGATTTCATGCATTCGAGAAGAGGAGGATGAGGGATCATCCGTGGAGACGAAGGGATCGTCGATAAAGGTAATGGTGCCGGCACTGTGGTCGACATGCACGCTCAGTTCGCCGCGGCGAGCGCATCCCATGATATAGGCTTCGACGTTCTCGGCATCGTAGGTACAGACGTCGGGGATACCTGATTCCTTAAGGGGTTGGAGGAGTTCCATGAGATTAGAAACCTTGACAGTTGAATAAACCTGGGATAACTGGGACAACAAACGAGAGAGTAAAGCACGTTGGAGGAGAGGGAGGTACTGAGAGTAAGCAGCATCGTCCGAGAGAGCACGTAGGAGGGGCGAAACGGAGGCGCAGAGGGTTAGAGGGTCAAACGTAACCTCTAGAACTTCGTATAGGATTTTTACGGCCTCTGGGGAGATTTTGTGAACGTTACGTAGGAGGGCGTCTCGAAGGAGGCCGGGGCGTGTGGGAACGCGAGATAACCGAAGGAGGGAGCTGAGGCGATTGTTCTTGCCTTTACCATCCTCAACGACGACCCCTTCTTCGGCATGGGCACCAACAGGAACGGCGAGAGCGCTGACTAAAACCTGACCAGCCAACCTGGCAATCTCTGCCTCGGACTTTGTACCCATGGAGGTGACGATAGCGTAATATCTGCTCCAGGCGGCGGCGTGGTAGAGTGCGTTACCACTCATCAAGAAGATCTTTGTGAGTTTTTCGTAGTAGTTGGCCATCATAGAAGGCTTGGGAGCCTTCTTGGACATGGTCAAGAGGTTATGGACGTCCTCGACGGAACGAAAAGCCTCCTGCCACAATTCCAGCTCGACCGAAGCATTGAGCTGGGCAAAGCGGGTATCGAGATGGTGTTGGAGGGTATCGGCGTCGGAAAGGTTAATCGCGTGGGGTTGGGACGCATATTTGGCCACATTGGCGAGGTGGAGGCGAAGAGTCTCGCACAGACGGCGGAATTCTACTTTCCGTTGATGCTTCAAACAAAACTTGAAAGCTTGTTGGGCGATTTGCTGAATAAAGAGAGGATGAGAGGAGGAGGCGGAAGGGTTGAGGAGCGGGAACGTGCCTGGTAGATGACCTCTAATCGAGCGTTATTCTTGAGTGTCTCGAGAGCAGTCCTGTAGCTCTCCCACAAAAACTTGAGCCAGGGGGTCACGAGGGCGCGGTCGGTTCTGTCCTTGTTCTGATCGCCGCTTACAGCTCCCAAGAGGATGCTTTCTGGGGTTTCCATTGCTTCGAGATCATCAACATCTGTCAAGGCGACGGCCTTGTCGGCCTTCTCCTGAGCTTCCTGGACCTTGGCGTCGGAAAGTTGGATGAAACGGTTGACCACGACCTCGATAGAAGCGACGCTTGAATTTTGCGCGATGTTCTTGTATTGCATCAGGCCTTCCTTCGCAACCCTGCCCTTCCTCATCTCCACACAGAGCTCGACGAAACGGAGCATGATTGGCTCGAGGGAAGCGAGGGGGGTGGATCTGAACCTCTTGGACAGAAACATCTCCGTCAAGGACTGGAGGGCGGCATGGGTTTGGCCGACAGAGACGAGGCCCTCGGCCTGTTTGAGGATTGTTTCTGGCTTTGAAAATGGGGCCATTTCTGAGGGAGGGGGCGGCGGGCCAGACGGGGCTTGGTGGGCCGCTGCGCGTCTAGGAGGAGAGAGAGAGAGAGGGTTGTCTGTTCTGTTGATTGTCGTCGGCCGTACAGGTGAAAATTCCGACTGCTATATCGGGAAGGCGGGACCTGCCCTAAACGACCTCCACCGTCCTCGTCCTCCAGTCCTCCTCCAACCTCTCCGTCACGAATCTGTCCAGTTCCCTCGACTTGTCCGTCGACACCGCTACAATCCTCAGCATCTCCGCCGGAGCAAGCGGCACTCCGCCGGCCTTTTGCACCACACACAACTCCCGCTGCGCGTTGAGCGCGATTGACATCACCCCCGCACTCAGCCGCTCCTCCAGTCGACTGGGATCCAGAATCGCGGGGATCGACGTGTCTTGGAAGTAAGCAAATGTGAGGCAGAATGGCGTGTGATGCATCGAGAGAGGCATCGGTGCCCGTTCCGTCGGCGGATGCTGCAGACGATCAGCAGAGAACCGGCAGATGTCTGCGAGAGAGGATGCTGACCACAACGACTTCATCACCAATGACCTCCACTTCTGGTCGCCGAAAGTGCTTCAGTGCAACAACCGCCGCCAGGCATGCACAGTCCAGCATATTTCCAGAATCCGCCAGGAAATGAACCGTGAGCCGCAGATTCCAAACCTGCGCGCGTTTTAGTCTTGTGAGATATATACATGCACATGCACGGGCGGTTGTCGTACCCGCTGTCCGGATTGTATGCACAGCGACTCTTTGTCGACGACGTCGCTCCGTCGGATTATTTTGTCTAGCATACGAGCAATTGTCACCTCTTCCTCCGAGGGACTGTAGTAGCAGAGCCTTAGATCGGACCGACTCGTTGGACGCAAATGATACCTACCGACCTTGCTCGTATTCGCTCGACGCCATGGGCGATATCTCGGAGTGAATCGTTATCTGTCCTTCGAACGGTCGTTCCGGCGCAGGCTTGGCCATCTTTGCCTCCACCTGTGCAAGCACCCTTCGGTTTGGCGGTCAGATGTCCTTCGGTAGCAACAGAACGCGAAGAAACGCGTACCTCGTCTTTCCCAATGAACAATCTACCCAGCCCAAGTCTGGTCCGAAGGCCAACGTGGGCCGCCTCATCTCCAATACTGCCCTTCCATCCAACCGCAGGCCTTGTTTGAGGGCTTCGACCACGAAGTCTTTTTCTGGGATCGACGGAGAGGGCGGTCTCATTTCAGATGGTGGACGGTGACCGGTGACCGGTGATCGACGATTGAAAATGGTTCGCTTGATCACTCACAACCTCCTCGCTTGCCATGCAAAAGGCTGCACCTCAAACAACTTCCCTCTCCAGCTCAAGGATGTCCAGATAGCTCTCAGGGAGGCTGACTTCAACCCTGAATTTATCAGAGGTTTTATGCCAAAGATCGAGTGGAATGCACTGGTCAATGCCGCCCGCCAGGTTCCCAGCTGTTTCTTATCAGAGTCGACCAGCAGCTCTTACCATTCTACAGCTTGGCGACACCTCACTCCCTGCCGAACAACCAGAAATGGTGGATGAGGATCTACTCAAGACACTCCACCATGTGCTACTTGAGGTTAGGAAGCCTCGTCCGCCGTGTATTCTCTCTCCTCACTCACCGCCTCCATAAGATACACATAGAGGAGGGCCAAATGACCTGTCCCAACTGCAGCCATGTATACCCAATATCCAACGGTATCCCAAACATGGTTCGTCGCCCAATGCACCTGTGACAAATTGCTCTCCCTCTTTTTCTAACAATATCCCTCAGCTCCTTGCAGAACATGAGATCGCATAGCGAAAGCTTCCTTCATTATATATATATATATGCATTTGCAACATGAATACGGGGTGTCGAGGATTGAGTAACATCGACTTGCGCAGATCTCGTTGATCAAGTGAGGTCTTTGAGCGAGCTAGATCAGAAGCTGGGGTGTCATAAGTGGCAACGGACACTCACTGTACTTTGGCCCTCCTCCACCTTCAGGTACACTCCATTGGATGTCTTGGGTTGGGACCTTGATGTCGCACAGTTTGCAATGGATGCAGTTCTGAAAATATTAAATGTTAGAATTCCGGTAAACGGTGACCTCAGCCTTCCTTCACCTGAGAGTTGATGACCAACTTCTTTCCATTCCACGAACCATCCACCGCGCCGGACCCACCCTCCACGTCGACGTACTCGTAGACCCCTGCGGGGCAGGCTCGTCCCAGTAGACCCGCAAACTCCTCCACGTTCCTTTTCACGTGCTCTTTCCTCCTCGCAGCCTCCTCTACCTGCTCTTCAGGTTTACGAACCAAGAGGTGCACAGGTTGGTCTTCTGCGTGATTCGTCCCCGTCAACGACACGCTCGTCATCAGATCCGTAGAAAGCGGTGCCTCAAACGGAGGGTAGTCAATCGGCTTGAAGTTCTGTGCTTTTCCTGTCTGGGCTGCGTCGGAGCCGTGATGTCTGAACGTCCAGGGCACGCGCCCTTTTACCAGCAGAGTGTCCACTCCAGAGTACATGACCCCACCCCAGATCCCGAGTTTGGTGGTGAATGAAGGTCGAATGTTTCGAACTTCCCAGAGCTCCTTATGTACCCAACTCGACTTGAACGCTTCCTCGTACCTGGACATGTCTGCTGCTCCTTCCTCGGTCACTTTCTCCTCGTTGACCGATTCAAATGCAGTCTCGGCGGCGAGCATACCAGTCTTCATCGCGTTATGGGTCCCTTTGATCTTGGGAACGTTGACGAAACCCGCTGAACACCCGATGAGAGCTCCTCCTGGGAAGAAAAGCTTGGGGATCGATTGGTATCCGCCCTCGTTCAATGTCCGACCACCATAAGCCAGGCGGGTAGAATTTCCAGAAAGAAGATCCCTGAACCAAGGGTGGTGTTTCATCCGCTAATTGGGAGTCAGAGTCCGATATCCAGGTCCGAAAAGAGGAGAAGAAATGGTTCACCTGCAACTCCCGATACGGACTCAAGTAGGGATTTTGATAGTCCAAACCAATAACCATCCCGAGGCTGACCATACCGTCGGCCATGTGATAGACCCAACCCCCACCATATACATCCGAGGTTAGGGGCCAGCCCATAGTGTGAACGACCTTTCCGGCATTGTACCTCTCCGGAGCTACCCTCCAGACCTCTTTCACGCCAATGGCGTATGTCTGAAGCTCCTTCCCCTCTCTGAGGTCGAGCTTCTGCACAACGTCTTTGGTCAACGACCCATGTGCACCCTCGGCCAACAGCGTGACTTTGGCACGGAATTCCATCCCGGG
>Ga0307513_10010765_pt1 | contig 11429 bp, 9 predicted proteins | sample 15_EM_MG_FD_202174 | JGI IMG/M metagenome (GOLD analysis project Ga0307513, IMG submission 202174) | Populus trichocarpa ectomycorrhiza microbial communities from riparian zone in the Pacific Northwest, United States - 15_EM | ecosystem: Host-associated > Plants > Roots > Unclassified | place... | reverse complement strand
GTGCGCCCGATGGAGCTGTATCGCGATCGGCTGATCGCCTACAGCCTGGGCAATTTCGCGACGTACTACGGCATCAGCGTGGAGGGGCTGCGCGGCATTGCGCCGATTCTGCTGTGCGAACTCGACAACGAGGGCCGCTTCGTTTCCGGCCGCATCGAGCCGACGATTCAACTGCGGCCGGCCGGACCCTCGATCGATCCCGCGCGCACCGCAATTACTGTGGTGCGCACACTGAGCCTGGCCGCGTTTCCCGATGGAATGCTCGATATCGCCGAGGACGGCACGCTCGGCGTCCGTCACTGAGCCCCGAGAGCTGGATTTTTCGCTTCTGAGGATTAAGGGGTGCATCGCCGGGCAGGCGCCCGGATGTTAGAGTCGCGCCCCAGAACAAATGTGACCGGATTCCAGGGAGTCACCATGAACAAGAAAGCCATTGCTACGCTGCTCGCGGGTTGCCTGTTTACGAGCAGCGCCTGCTTCGCCGAATTGAATGCCGCCGAACAGAGCTACATCGACCGCCTGATCAAGGGCGGACCCAGCACGCTGCAGGAAGTCGGCCAGAGTCTGTTCAACGCCAGCGTCACCAACCCCGAAGTGCTCGACGTGGCAGCCCAGGTGCTGCTCGAAAAGTATCCGCTGGCGGGCAACGAACGCGATACGGTGGATGCGTCCGCCTGGCTGTGCCGGGCGCTCGGCAACTCCGGCAACAATCGCTACAAGGCCGTGCTCGATCAGGTGGCCGACGATAAGTCTGTCCACCGCCGACTGCGCGGCCATTGCGAGAAGGCATCGAAGCAGCTGGCGAAGGGCGCGACGAGCTCCTACGTCGCCGGCACCGTGAACCTCGAGCTGCTGCGCAATCCGCCGCCCCCGCCGCCGCCGCCCGCACCCACCGCCAAGGGCAAGAAGAACAGCAAGCAGGCCGCCGCGAAACCCGCGGCCGCTCCGGCCGTGGCTCCCGCCCCGGCAGCGGCGGCTGCGCCGGCGCCCACCGCGGGCGCTCCCAAGACCGTGGACCTCAGTCTGATCCGCGTCGGCATGAGCCAGCAGGAAGTGAACGACTTGTTAGGACCGCCGACCAACCAGTCGCAGCGCATGACGGGCAAGCAATGGCAGCCGTTCAATTACGGCGCGCGCGACCTGCAGCGCATGATGTACCTGTACAAGGGCGTGGGACGCGTCGAGTTCTCGCTCAAGTCCGCGTACGAGGGCGTGTTCCGTGTCATCACCGTGACGCCGAATCCGAACGAGTCTGGTTATCCTTAGACCGAAGACGCCACCATTTTCACGGACGCCGCCGCTTCGGCGGCGTTTTCCGATGTGGAGCGCAGCTCCTGAAAATGCTACTCAGGCTCGTCGGTGATGTTGCGAAAATCGACGCCGAGCGAGCGCAGCTTGCGATACAGGTGCGTGCGCTCCATTCCGACGCGCTTGGCGAGCTGCCCGACCTTGCCGTTACACAGCAGCAGCTGCTGCTGTAGATAGGCTCGCTCGAACTGCTCGCGCGCTTCGCGCAGCGGCAGCGCCAGCAGGTCCTGCTTCACGAGCGGTTCGACGCTCGGCGTCTGGGCGGCGAGCTCGCGCTCGATTTCTTCCAGCCGGATTTCTTCGCCGCCACCCTGGAGCAGCAGGCGCTGCACGAGGTTTTTCAGCTCGCGCACGTTGTCGGGCCAGGGATAGTTGCGCAGCCGGTTTTGCGCCGCGACGCTGAATTTGCGGAACTGCAGGCCTTCGCCGTCGACCAGGCGATCCACGTAGTGGCGCAGCAGGTCGGGCACGTCTTCGGTGTACTCGCGCAGCGGCGGCACGCGCACCAACAAGGTGTTGAGGTGGGCGAGCAGATCGCGACGGAAATCGTCGCTGCGCGACTCGATGCCGGGACGCGACGAGGAAATCAGGCGCGCCTTGAGCGTCACGGGAGTATTGCCGCCGACGCGCGTGAACTGCCCGCTTTCGAGCGCGCCGAGCAGCGCGCGCTGCGCCTGCGGCGGCAGGTCCTCGATCTCGTTGACGAACAACGTGCCGGCGCCGGCGCGTTCGAGCACGCCGGGCGCGGCCTGGCCGCCAGTCTCGGTGCCGAACAACACCTGCTCGGCGCCGTCGCTGCGCAGTGTGCTCGAGATCAAGGTGACGAACGGCCGCGACGCTCGCGGGCTCGCGTCGTGAATGAAGCGCGCAAAGGCTTCTCGGCCGGTGCCGGTTTCGCCGACCAGCAGCACGGGGGAATCGTTCGGGGCGATCTGTGCCAGATCGGCGCGCAGCTGCTGCATGGTGCGGCTGCGGCCCACCGGCACGCCCGGGGATGCGGCTAACAACTTGCCGGCGTGACGCTTGCGCTTGCCGGCCTCCAGCGCGCGCTCGACAGTGCGCAGCAGCTTTTGCAGCGACAACGGCTTCTCGACGAAATCGAAGGCGCCGAGACGCGTGGCCTCGACCGCGGTTTCCACCGTGCCGTGGCCGGACATCATGACCACCGGGCAGGAAGATTCCGCGGCCTGCCCCTGCCACTCGCGCAGCAGGGTGATGCCGTCGGTGTCGGGCATCCAGATGTCGAGCAGCACCAAATCGGGTAATTGTCGCGCGCGCAACGCGCGGGCTTGACCGGCATCGCCTGCCACATCCACGTCGTAGCCTTCCTCCGAAAGAATTTCTTTCAGCAGGCCGCGAATGTCGGCTTCGTCGTCGACGACCAGAATATGTGCGGCGCTCATGCTCGCTCCTTCCTGGGTTCAGCGCGTCGATCGCGCGCCACCAGCTGTCGGGATCCGTCTGTGATGGGCAAGGATACACGCACGCGCCCGCCGCCTTCCGGGCGATTGTCGGCCTCCACGCGCCCGCCGTGCTCCTCGACAATTTTTTTCACGATGGCGAGGCCCAATCCGGTGCCCTTGGGTTTGCTGGTGACGTAGGGATCGAACGCCCGCCCCAGCACCTCGCGCGCGAAACCCGGGCCGTTGTCGCACACCGTAATGGTCGCGTACTCAGCCGAGCCCGCGGATTCGAAGCGCGTGGCGAGAATCACGCGGCCGGCCGGGACGTTTTCCACCGCCTCGGCACCGTTCACGATGAGGTTGTTCAGGATCTGCCGCACCCGGCCGCGATCGGCTTCGACCTGGTCGATGCGCGGATCGAGTTCGACGTCGATCTGCACGCCCGATTCCTGCACGCGGTGCAGGTCGGCGACTTCGGTGACCAGCGCGTTGAACTGAAACCGCGTGACGGTCATGTCGGGCGCACGCGCGTATTCGCTGAACGCGTTCACCATCGCCTTCATGGCCTCGACCTGCTGCACGATGGTGTAGGTCGCGCGGTCGAGGATCTGCGCGTCCTCGCCCGTCATCTGGTGGAGGTAGCGGCGGCGCATGCGCTCTGCCGAAAGCTGGATCGGCGTGAGCGGATTCTTGATTTCATGCGCGAGGCGGCGCGCCACTTCGCCCCAGGCCGCGTCGCGCTGCGCCTGCAGCAGAGCGCTGATGTCGTCGAACACGATGACGAAGCCGCCCTGCCGCTCTTCGTCGTTTTCGGCGTGTTCGTCACCCGGCAGTGGCGTACACGCGCATACCAGCACGCGCGCGCCCGCCATCTCGGGTTTGAGATCCATCTGTTCGCGCCATTCCTCTTCGCCCCGCGCGAGCCGCAGGCTCACTTCGCCGAGGAAGCGCGCGAAGCGCGGGTTCGATCCTTCGAGTGCCGACAGCGGCTGGCCCACGCCCTGCTCGAAGTCGACCCCGAGGATGCTGCTCGCTGCCTGGTTGGCGCTGCGCAGCTTGAGGTCGCGGCCGATGGCGATGACGCCGGTAGTGAGGCGCGCCAGGATGATGGAGAGCCGTTCGCGCTCGCGTTCGACCGCCTGCTGGCTGCGCGTGGTGTCTTCGCGCGCGCGGCGCAGGCGCTTGGTCATGTCGTTGAACGAATGCACCAGGAATCCCATTTCGTCGCGCGAGGGCAACGGCAGACGCGTGCCAAAGTCCCCCTTGCCCACCGCGCGTGTGCCCGCGATCAGATCCTGTACTGGTCGTACGAGTTTTTCGGCGGAGTAGATAGCGCCGTAGATGGCGGTGAGCATTGCCAATAGCAGTACCAGTGTGAGCGTCAGACCGAAGAGATTCTTCACTCCCTCGCGTTGCTCGGTCAGGTCGCTGTGCTGCGAATAGGAGTGTTGCACGGCTTCCGAAAGGCGCACGAGTTGTGGCGGCACCGGATACAGCGCCACCACGAAGCGACCTTCGCTCGATCCGGGAGCGGTCGCGATAGGAGCCGCTGTGTTGATCTGGTAGTCGTCCTCCGACAGCGGTTCCAGGCTCCAGTAGAGATTGCCGCCAGCGATGGCGCTGGTCACTTCGGCGGACGCGCGCGGCAAGGTGCTCGAAGTGCCCGCGCTGCTGGCCGCGATCACCTGTCCGAGCGTGCCGAAAACGACCACTTCAAGCGCGCCGCTCTCGACGCGTTGCTGGTTGGTGGCGGCGGCCCAGTTCGAGGGCGGGCTGTCCGCGAGCCGGTTGGCGAACAGCTGCGTACTGCGCGCGTATTCGCGCATGCGCACGTCCATCGCGGACTTCGACAGCACCAGTGCGTCGGACAGGCCCTGCTTGATCTCGACCTTGAACCAGCTGTCGATGCCGCGGTTCAGGAACTCCAGCGAGAATAGATAGACGATGATGAGCGGCGCGACGACCAGCGAGCCGAAGATCGCGACCGTGCGCGCCGTCAGGCGCGAACCCGGCACTCCGGCGCGAAACGCGCGCACCAGCTCGATGATCTTGCGCGCCAGCAGCACGCTCACCGTGACCACCGCGATGGCATTGAGCAGCAGGATCCACGCCTGCAGCTGGCTGAAGCGCTGCGAGTTCTGCACCGCGAGCGCCAGCAGCAGCAGCAGGCCGCCGCTCACCAGCACCCACAGGGCGATGAGCCCGAGGGTGCCGAGACGCCTCATCGCTGCAGGGACCATGAGAACCATTCGCTTTCGCGGTGCCAGTCGTCGGTCCAGAACAGCAGCACGCGCAAGCTGTCGGGCAGGCGCCCGCGCCGCACGCCGGCGCGCAGGCTGACGCGATACTGGCGGTTGGCCGACAGCTGTGGAGACAACAGGAATGGCCAGGCTTCCACGGTCCCGAGCTCCTCGAGCGCCTCTTCAAGTGTGGCGTAGCTGTGTTGTTCGTTGCTGCTCGAGTCACGGTCGCGCGTGACGTATCGATCGCTGACCGCGTGGTAGATGAGCTCGCGCTTGAGCGTGTACTCGGCGATCGTTTCATCGAGCCAGAAGCGGCGCTCGTGCGAGACGACCACGTCGAGATCGAAGGTGAGCATCAGGCCGTCCTTGAGCGCGGCGCGAATATCGTCGTTCACCGGGTAGGCAACGCGCGCGAACAGCTGGAACACACCCTGGTCCACGTTGACGTACGCCGAGCGCACTTCGAGCAGGCCGTCGAGCGGATCGGCCCGCGCGACCCCGCCGAACCCCGAGGCCGCAAGCGCCGCAAGGGCCGCAAGCAGCAGGGAAAGCAGGTTATTCGCGCGCCGGAACTGCATCGGTTCCTCTATTTTCTGGTCAAGCAAGCATAGTAGAAGCCATCGGTACCCGCGCCGCCACCGGGCAGCAATTGCCAGCCGAAGCTTCGTCCCAGCAGCCCCGGCGGCGTTGCGAGACCTTCCGGCCAGGCGTCCACGCGCGCACGCGGCTCGTCACTCAAGAAGGCCGCGACGACCGCTTCGTTCTCTGCCGGCAGGACCGAGCAGGTGCAATAGATCAGACGTCCGCCGGGCCGCAGTAGTTCGAAAGTGGTGGCCAGAATCCGGCGCTGCGTCGCGATGAAGCCATCGATGTCGCCGGAGCGGCGCAGCAGCTTGATGTCGGGATGGCGGCGGATGACGCCAGTGGCCGAACAGGGCGCGTCGACCAGCACGCGATCGAAGTATCCGGGATCGAGCGACGGCGGTCGTTCGCGCAGGTCGGCGGCGATCAGCACGGCGTCGCGTCCGGCGCGCTGCAGGTTCTCGCGCACCCGCGCGAGCCGCAGCGCGTCGCTGTCGACGGCGATGAGTTCGGCGAGATCCGGTGTGGTTTGTGCGATGTGCAGCGTCTTGCCGCCCGGCGCTGCGCACGCATCGAGCACACGCATCCCCGCCCTGGCATCCAGCAGCAGCGCGGCCAGCTGCGCGCCGCCATCCTGCACCGATACGGAGCCCACTTCGAAGCCCGGCAGGGTCTGCACTGCGGCGGGCCGCTCGAGCACGATGGCACCCGGACGCCATTCGACGCCGCGCGCGTCGCGTCCGAGCGCGCGCCATGAGCGCAGGAAGTCGTCGGCGGGCAGCGCGGCGTCGAGCCTCAGCACCATCGGCGGATGCAGATTGTTGGCGGCGAGGATCTCTTCATGGCGTTCGCCCCAGGCGGCCTGCAGCGCAGCGACCAGCCAGCGCGGGTGCGCATGGCGCTGCGCAATATCGGCGTCGGCCGTGGCTAACAACTCGGCGCGCTGCGCGACGAAACGCCGCAGCATCGCGTTGACCACGCCGCTGGCGCGCCCTTCGCCGATCACGCGGCTGGCGTCGACCGCCAGGTGCACCTGGGCTTCGGCGGCACCGCGCGAATATTCCACCTGGTGCGCAGCGGTCACCAGCAACGCGGCCAGCCGCGGCGAGAGCTCATCGAACGGCCGGCTGGACAGGGGCGCGAGCGCGGGTTGCAGCCGCAAATACCAACGCATGGTGCCGAGCGCGATGGCTCGCACCGCGGCACGATCGACGCGCTCCTGCGAATCCTCGAGAGCTGCATCCGCCGAGCGGCCGTCGTAAACCACGGCATGCACGGCGAGCGCGGCCTGGGCCATGGTCTCCGCGCCCGGCGCGTGCCGCGCGCGGCGTGGCTGTGGCGGCGGGTTGCGGCGTACGTTGGCGCGCTTCATGTTCCGAACCTGGTGCCGTCGAGCCGCACGGCATTGGCGAAATCGCGCGCCGCGACCGGCCGCTTGCCGGCGCGCTGCAGTTCGCCCACCGCCAGCACGCCCTCGCCACAGGCGACGCGCAAGCCGTCGTCGCCGATCCCTAACAAAGTGCCGGGTGTCGTCTCGCCCGCCGCACCGGTGCCGGCGGCCACGCTCGCGCGCAGCACCCGCAGCGGTTCGCCGGCAAAGCGCGTTTCCGCCACCGGCCAGGGATTGAATGCGCGCACGCGCCGGTCGAGCTCGACGGCGCTCGCGCTCCAGTCGAGCCGTGCCTCGGCTTTGTCGATCTTCGGTGCGTAGTTAGCCCCGGCGGCCGGTTGCGCGCGGGCCTTGAGGGTGCCGGCCGCAAGCCCGTCGATGGCTTCGAGCAGCGCCGCGGCGCCGAGCTCCGCCAGCGCATCGTGCAGGTCGCCGGCGGTGTCGTGCGTGCCGATGTGCCGGTGCCGTTCGAGCAGCATCGGGCCGGTATCCAGGCCCTCATCGAGCTGCATGATCGTCACGCCGGTTTCGGCATCGCCGGCCAGAATCGCACGCTGGATGGGCGCGGCACCGCGCCAGCGCGGCAGCAGCGAGCCATGAATGTTCACGCAGCCGAGCGGTGGCAGTGCCAGCACCGCCGGCGGCAGGATCAGCCCATACGCGACGACCACGAGTACGTCGGGCGCCCAGCTCAGAAGCTCGACGCGGCTCTCGGGCGTCTTGAGCGTCGGCGGTTGTGCCAGCGGCAATCCGGCCTCGAGTGCGAGTAGTTTGACCGGCGAGGCGCGCAGCTGCCGGCCGCGGCCGGCGGGCCGATCGGGTTGCGTCAGCACTCCGACCACGCGGTGTGCGGAGCCGAGCAGTGCGCGCAGCGCGGGCAGCGCGAAATGCGGTGTGCCCGCGAAGGCGATTCTGAGCGGATTCATGGGGCGCCCGCAGGCTTGGGTGTCTTGTTCGTGGAATCAGTACGCGCGGGAGGCGCTGGGCTCGCGCGGCTTCGCGGCGCGTTCCTTGCGATCTTTGTCGAGTTTTTTGCGAATGCGTTCGCGCTTGAGGTCGGACAAATAGTCGACGAACAGCTTTCCCTCGAGGTGATCCATCTCGTGCTGCAGGCAGACCGCCGCGAGTCCATCGAGTTCGACTTCGAAGAACTGCCCCGTTACGTCCTGGGCGCGCGCCCGGACAATTGCGGCGCGCTTCACTTCATCGAATATTCCGGGTACGGATAGACATCCTTCCTCGGTCACCCCCACGCCTTCCAGCATGAGAATTTCGGGATTGCAGTACACGCGCGGATCGGTTTTCCCCTCGGAAACATCCATTATGATCAAGCGCTTATGGAAATCGACCTGGGTCGCAGCCAACCCCACGCCAGGCGCCGCATACATCGTCTCGAACATGTCGGCGACCATCTGCGCCAGCGCCGCGTCGAAGACCTCCACGGGTTTGGCACGGGTTCGCAAACGGGGGTCGGGGTATTCAAGAATTTGCAGGCGCGCCATGATGTTCCGCTCGATTGCTGCTAATGTTTGGGCGATCCGACCGTGGACAAGGAAGACGTGGACCGCGCGGGTACCAGACCCGTGATCCAGCGCACAAACTTGACAATAGGTCGTATGCCCTCGTGCCGCGTCGGATTATAACAGTGGGGTCCGCTTGCCCCACCCAGGATTGAGGAGTGGAGGATGTCTTTCAATCAACAACTTAGGGAGCCGCGCGTGCTCGGAATTCTGACCCCGCGACTCATCTTCCTGACGGCTTTCATTGCTGCCGCGCTGCTCGTGGCTGGCTGCAAGTCCGCGCCGCCTGCGGCAGCAGCGGATGCTCCGCCGCCAATGGCTGCCGAATCGGTCGACGCTGCGGATACCTCCGCCGACGATCTGACCGCGACCGAAGCGGCCGTCGCCGCCATGAACGAGGCACCGGTTGCCGAAGCCCCGGTGCAGACCGCGCAGTTGCTCCGCCCCGATGCGCCGATGAACTACACAGTAAAGCGTGGCGACACGCTCTGGGACATCGCCGCGGTGTTCCTCAAGGATCCGTGGTTCTGGCCCGAGATCTGGCAGATCAATCCGCAGGTCGAAAACCCCCACCTCATTTACCCGGGTGACGTGTTGTCGCTGGCCTATGGCGCCGGCGGCGACGCGCACGTGAGCATTTCGCAATACAGCGGCGCGCGCCTGCAGCCGCGCCTGCGCAGCGAAATGCTCGACGGGCCGATCGACACGGTTCCGTTCGCGGCCATCGCCTCGTTCTTGAGCAAGCCAAGCGTGCTCACCAAGGAAGAGGCGCTGCGCGCTCCGCACATTCTCGGATTTCGCGATCACCATATGGTCGGCGGTACCGGTCACGAGATTTACGTGAAGGACCTCAACGCACCATTGAACCAGCGCTACGCGGTCATGCACGTCGGCGAGCCGATTTACGATCCGGAATCCAAGGATCTCGTCGGTTACCAGGCCGTCTACATCGCTACCGCTGTGGTCAACAATCCGGGCACGGTCTCCAAGGCAATCCTCACCGAAGGCGCGCGCGAAGCGCTCGAGGGCGACCGGTTGATCCTGCAGGAAGGCGACGTTCCGTTGACCTTCACGCCGCACGCGCCGAAGTCGAACATCAATGGCCAGATCATCGCCGTGGCGGATAACGCCGAGCAGATCGGCCAGTTCCAGGTTGTCGTGATCAATCGTGGCAAGAACCATGACCTCGCGCCGGGCGCGGTGCTCGCGATCGACCAGAAGGGTGAGATCGTGCACGACAAGTACGGCAAGATGCCGTGGGAAAAGGATCCCTATGGCGAGATGGTGCAGCTGCCGTACGAACGTGCCGGCACGATGATCGTCTTCAAGGTGTTCGATCGTGTCAGCTACGGCCTGGTGATCGGCGCTCGCGGGCCGATGCAGGTCGCGGATCGCGTCTACAACCCGTAACGCATTTCTCTACATTCAGACGAGTTAGGGCCAGCCTTTGTGCTGGCCCTTTCGTTTTAAGCTGTCGCATGAACGCCGCGCAGCATGTCGAACTTCGCCGCCTGCTCCTCGCGGCGCGCACGCCCGGCCTCAACGCCGCACAATTGGCGCGCATCGCGGCGGACAGCGCCGATCTCGCGCTGCTCGAACGGCCCGATATGGCTACGCTTGCGCCCCTCGAGCTAACTACCGCGGCGGTACAGTGGCTGCTGGCGCCCGATGCGGCACGGCTCGAGGCGGACCTGCGCTGGCTGGATGACAACCATTGCACCGTGCTCGGCGCGAACGATGCGCGTTACCCCGAACTACTGCGCTGCTCGCCCGGCGCACCGGCCGTGTTGTTCGTCCGTGGCGACACAGCGGCGCTCGCTGAACCCCAACTCGCCATGGTCGGCAGCCGCAACCCCACGGCGGGCGGGCGCGCCACGGCGCGCGAGTTCGCCGCGTATTTCGCGCGTGCCGGGCTCACCATCACCAGCGGCCTCGCCCTCGGCATCGACGCCGCCTGCCACGAAGGCGCGCTGTCCGCCCAGGGCCTCACGATCGCGGTGCTCGGGGCCGGGCTCAACGAAATCTACCCGCGCGAGCACAAGGAGCTCGCAGACCGCATCGCAGCTGCAGGCGCCGTGATTTCGGAATTTCCGCCCGGCGTGCCGCCGCTGCGCGCACACTTCCCGCGCCGCAATCGCATCATCGCCGGGCTTGCCGCGGGCACCCTGGTGGTCGAAGCGGCGCGCGAATCCGGCTCGCTGATCACCGCCCGCCTGGCCGGAGACGCTGGCCGGGAGGTTTTCGCCATCCCCGGTTCCATCCACAACCCGCTGGTGCGCGGCTGCCACCAACTCATCCGGCAGGGCGCGAAGCTCGTGGAGTGTGCCGACGACATACTGACTGAGCTCAGGATTTCCCTTACCGACCAACTACTTGCAGCGCCCACCAAAGGCTCCCAAAAAAATTCGTCGTTGGACAAGGAATACAAAATCCTGTTAGATGCGCTCGCCTTCGAGCCGGTGAGCGTCGACAGCTTGATCGAACGCACGGGTATGAACAGCGAATCGATCGCCTCGATGCTGCTGATTCTGGAGCTCGACGGTCACGTGGCGCCGCACCCCGGCGGCCGATTCAGCCGCATGGCGGGACAATAGTTTTCTACGGCGACCCATGACCGGAAGTGTTTTAGACATTCTTATCTACGTATTCGACCAGTACATGCTGGCCGAAGCTCCCGATGTACCCGAACGCGAAACGCTTGCGGCCGACCTCGAGCGCGCCGGCTTTGGCCGTCACAACGTGGAGCGCGCGCTCGACTGGCTGGCCGATCTCGCCGGCGAACGCTCGCGGCCCGATCTGCCCTCCCGCGCGTTGCGCGTTTTCTCGGCCGACGAGGTCGAGCGCATTTCCACCGGCTGCCGCGGTTACCTGTTGCAGCTCGAGCAGGAAGGGATCCTGTCGCCGCTGCAGCGCGAAATCGTCATCGATCGCCTGGTCGCGCTCGACGGCGACGATGTCGACATCGACCGGTTGAAGTGGCTCG
>Ga0307513_10010764_pt1 | contig 11429 bp, 10 predicted proteins | sample 15_EM_MG_FD_202174 | JGI IMG/M metagenome (GOLD analysis project Ga0307513, IMG submission 202174) | Populus trichocarpa ectomycorrhiza microbial communities from riparian zone in the Pacific Northwest, United States - 15_EM | ecosystem: Host-associated > Plants > Roots > Unclassified | place... | reverse complement strand
GGGGGGGCATTCGCCCGCGCGCCCACCGCGCCGCTCCCAAACGGAGGGCGCGTTTTTAGATCAGCCCTAGTTGATCAGGCGACGGAACTCCAGCGTTCCCGTCGCGCCGGGCGCGAGGCTCGGCACGTTCCCCTTGAGGACGTTGGTCAGATTGGTGACGGGGTTGCCCGCGCCATCCGTGACAGTGCCGCCCGCCGTGCTGATCGAGGGTGCGGGTGTTGTGACCTGCGTCGTGTAGGTCGCCCAGTTGTTACCGCCCGCGCTGCCGTCTTCCGTGATAACGAGGCTGGTCGCCGTCAGAGCGGAACTGTTCGAACCGGCAGCCGGTGCGGTCATGATGTTCGTGTAAATGATCTGGTACACGATGATCGCGCCGGGGATGGTGGCCGAGGGGTTGCCGGAAGCGTCAACCACCGTGACCGACTTGTCGAGCCGGACGAATCCCGTGTAGAGACGGTCAATCGTCTGGTTCGTGTTGGCGGGCGTGTTGCCGGAGGCGGCCTGAATGATGCTGTCGAAGCCCGTCAGGATTTGCTGCGCCGCCGGGGCGTCAACGCGCACGTACACGTTAACGTCGGTGTTTCTGGTGAGCGGCGAGAGCGCGAACGAACCGCCGCCGGAGATGGTGGTGAAAGGTCCAGCCGGGTTAGTGCCGACGCCGACGGTGAAGCCTGCGGGCACGGTCGGCGCGGTGAGCGTGAACGTGTCCGTGGCGTTGCCGGTGTTGCGGACGGTGTTGGTGAAGACGATGAAGCCGACGGCGTTCGTCGAGCAGGCCGGAATGGCCGGCCCCGCGCAGGGCGGAACTCCGGCGATGCCCGTCGTCACGCTGCGGTTCGTGAAGTCGGTGTTGTTGCTGCTGCCGGGGCCGGTGGCGGCGGGTTGGCCCATCGGCCCGATAAGGACGTTGCCCACGAGTTGGAGCAGCGTCGGTTGGCGGATACCTTTCCCGGTGTCCACGGGGTCGAGGCCGAGACGCGGCTCGTCGAAGTTGGCGTTGCGGTCGCCGCGATTGGTCACTTCCGCGCCCGGCGAATCCGACTGGTCGTTCAGAACCGTGGCGACGGTGTTGGTGGCAAACGAATCGACGACGGCGTAGATGGGCGTCGTGGCGTCAGCCGTGGTGATGGTGACGATGAGCGGGAAACTCGCGCTGCAAGTCGTCGCTGCGAGCGTCGCGCCCGTATTGAAGGCGACGCGCGTCACGGTCGAGAGCGTGCCCGGCGCGGTGTTGGTCCACACGGCTGATTCGGGCGCGGTGGTGAGCGCGTTGGTCGTGTAGAGCGTCCCGGCGGGGAACGTGTTGCTGGCCGAGAGCACGGTGTCGATGGGAACGGGCATGACGATGTAGACGCCGGTGAATGCGCCGAGGCTCATCGAGGTGGCCGGGCGGTTGCCGTCGTTGCAAACCTGCATGCTGTAGTTGATGTTGCTGCCGAGCGCGACTGGGCCTGCGGGAACGGTCAGGACGGCACGCAGTTGCGCGTCGTTCTGCACGGTGACGCGGATGTCGCCGCGCGCCTCGCGCACGCCGTTGACGGACGTGGTGGAGACGGTGCGAACTTCGTGCGCTGACGGCGTGGCCGGGTTGTCGGGAGTCTGATTATCGAAGCCTTGCGCCGCGCCCGTGGCCGCGTCGCCGAGGAAGACCTGCACGGTGTCGCCGGCGGAGGCCGCCGCGCTGATCGTCACGCGCACGACGATTGTGGCCGAGGCGTTCTGCGCGAGCGCGTGGAGCACGTCCGCGCCGTTCGAGAAGATGTTGACGTCGCCAGCCGTGATCGTGTTGCTGCTGTCCATGTCGATGACGGCGGCGGTGATCGTGCCGGGGCCGGTCAGGTTCAAACTCTGGCCGCTGGCGAGGAAACGCACCTGATCTGCGAAGTTGCCCGTGTTGGTCACGGTGAACAGGAAGAAGGTGTTCGTGTCGCCGGGGACGACGGCGGAGTTGACCGCGTCGTCGGGCAGGATGCGCAGACCCGAAACGTTTGCGACCGTGACGGTCACGGTGTTCGAGACGGTGCTGTAGCTGTTGGCCGCGCTGTCCGTATAGACCGCGCTCGCCTGGTTGGAGATGATGGTGTTGCCGCTGGTTTGCGCAAGCGCGGGCGTGAGAAATGCGCAAAGGATCGCCAGAAGGGCGAAGAGCGCGCGCGGCATTGAACGGCGCATGGCCGGGTGGCGGGTGAAACTTATCTTCATATCAATCCTCAATGTTTTTATTGTGAGACTCGCCGGTAAAGGAAGGCCGACAAAGAAGTCCGAAGGAGTTGGAAGAGACGTGCGAGTGCCGCTCCCTAGATTATCGTGCGGGCTTATTTAACGCGCACCTTGTAAGAGGCGGAGAGCGTCGAACCGGCTGCGAGCGGGTCGCTCCACTCGTAGCGCACCTGCGTGTACATCGCAGAAGGCGCGGCGACGCGCTTCGTCGTGCCGTCCGGTTGTTTCTCTTCAATCGTGGGCTGCGAGGCGAAGTTCTTGCCGCCGTCAATGCTGTAGCTCACGCTCGCGTTGTACTCGGCGACCGCGCTCCCGGCGACGAAGGACGTGCCCTGCGGAATCTGCCCGATGGTCCTGTACTGGCGCGCGGGCGCGTCGCCTTCGTTCGCGCTCGTGATCGTCCAGTCGAGCACCTCGCCCGGATAGACGGCGCTCACCTTATCGAGCGTCAGGCTCTCGTCGTTGCGCTTGAGCGAACCGGCGAGTTTGACTTTCACTTCCGGCTGCCCGGCAGACTTCTGACGCGCCGAGGCGATCTGTCTCTGCGCGAACCCGGCGACCGTGCCGACGAGCAACAGGCAGAGCGCAGCGACGACCGGCACGGTCATTTTTTTCTTCAATGTCTTCATGAGGTATCTCCTTCAGATGGTCCAAAAATTTCTCTAGCGAGATTGGCTGTTCCGGTGCGGAGTCTTCTTCAGAGGGCATCCCGCATGGCAGGCCGTCTCCGGCGGATGGTTGTAGTTTCGTTGAGTGCATACGCGACGGCGGACATAAAATCCTCGACGGCGAGCGAGCGCGGCAGCACGGCGGCGAACAGTGAGCGCGATGATGCGCGAATAATTTCGGAGGGACGTTCGTGCAGGGCGATGAGCGGCACGCGCGGGGCGATCTCGTGCAGGGCTTCGACCGCGCCCGTGCGCCCGAACCCGGCCATGTCAAGCCCGAAGGCGATCAGATCGAAACGACCCGCCGCCGCGCCCCTGAGCACATCCATCGTGTGGCGACACGTCTCGGCCTCGTACCCGGCGGCACGCAACGCGGCCACCAGCCCCTCGGCCAGCACGCGGTCATCATCACAAATCATTACCTTCGCCATCCTCGCCGCTCCACTCCCATCCATGACTTCCGACTCTCGACCAGACAAAACACGCACTTGGTCGCACCTCACCAAGTCAATTCACATGCCGCGCCCGACGCAGACGCGCCCGTGACGCTTAACTAAAGGAATATGAGGAGTTACGCGGAAGCGTACGGGCAAGGCCGCGACGCGGCGGCAACGTGGGATGACAAACCCGACTGACGTTTTGTCAGCGGGCGGACAAAATGGCAGGCCGGCGAATCGTCAAAAGTGTCAGACGTCGAAAGCCGTCGAACGTGAATCGTCAATCGTGAATAGAAGAAATCAGTCTTTCTCTATTCACGATTGACGATTCACGATTGACGGCTTTTAGCGGTTTACGGCTTTACTGTCTTCCTCGTATTCGCGCAGTTTGCGATAGAGGGTGCGGGCGGAGATGCCGAGGATGATGGCGGCGCGTTCGCGGTTGCCGCTCGTCTCTTCGAGGACGCGCAGGATGTGTTGGCGTTCGAGTTCTTCGAGGGTGCGGGTGGGCGCGTCTGTCCCCGCGTCGCGTGTGCTTGGCTCGACGGGCGCGGCGGTCAACTCCCTGCCGCCGTGTGGTGAAAACTGTGCGGCTTCGATCTCGTCCGTCTCGGAGAGGGCGGCGGCGCGCTCGATGGTGTTGCGCAGCTCGCGCACGTTGCCCGGCCAGTCGAACGATTCGAGCAGGCGGCGCGCTTCATCGGAGAGGGCGAGCGCGGGTCTTTGAAAACGTTCGCGGTAGAGTGCGAGGAAATGATCTATGAGGGCAGGGATGTCTTCGCGCCGGTCGCGTAGCGGCGGGACGTGGAGCGAGATCACGTTGAGACGATAGAAGAGGTCTGTGCGGAAGCGTCCCTGCCGCACGTCTTCGGCGAGGCGGCGATTGGTGGCGGCGATAATGCGCACGTCGGAGGCACGGTCGCGCGTCGAGCCGACGCGGCGAAAGCGTCCCTGTTCGAGGAAGTGCAAAAGTTTGACCTGCATGGGCGCGGGCAGGTCGCCGATCTCGTCGAGGAAGAGCGTCGAGCCGTCAGCCGCTTCGATGAGGCCGCGCTTCATCGAGGTCGCGCCCGTGAACGCGCCCTTCTCGTGGCCGAAGAACTCCGACTCGAAAAGCGCTTCGGGCAACGCGCCGCAGTTGATCGTGATGAGCGGCGAGTCGCCGCGTGCGCTGCGCAAATGGATGAAACGCGCGAGCACGTCCTTGCCCGTGCCCGACTCGCCCGTGAGGATAACGGTCGAATCGAGACGCGCCGCCGCCTCTGCGATGGAGATCAGGCCGCGCATCGCCTCGCTCGCGTGGACGAGCGTGTGCGCGCCCTCTTCCGCCGACGGCGTGCCGCGCGTCGCCGCCGCGCGCAAGCCCGCGTTCTGCCTCACGAGCCGACGCTTCTCGTCGGCCTTACGGATGACGGCCTCCATCTCGTCGAGTGTGGCGGGCTTGGTCAGGTAGTCGTATGCGCCGAGTCGCATCGCCTCGATGCCCGTGCCGAGCGAAGTGTCGGCGGTGAGCATGATCACTTCCGGCGGATCGTCGAGTTGCCTGATCTCGCGCAGGGCGTCGAGTCCGGTCATGCCGTTCATGCGCATGTCGAGCAGCACGACATCATAGTCGGTCGCCTGCAAAGACTCGACGGCCTCCTCGCCCGACACCGCCGCCGCCATCTCGAACCCCGAACGCGACAACTGCTCCGTCACGAGCCTGCGCAACAGAGGATCATCATCAACCAGGAGGACGCTGATCTTTCTAGTCATAGTGTTGGAAAACGACGAAGGAGGAACGCGGAACGATGAATTAAAACGAATGTTTTTGTATTCCGTTCATCGCTCCGCGTTCCTCCTTCATCGTTTCTTCTTCATCCTTCGTCTCTCGTCTCCGGCGCACGGCGCGGTAGCCAGAGACGGAAGCGGCTGCCCGCGCCGGGTTTGGATTCGACTGTGAGCGCGCCGCCGAGGGCTTCGGCGAGTGTGGCCGAGATGGCGAGGCCGAGTCCCGAACCTCTACCCGCCTCTTTCGTGGTGTAGAACGGGTCGAAGATGCGCACGAGCATCTCTGCCGGGATGCCTGCGCCCGTGTCGGCCACTTCGATGCGGGCGCGCTCGCCGTCGAGCGCGGTCGAGACGCTGATCGAGCCGCTGCCTTCAACTGCGTCGAGCGCGTTCGTCAACAAGTTGTCGAGAATCTGACGCAGCAACACTTCGTCCGTCGCCACTTCGCCGATCTGCGGGTCGAGTTCCGTGCTGACCGGCGTGCCCTGCGCCTCTTCGCGTTGCGAGAGAAGGAGCACGCCGCGTTCGATGAGCGCGTTGATGTCGCACGGCTCGCGACGCGCGCGACGCTGGCGCGAGAGATCGAGCAAGCCGCGCGTGATCGCTTTGCAGCGCAACGCCTGCCGCACGATCTCTTCGAGGTAAAAATTCCAGGAACGTTCCACGGCGATGGCGTCGAGGTCGGGCGTCGAGCGAATGTCGCGGAGCGTGGCTTCGGCGCAGGTCGTGATGGCGGCGAGCGGATTGTTGATCTCGTGCGCGACCCCGGCGGCGAGTTGGCCGACGGTGGCGAGGCGGCGCGAGCGCGAGAGTTGTTCCTGCATCTCCGAAATCTGCGTCACGTCGCTCCATGTGATGACGCTCGAACCGCGCCCGCCTTCCGTGCCGTCGAGCGGCGCGACGGCGACGAGGTAGCGGCGTGCGTCCTCGGCCTGAATCTCGAAAGACGAGGCCGCGCCTTGCCTGCGCGAGTTCATGTGAAAGGCGGCGGCGCGCTCGCCGAAGAGTCGTGCGAACGCCGCGTTGCAGGCGAGGCCGATGGCCTCCGATGGTTGCTCGAAGCCCATCATCTCGGCGGCCATCGCGTTGCAGCGCGTGAGTCGCATCGAGGCGTCGTGGACGATGATGCCGTCGGGCATCGCGTCGAACGTCTGCTCCCAGATTTTTTTGCCCGCGCTGACAGTCTCCAACAAGCGCGCGTTGTCGAGCGCGAGCGCGGCCATCTCCGAGAGACTTTCCAACAACTCTCTCTCGTCGGGACTGAGGCGGTGCGGCGTGCGATAGCCGACGCCGAGCAGGCCGAGAGTTTCGCCGCGCGCACGCAGGCGCACGAGCGCGAGATCGCGCAAGCCCTCCGCGCTGTGCAGCGGAAACTCGCTCACCGGAAGTTCGCCGCCCACGTTGCGCACTTCGATGACCGTCATGTCGGCGGCTGAAGCGGCCTGCTCCGCGAACATGCCGCGCAGCGGGTTGACGATCTCTTCGTGCGCGTCGCCGAGCGAGTTGAAGCCGCTCGTCGCCTTCCAGGTGATCGTGCCTCCGGCAACGTCAAGCGTGGCGACGCTCGCCGTGTCCGCGCGCATGACGCGCCGCACCATCTCGACCACGCCGCGCAACGTGGCCGCGCTCTCGCCGTGCGAACCCGCGCCGCCCTCGCGCGCCGGTTCGGACGACGGACGGGCGTTCGTCTCCGCTTGCGCATTCGTCGCCTCTGTCCGGTTATTCGACGGATCGATCATGAGAATTCTGTTGAGCGGTCGGGGACTGTCTCAGTTTGGCGGACGTGGAAAAGCTGTCTCGCGGCTCGGATGCCTGTCATCTTCTACGCGCGCCGCCCGTCCGTCAAGAGGAAAATGACCTGAAGCAAACTGCCCGCCCTCCGCCGCCGCGATTTTCTTTCAGGTGACGGGCGCACACGGCGGCGCGCACGGCTCAATCGCCGACTTTTACCTCATTTTATCGCACAACGCGGCACGGCACACCCATTGCCATGTGAAGCGCGACGGTCAGGATAATCTCACAGGTCATTGGAGAAGAAGTCTTATGCGAAAAATATCAAACGCCCGCTTGCGCCTCTGCGCGTTTTCGGTCGCCGTGCTCGTCGCCTGCGTCTCCGGCGCGCACGCGCAGACTTCGCGCGACGCCGCTCGCGTTTACTCAGACTCGGATGCGCCCGCCTCGCGCACGCGCACGACTACAAAAACGAATCCGCACGGCGACAACCCGACCGAAATCCTGCGTGCCGCGCGCACCATCTACATCTGCCCGAACCAGCACATCAACGCCGATTATCTCGAATACAAACTCGACAAGTTGCCGGAGTTCGGCCAGTGGCAACTCTCAATCGTGAAGAACCGCGAGCGCGCCGACCTCGTGCTGGAAATCAAGAAGACCGCGCTCAACTATATTTTCAGCATCGTCGAACCGGAATCCAGCATCGTCGTCGCCAAAGGCAAGGTTGTCGCCATCAACGGGCGCGTCGCCGCCGAAGACATCTCACACCAGATCATCAAACGCATGCGCGCCATCCGCGCCCTGCCCGCCAGCGAGTGACGGAGCAAACTCGCGCCGATAACGACCGCTGCGAAAATTATTTATCGCACGACGGCAAGGCCACGCGCCGTCGTCGGCTCAATCATCAACAAATTTTTTGGAGGACTCATGCAAAGGAAAAATCTTATCCCGCTCGTCGCGCTGTTTCTCTTCGCCGCCGCCTCCGGCGCGCACGCGCAGTCGGTCTTGGACGATCACAAGTTCGAGGTCGGCGGTCAGTACACGGCCATCGGACTTGAGGACTTCGACGTGATCAACGGAGTCGGCGGTCGCGTCGGCTACAACTTCAACAAGTATCTCGCGCTCGACGCCGAAGCAAACTTCTTCCCCGAAACGAAACTCGGCAACAACCAGTCCGGCGCGAAGGCGCAGGGCTTCGCCGGAGTCAAAGCGGGCGGGCGCACAAAGTATGCAGGGCTGTTCGCTAAGGCGCGCCCCGGCGTGATGTCAATCGGCGAGATCGCTTCGGGCTTCAACTGCGACCGCGCGCCCTTCGGTTCGGTGTGCAGGCCGAGCCACACGCACTTCGCGTTGGACGTGGGCGCGGTCGCCGAGTTCTACCCGTCGCGCCGCTCCATCGTCCGGCTCGACGTGGGCGACACCATGATTCGCCTGCGCCACGCGACGCGCGATGTCTTCGGCCAGACGATCCAAACTTCCGGCGAGTTCACGCACCAACTGCAAATCGGCATCGGCTTCGGCTACAGGTTTTAACCCGCGAACTTTCAACCCGACCACGCCGCACAAAAAAGAAGGCGACTACACGCTTGCGTAGTCGCCTTCAACTTCTTTAACGTGCCGCTATCCTCTAGCCCGCCTTCGGCGCGACGGCGCGCACTTCGGCGGAAACTCCGTCTTCGTACTTCTTGAAGTTCCGGTTGAAACGCTCGGCGAGTTCGCGCGCCTTGAGGTCGTAGGCGGCGGGGTCTTTCCATGTGTTGCGCGGCGTCAGGACTTCCGCCGGGACATCCGGGCAGGAGACGGGCACGCCGACGCCGAAGATCGGATCGGGTTGTGTCTCCACTTCGGCGAGCGCGCCGGAAAGGATGGCGCGGATCATGGCGCGCGTGTACTTGATCTTCATGCGCTGGCCTTCGCCGTAAGGGCCGCCCGACCAGCCCGTGTTGACGAGCCAGCAGTTCGCCTTGTGGCGGGTCAACTTCTGGCCTAAGAGGTCTGCGTATGCGCCGGGGTGCAAGACCATGAAGGGCGCGCCGAAGCAGGTGGAGAAAGTCGCTTCCGGTTCGGTGACGCCGCGCTCCGTGCCCGCGATCTTCGCGGTGTAGCCGGAGAGAAAGTGATACATCGCCTGTTCGGGCGTGAGCCGCGCGACGGGCGGGAGCACGCCGAAAGCGTCGGCGGTGAGCATGATGATGTTCTGCGGGTGTCCGGCGTGGCCTTCGGGCACGATGTTCGGGATGCTCGTCAGCGGATAGGCGGCGCGCGTGTTCTCGGTCTTCGACGCGTCGTCGAGGTCGAGCGTGCGCGTGACCGGATCGTAGACGACGTTTTCCAGCACCGTGCCGAACATGCGCGTGGTGCGATAGATGTCCGGTTCGGCTTCGGCGGAGAGCTTGATGACTTTGGCGTAGCAGCCGCCCTCGAAATTAAACACGCCGTCGTCAGACCAACCGTGCTCGTCGTCGCCGATGAGTTGGCGTTCGGGGTCTGCGGAGAGCGTGGTCTTGCCCGTGCCGGAGAGTCCGAAGAAGATCGCCACGTCGCCCGCGTCGCCGACGTTGGCGGAGCAGTGCATGGACATGACGCCGCGCTGCGGGAGCAGGTAGTTGAGAATCGTGAAGACCGACTTCTTCGTCTCGCCCGCGTAAGACGTGCCGCCGATGAGGACGAGCCGCTGCGTGAAGTCCATCAGGATGAAGGTCGCGGCGCGCGTGCCGTCGCGTTCGGGGTCGGCTTTGAAACTCGGAATGTTGACGATGGTGAATTCCGGCGAGTGGTTGCCGCCTTCGCTGCCGCCCTCTATGAACATGGTGCGCGCAAACAGCGAGTGCCACGCGAGTTCGGTGACGACGCGGATGGGAAGGCGATAGCGCGGGTCGGCTCCGGCGAAAGTGTCCTGCACGAAGAGGTCGCGCCCGGCGGTGTGTGCCATCATGCGGTCGCGCAGGGCGTTGAACTTCTCGGTCGAGAATTCTTTGTTGACCTCGCCCCAGAACACCTTGTCGTCGCTGTTCTCGTCGCGCACGATGGCCTTGTCTTTGGCCGCGCGCCCGGTGTGCTCGCCGGTGTCCACGATGAGCGCGCCGCGATCCGAGAATATCCCCTCGCCGCGCCGTGCGATCTCTTCGTAGAGTTCGGGCGTCGAGAGATTCCAGTAGACCGCGGAAGCCTGCGTGATGCCGAGAGTGTCCAGCCCCACGTCGTTGCGTCTGCGGCCACGATCCCGCGAGCCGGATTCCTTCGTCAGAACAGATGCTGCCATCTTTAGATACTCCTTATCAGTTGAACGATGAAGGCGGAACGATGAATGAAAGACAAGTTGCTTTCAGTTCATCGTTCATCGTTCTGCCTTCATCGTTCATTATTCATCACCCGTGTTTCTTCTGCGTCGTGCCAACTCGCGCAGGGCGACGGAGAGGTCGCGCGCGGAGCGTTCGATGCGGTCGGCATAGGCTTCGAGTTCGCCCGCGTCGTCGGTGTTGCGCGTGGCGACGCTGGCGAGTGCGGCTTCGATCTGCGTGTTGAGACGTTCGGCAGCCGCTTCAGTTTCCTGCTCGGCGTTAGATAATGGCGGGGGCGTGCGTTCAGGTCTGGTGCTCACAAAAAATGTCCTGCTTGGCGATTGCGCGACCGGCTCGGGATTGCTGAAGTGAGACGCGGCCAACGGGTTTGAATTTGCGCGCGAAATTTCTTCTCGTCGCGCGTTGTCAATCGGGAAGTTTTATTTCGGTTAAGCTAATTTCATACAACATCATCGCGTTTGAATCAAGTCAGACGCGCACGCACTTTTTCGTCCGCGCCGTCGCGCCGGGTGCTTAATGATTCTCGCGCCGCGACTTGCGCCTTGCGCGCCGCGTTTGTTAAAAGCTGAAATCTTATGTGGATGAAACCGGGGAGGGAAGCCTTTACGCCGCGCGAGCGGAAGATCATCGAAACGCTTCGCACGCCCGAACAGGTGCAACGCTACCTCTCCGGGCTGCGCTACAACCGCGAGCCGAACGGCGGCACGCTGCGTTCGTTTCGCACGTCGCTCAGGCGCGGCGAAGTCCATTGCCTCGAAGCCGCGCTCGTCGCCGCCACTATACTGGAGCAGCACGGCCACCCGCCGCTCTTGCTCAGTCTCGAATCGCAGGACCAACTCGATCACGTCGTCTTCGCGTTTCGACGCAACCACCTGTGGGGCGGCATCGCGCGCTCACGCGACACGGGGTTGCACGGGCGTCGCGCCGTCTTTCGCTCTCTACGGCAACTGGCGTGGAGTTATTTCGATCCTTACGTTGACTACACCGCGCGCATCACCGGCTACGGCGTCTGCGACCTCTACGATCTGGGCAATTACGACTGGCGTTTTTCCGGGAGGAACGTCTGGAAGGTCGAACGCTACCTGCAAGAACTGCCGCATCGCGAACTAAAATCTTCCGAGCGCAGATACCAACGACTACTCGCCCGCTTCGACGCTTTTCGTCAAACTCACCCGACGGGCGCGCCCACCTATTTCGAGAATAAAGAACATTGGATGTTTTAAGCCGCGTGGCGACGAGGATGTGTTGAACCGCGTGAGCGGCGACAGTTAATAGAGCAAATTTCAATCCGCAGTGGA
>Ga0307513_10010763_pt1 | contig 11430 bp, 9 predicted proteins | sample 15_EM_MG_FD_202174 | JGI IMG/M metagenome (GOLD analysis project Ga0307513, IMG submission 202174) | Populus trichocarpa ectomycorrhiza microbial communities from riparian zone in the Pacific Northwest, United States - 15_EM | ecosystem: Host-associated > Plants > Roots > Unclassified | place... | reverse complement strand
GGTCGATTTTATTTTATATAATTTTTAGTTGTCATAAAAGAAATTAAAACAGTAGGGAACAAGCTTAACATGAACAAAAAAAACACATCCTTTTGGATTTTACAATTCAATCCTAAATTGTATTTTTTTTTAACGTTTTAACTCCTAGATCATGAGAGAAAGGGGGAGGGGAGGGGAGAGAGGATTCATTTGGCCACAATCCAGTGCGAAAAAAGAAACAATTTTCATGTTTATGAGTTCATATTGAAGAGATGATTTCATTGGAGATGATGCTTGTCCTTGATCATGTAAAAATAAAAAAAAGTAGACTGAAGCCTATGAAGTTTATTTAATTTTTGTTTGATTTTTGGTTTTTAGGGTGCTGCTTATAGGATTTTTTTTTTTTGAAAATAGATTTATCAAAGTTTTTAGGATGTGTTTTTAAATGTTTTTGGATCAAAATAAGTTAAAAATTAGGTTTTTGATGTCTTAAAACTTAAACTTCGATGGGATTACCTGAGATATCTGGAGAAGATAGCAATGGATGACAAGTTTTTTATCCAAGTAGACGACACGTCAATTTATCAATTTAAAAAACTGTCATTCATTCACTTAAAAAAATATAAAGGGGGGTGGGACTAGGCGTCCACAGGCTTCGCTTGGCCTTCTTTTGGCTGTTTTCTTTTTATTTATTTTTATTTAGTATCATTTCTCTTATTTATAACGAAAATATATCCTTTCCCTCATTATTGTATTTTTTTTTTAAAAAATCCTCTTAAATCTAAAATAGATTTGTTGGATATGCATCATGCATTTATAAAAACAAAAATAATATATCTTAAAAGCCGTGGTAAATCTATAAGATAAATAAATGAAATATATAAAATAAAAAGGATGACTATTGACGAGGGTAAAATATTTGTATTTATATTTATCTTTTATTTCTTACTTGAAAAATTAACTTTCTATTTTAATTTTTAACCAGTGTGAACAATTTATTTTTCATTTATTATATTAAACACAAACATAATATTTCCATTTTTTATTTAACAAATTTTATGATATGGAAAAACACATTTATGATATTGGTGTTTTAGTTTTTCTGCGTTTGAAATTGACTTGAAGTTGTGTCTTCAACATAGCGTTCATATGATGGCTAGTAATTAACTTTGCTAAAATAAAAGCAAAATATTATTTTTTTTCTTTCTATTTAAATGTCTTTTGGTAGGACTAATGTTTTTTCAAACGAAAACTCTCTGTATATAGAACAAGTAAAACAAAAACTTAATGATACTAACCTTTTATATATATCCTCTAGCTAGTGAGCGAAGCTCGGGACGTTTGGTATGCGGAGCTGGTCTCCACGTTGAGGATCTCTGGTACTCAATATTGTCACAAGCATTCAACACAAAAACCTGACCCGAGCTCAGCTGCGGCCCAGTATCTTCATTGTTTTCGTTTGTGCTAGTTTTACATGCAGATGACATCTTCTTGTGATGGGTGGATTTGGGACCTGCAGCCTCTCTTGAACATGCCGGCCTCATTATACCGTCGAAGGTGTCCTTGTCTAGAGTGTACGCTGGCCTTCGGCAACCAGGAGGTATAACCCGTTTCTGCGAAGCTCAATAGAGTCCGGCAATACCAGTAGCGATTGATCTGACCTACATCTAAGTACGTGGGTTAGATGCAAGAATCTCTTTAACGTGGGTGCCTTTCTTGATTTTCACCACCTTACCATTTTGTTTGATAACATGGGCATGCCTCCGCTCCTCGAGGACCCTGAGGCACATAGGCATGAAAGGATGGTGCCCATAGTTTCCTAACTTTATGAGATTCTCTTCTAACTCTTGTTTTACTTCCTGCTGCATGTATAAGGTAGAAATTTGTTGGTTTTATGCATGTATTTTTGGGTACAGACAAAATGGTTGAAGCCACCATTACAAGGTAGTACAGCACTAAACAAAATTACATGAGATTACTGGCATTAATTTAAGCCACCGATATAATTAATAAGCAGTGAGGTTGTAACTCATGGTCTTGATATGTAGTTGAAAGTGTTAGCTGCTTAGTGATCAGCACCAGCTTACCAAAATGAAAACGAAAGCAGGAGATACCAACCTTGAAGCAAGACCTGAGTGAAAAGAAATGAGTGAACAAGGCCAAACTACTGAAGCACCAAAAAGGCTTAGGCTAAAAGAAGAACAAGTTGTAGCTGTGAACACTGAAAGCAAATTAAGAACAAGTTTGAAAGACAGAAATAGTACTATTATACATCTGTTGGGATAAGCGCAACAACCATTCTATCTCTTATTCGATCGGGACAGGAACCCTCATATATGTTGAACTCACAATTGAAGAGCCAAATCAGGCTGCTGATTATCCATCAAGGTTAACTGTTGAGTTTCTGAAAAGCAATGACCGCTAGACTCGGCTTGATGAACTTGAGAATTTACTCCTTCAACAAAGTTTGTTGTGCCAGACAGTGGCATTGGTTGCATTGATGCAACCTGTGATTGTTGTTTCCTGATCAATGCATTCTGTCGTGATGGAATCTGCTGCTCACTAACCATCTTTCGCATGATTGGAAGGTTATTATATACTGCTTGTGGATCCCATGGTGGTGGAGGTTGGATCCTTTCAGCTGGTTGAAGTTGAACGGCTTGAGGATGTTTAGTTCCATACTTGTGCTCAACTACACTCGCAGCACCAGTGCTTGACCCCTCTCCATTTGCACATTGGAAATCAAACTGTGGCAAAGAGGTTGCTGCCTGACTTGTAGAGGCAAGCTTTGTACTTAGGGAAGGCAAGTACAACGGTTCTGAATGGTTGTTTAGCCATGGCTGAGGCTCAGTGAGGAGCTGTGATGGCTGGGCAGGATACATTCCAGTAAGAGGGAAATAACCCGATGGTGTTTGGGAATTTCGATTTTGAAAAGCAGTAATTTGCATGAGAGTTGCCATAAGAAGATTCATGTTGCCGCTGGTGCCCCTCATTTTTGCTTCCGAAGAAGCACAAGCATCCGTATTTTTGCTTGTGCCAGCAGCGTTTTCTCCCATCAAAGCAGAGTTATTGCTTCCACCATCGTTGGGGTGAGCTCTGATCCCTTGTAGACAATTTGGAGTAGGAATCATTTCTCTTGTATTATAACCATTCACACCTCCACTGGGAAAGACCATCTTTCCTTCAAAAGAAGCAGGTGAGATAGAATTGAAACTGTTACGAGGCATACGGCCATCATTAACCCCGGTCAGACGAGCAGGCCTGTTAAGTGCAGATGACACAGGGACCAGATCTGTTTTCTTGCAAGAAGAGGTGGGCATCCAGGACGCGAAATTTGGAGTTTCAATTGGATGTTTTCCTAGTTTCTTATTAGCAACCACTTGAGCTGTCGGTCCCAAATCTTTAACGAATTGCTTGAGACTTTCCTTGTATCGGATACTTGAATCTGGAATCTGCAGCATCGAATCACATCAATCAGCCAAAGGTAGGGGATGCAATGAAAATTATTAAATTCAAAAAATTATTAAATTCAAAAGATTATAAGCTAGTCAGCTTTGGCATGGGACACTCAAAATTAACTGGACTGGAAGAATTTCACATTTAACAGAAATGGAGGAACTGAGGATTCTATTTCCCCAAACCAAGTTTTTCATAAAAGTAGTGTTTTGGCTCTTATTTGTTGACAGCAATAATCACACATGGTTGTGAACCTACAGAAAGAACACTAGCATTTCATTTTTAAGATCTTTCAAACAACAAAAGCAAACCCCAGATGAACAAAGGAAAATTGTATGTTTCCTTTTTCTATATTTCCCTGCCTCTTCCAGCAGAACTTCAAAAGGTCAGGAATGGAAGCAAGCAACAAATTCTGCATTGTTTTACAAGTGGATTTGGCCAATTCTTGTGTGCATGCTGTATCAAATCGTGCTTGAATGCTATAGTTTCACATATTATGCACGTGCCTGTTCCTTTGTGCGCGCGCATAAGTGCATGCATTTGTGTCAGTATATATGTGTTGCATTCTCAACATTAAACGATGAACTTACAGGGGTAAGCACTTTTGGTGTATTATAGAGTTCAGAAATTATTGACCCTTTGCCATTGATGGAGGAGGTTTGAGGCATATATGTCATACGCCTAGCAGTTTCAGAGGATTCTAAATTTCTACCATCTCTTGAGCCTGTTCAATGCAAGTAAAAGACAAAGTGTTAGCTTCCTTTCACTCTATAAGCAGATGGCCTTGGAGATAAAAGCATATCTAGCTGTGTAAAGAAAACAATGAGAAGAAGGGTTTCAATTTAGTAATAGTTCAAAGCTTTGACATATTCCTACTGAAATGAAACCCGAGTTCCCTTGAAAAATTAATTATGGGAAAATGATGCAAAAGAATTGGAAATAACATTCATAATCAAACAATCATCATTGTTGCTTACCGACCTAGAACGGTTCACTTGTATTGTAAAAGCTGTTCTTCATGACTTCCTCACCTCTAGTTGAAGATTATTAGCCTTGGCAGTCTAATTCAAGCAAGCTCATGCATTTCAAGTGTGTTTAACTCATGCTAAAAATTATATTGTGGAGCATATGATAAGAAATTCATGAAGTTATGGTTTCCACAGTAAGTTTATGAACACGAGTTCAAGGAATCACTTTCCTGTGCGTGAATCCACCTTCTACGATTAAACAGACTACAGTATGTTACTTCATTATCCTCAAAATTGAATTAATGGACTCCACGGTAAGTATGTTAAGTCAATAAAGAGTGCTTGTAGATCAGATTCTCTTACCAGAAGGCATTTCATTTTTTGTATGGTCAACGAGAGGATTTAGACGTGTTGAAGCAGGGTGTGTTCGGGTAGCTCTCTTCAGAGAGGTGCTGTTGAGTGAAGCACCATCTCTGAACCCAGCAAGTTTAACAAGCTTATTCAGTACACTTCCAGTTTCACCATGGCCTTTCTGAGCTGGGTGTCTTCTCATCCTCGAGTGCTCCAGCTCAAATTTCTCAGGTTCAGTTCTCAGAGAATTGAAGACCCGCTGAGCGAGTTCACTTATAGCACGGGCCTGGAAACCATGGTGTTGCATTAACGGAGATGCATAATATCTCCTATTACTGCTACCATTTTGCAAAATAAAACTTACAGCTATACCTCTGAATAATAAACAGTTGTCGATGAATTAAATTTCATTGCATTGCTGGATATGAGGAACACATCACGCTGCAGAATATTTTAAAGAAATCAAGATCAGTTTAGGATGTTATTGAGGGAATATTTAAGTTGATGGATAACTCTCTCTCTGAATCAGTGTTTCGCAAACTGACCTGCAGTTTTTTCTACTTTCAATAATGAATGACCAAATTTTAAACAACAACAATGGTAATTACAAAGACTTGGACATTCACATTTAGCAGAGAATAAAACAATAAGCTTCGGAGCCTGTACTGAAAGTTAAGTACAACGCAGGGAAGTACTGTAAAGGAAAATAGGATGCTATATTTGGAGCATTACCTGAAATTGATCCAGACTTGTATACATCCCTTCTTGAAGTTTAGCCCTTATGGTTCCAAAATCCATTGCCTCTTTAATGATATCGTAATAGCCAACAACCTTTCAAGGAAAGAAACACTATTAACATCATCGTGGATGGGGAGAGAGCGAGTTGTTTCAGTTCTGTGTACACAGTGAACAAGAACCCCGATTACCGACCTCATCAGGGTCAACTGGCTGTGCAAATATCTCTTGTGTGTCTCTCCTGTGTCAGAAGAAATGTTGAGATATCAAAAACTGCATCGTATTCATATGATCATCTATGTCATCCAAGAAATGGAGTCGACTCTTTTCTTATAAGTACACGAAAGAATGCTATCAAAACAATCACCTCTGTAGGATGTCAAGGATAAATTCCAGAGTCTGTTTCTTTGGCATTCCTTGCAATGACGAATCTGCAGGTTGATCTTGTAAAGTCAAGTGAGTTAATTAACAACTGGGAACTTAAAAGAGCAGATCAGACTCTAATTATGTTTTTAACCACAGATTAAGTAATGATTGGAAGCTTGAAAGAAGCACATTGTATATATTTAAATTTAAGACAGACCAGTTTCTATTGAAGCACCACCATCCATTGGGTTTCCGTCTTCCTGCAAACAGATAAATGCAAGTACTGGTAAATAATACGCGAAATAGGATACAGGAATATACCATCATAAGAGTGATCAGTATAAAAAAATATCCAAACACGAGGAATTAAAAATAAGAGCATTCCATAATCTGCAGCTCCAAGTCCGCCATCCAATGAACTCTCTTCAGGCACACCAAAATGTATCTTATTAGCAAGATTTCTCATGTCAGTCATGGCATATCTTTCCCTGTTCTTCCTCAGCCGCTGACCACCTCTCGTTTTCTTACTCTGAGAAGCATCAGAAGGGATGGGAAGTGGTGTAGGAAGCCTCACAGGATGAGGCTTTAGCAACTTTACTATTTTCTTCAAAACCTCCACTCGAAGACATATTCCAATGTTCCCCGATGGATCTCCCTTGATAGAATCCTCTCGTGGCTACAAGGACGAGCTTGCAGAGATGGGGGTGAGGCCTGAAATACACCTGTTTGCTCGATAAACCCACAATATCCGTGAGAAGTCGAGAAAATCCTGCAAGGAACATTTTCTTGGAACCAAGAAGCTGAACATCACAAGAGGTCATGTTGGCTAATTCTGTGGGACTGCCGGGAGTGATCATGAGCTTGGCAGCAAAAGCAGTCCCAACAACAGCAGAAAGATTGGATGCAACAATTACCATTCTTGCTTCTACAAAATCTAGGATCTTTTGAATCAAGAGTGAAAGCTCGATGCCATGCATCTATGATCTTTGGAAGGACATGATCAGGTAGTGGTTTACAAATTGTTGTTGAAGCCATTGCAGAAATCACTACAATTTAGAATTCAATGGCAAAAGGTCTTGAAAATCAACAAAATTCAAATCCGTTTGGTTGCCAGTCCTTTCAACGATACGGACATAATGTAGTGGATGATGAACAAGGGCTTCAAGTGCTGGGAACTTGAAGTGGTACTTGTCACGAATGAAATTATAGAGAATGAGTATTTCATTGTCATTGTCAACTGACAAGGCAACGCAGTCCATAATTTGTAGGACGTCAGGATGAGATCGGAGTGAGAAGCCTTATTTTGATCGAGTTCATGTTCGACTCTGTACATAACTTACGTATATGTGTTCAACAATTTGGAAATGGTATCCAAGTCAACTACTTCATCGTCATGATAATCAACAAGATGTTGCATGCATGTTCCCATGATCTAATTCATCAAGCTCTACAAGCATAGAATGATCAACAAAGGTAGCCATAGCCCTAGACATAGCCATAGGCATGTGGGGTGGGATGGATTCGGACCAGTAATTGGTTGATAAGAGCCTTGGCTAGCGACTAAGGTGGTTTTATGGAATGGAATATCAAAAGAAAGAAAGAGAGAATTGCTGAATAGAAAGAGCAGCAGCAGCCAAGGAAGGAAGAAGAAATCCTATCCGGGACGCAAGAGAAATCCTAAATCGGAGGTATTTCTTTTTTTATTATTACGAGACTGAACCATCTCAGTTTGTCACCAGATAGAAGCCGCCGTGTTATTTTTTTTACTAACATAAAAAAAAAAAAACTTGGGTGATTCAACGCTACGGACTTCCGGACTCGATGAATCTTTTTAAAGTTAATTATTACGAGTATTATGATGAATAAGTGTTTTTTTTATATAAAAAAATTTGAGACTCTAATGAGTTAATTTAATAATATAATTATAAAATAAAAGCCAATAACAAAAAAAATATCAATATTATAAAAAAAAATTCTTTAAATACTCTTAAAAAGTTTTAACGATTTTATTTAATAATAAATAAATAAAATAAATGAGAATAGAACAATCTTATGAAAAGAAAAATATAAAAAATTAAAAGTTCAATCACTGACACAATAAACACTAAAGAATGAATTAAAAAAAATCAATTTGTTTTTTAAAAAATTCTAATCAGCATGCTAAACGCGTGACCAACTTATAAAAACAGGATAATCCTATATAAAAAAAATTAAATAAAACAATGAAGGTCAAATAAAACAATTAAATGCTAAACAAAAAAAATCAATAATAAAATATCGGAAAAAAAACTTGAGTTAACATAGGTTAACTCAACCAACACGTGACAACCCGGTATATGAGATCAGAATAACCTTATAAAAAGGAAAGTGACAAAACTCAAGAAGTTGAAGGCCTAATAATATAATATCAAATGATAAAATTGAAAAATAAAAATAAAAAAACCTAAAAATAAAAGAATGAAGTCAAACCGAACTAATCTTTGAAACTCATGTCCTAAATCATGAGACCAGCTTACCCTATAGAAGGCAAACCCACAAAAATCATGAAGCAAAATTTCCAACCATCCAAATTAAAAAAAAAAAACAAATAGCAAACAAAAAAATGATGACCAAATCTAGTACAAAAATTAAATGAAATAAAATAAATCAAGAAAATGATATAAAACAAAAAAGTAGAAATCAAAAGAATGAGGATCAAATCTAATATTAATATTAAATGAAATAAAAGAATGAGGGATTAAATTGAAAAATAAAACAAATCAAGAAAAAATGAAAAACAAAAAAAATAGCAATTTAAAGAATAATAACCAAGTTTGATAGATGAAATAATTAAAGAATGATGAAATACAAAAAAACATTTTGACATCATAAATTATTTCAAGTAAAATAAATAGTAATCAAAAGAGCAAAATATAAATTTAAAGAAAAACCAAGTTGAATGACTAGTCTGAAAAATTGGATGGTTTGACAAGAGAATCGAGAGAGAGAGAGAGGTCGCTAACGACAAACCGGTAGTTTGTTGGCCACATGCGCCATCCAGGCATAAAGAGTGACATCAAACACTTTGCAATGCCACTTTGGAATATGGTGTTTGGCCAACAAGCAATGTTGCATGCATCGCTCGAACCCCTCATACAAACCCAAGTGTTAACGCATTCAATGCAAGTATTGATCATTTTTTTTAATAATATTTAAATTTAATAAATGATCAAATCATCCCTCTTATCCCACATGATAATAACAAAATGCCATAATAAAAAGACAAAAAAAACCACCGATAATAAGTTTAGAATTCTTTGTTATTAGGAATAATTTAGTTATTTTATTATTTTTAAAAAAATGAAAAGCTAAGCAGTCCTTAAACGAGTTATTTATTCTTTTTGATATATAAAAAAAATAACCGATTCAACTTCAATCAATTTAATAATATCAAATACACCCTATAAAAAGACAATCCACCACCAATTTATGCTTCCATGGCTTTTATTATGAATGGTAAAAACATCATTATAAATCTATAATGCAATGGGTGTTGCCCCGAATCACTTATGCCTTTGAGGTTTATATATATATATATATATATATATATATATGATAACATGCTGGACCTCACAACCAAGGGCCTTGGCCTTACATCGTCTTTACCATAGCCATTTGCCCAAACACCTATATGGGACTGACTATAAGAGAGCCCAATCCAATCAAATATCACCACATTAATTTTATCATAGGTAAATAATTTTGTTTTTTTTAAAAAAATATAAAGGGCAGATAAGTTCGTAAGCAAAATATTTTTCTTAAAAGTAAAAGCAAAGAAGGGGGGGAGACAGACCTTCTGGTTCATGGGGGGAGCAACAGAATTAACGCCCATGTATAGGAGGAGGCTTTTGCGTTTGCGGCCCCTCCTTTTCTTTTTACTTTCTAATGCTGATGGTGATGGCGGTGGCTTATGAGTCCGTCTTTGGAGGGAGAGTTGGTGTGCTTTCTCCTCCAAAGCCCATATTCTTGCACTCCTTCTGGTTTGTCCATGCACGAGCCCATAAATCTGACCTGTTCCCTCCTCTTTCAGCATTCTTCTTCTACTCTTGTATGCCCCCTTAACCCCTATTCAAATTCATTGCATTACAAACAAAACTTATTTAGACTTCCTACTACTCATCGATCATTTGCCCAGTTTGAGGCTAATCAGTGTTTATATCAGCTGATCTTTTTCATATTTTGTACATGGTCTCTCCCACTCCCACTGATTGCTGCATTCATATTAGTTTTTTCGGTTTCACAACAGCGACAGGAATTTATCTCTGCCATAGACAAGAGTATATTGATTTCCCCTCTCTTATCAGAAAGAAGGAAATATGTTATAACGTAAAGACTAAAGAAAAATAAGGGCTGATTGATGCCCCTCTTCTTATCAGAAGAAAATAACAAAAACTTAATGGCTGAAGGCTGACATGCAATTCCAGATTTCAGTTGCAATTTACATGTTCAACTGTCTCTTTACGTTTTCATGCATGCTTCATTTCAATCTCTCAGTTTTTTTTTTTCAATCCATTTTCTTTTGCACTTTTAATCACAAATACATGTACCAACTGATTGACTTGAACAAATTCAAGCCAAAAATAACAGAGCTCCTGAAGCATCAACCCTCGCAAAACGAGAGAAACAACCAAACTGAAAGCTGCCCATGTCACCTCAACTTATCAATCAGCTTGTACTATAACAATTATTTTGAGGAATGCACAAATCTGTAAAAAGAAGTGAATCATGGTGTACAAACAATGCACGGGTTGAGTACAAAGAAGGTACACAAGAACAAATAACCAAATCAACTCTTACCAACAGCAAGGAAATGAAAGCAGCTAAGACTTCAACAATAGCAGGATATCTTCCAAAACTAGCTAGATATCTATTGCTTCTTCCTTTGAAGCAGCCCTGTTACCTAAAATGATCTTTTGAGAATTTGATAGACTAAATCCACAGACTTAACACTAACACTACTCTCCATATAAATCAAGATATCAGGCACCTTGTCGGTGATAGGGTTAGCGTAACGTGGATCAATCAATTTGACAACTGTACGGTGATTCCAGAGCATGTAACTTCCATTTTGGTTTAACATAAGATTCTTGACACATTTGGCACAGTGCCAACGCGTTAGGTTCTGTCATCATCGATACGACAAAGTTTGTAAGGTAAGCTTGAATAGATTCTGAAACGTAAAGTTGAATCAGTACAGTCAAATGAAGTATGAGGAGCAAAGCAGCATGACAGTCACAGAGAATGCTAACCATGCACATCATGTTTTATCACTGCAAATCACAACTTATTGTGTTTGCAAATGCTAATGTGCAACTAGGCCTACTTTGTCAATAGTTTTCTGCTTGTCCGGGTTTTATATGTGACGAGTATATGGAAACTCAAAACCTTAACTTAATGATGTAATAGAAGGTTGAAGGACATGGCTCTAAAGAGTTTATCAGTGCATGCAATTGAAAACATAAGCAAATACTGCATACATGGAATCCAAAAAAAGTTTAGAGCATCTCCTGAAAAACCTGAGAGTCCAAAACTTGTA
>Ga0307513_10010762_pt1 | contig 11431 bp, 10 predicted proteins | sample 15_EM_MG_FD_202174 | JGI IMG/M metagenome (GOLD analysis project Ga0307513, IMG submission 202174) | Populus trichocarpa ectomycorrhiza microbial communities from riparian zone in the Pacific Northwest, United States - 15_EM | ecosystem: Host-associated > Plants > Roots > Unclassified | place... | reverse complement strand
CGCCCGCGCGAAGGGGCTGACGCGCCGCCAGGCGCTCTGGCGCCACGTGCTGCGCAACGCGATGATCCCGGTGCTGACGGTGATGGGGCTGCAGTTCGCCAGCCTCATCACCGGCACCATCGTCGTCGAGAACGTGTTCGTGCTGCCGGGCATCGGGCGGCTGATCTTCCAGGCCATCAGCAACCGCGACCTGATCATCGTCCGCGATGTCGTGATGCTGCTCGCGGCGGTGGTGATCGTCGTCAACTTCGTCGTCGACGTGCTGTATGCGCTGATCGACCCGCGACTGCGCGTCGGATGAGCTTTGTCGGGCGTGCCCGCCGCCACCCGAGCTTCGTGCTCGGCGCCTTGCTGTCGGCGCTGATGGCCGGCGCTGCCTTGCTGTCGCTGTTCTGGTCGCCGTACCCGCCGGCCGAGATCGACATCCCGAACAAGCTGCAAGCGCCGTCGCTGGCGCACTGGCTGGGCACCGACAGCCTCGGCCGCGACATCGCGTCGCAGCTGCTCGTCGGCGCGCAGAACAGCATCGTCGTCGGCGTCATCGCGGTCGGCATCGGCCTCGGCGTCGGCGTCGCGCTCGGCTGCCTGGCGTCGGCGCGGCGCGGTTGGGTCGAAGAAGGCGTGATGCGCGCGGCGGATTTCATCTTCGCGTTCCCGGCGCTGTTGTCGGCGATCATGCTGACGGCGATCTACGGGCCGGGCCTGGTGATGAGCATCGTCGCGATCGGCATCTTCAACATCCCCGTCTTCGCGCGCATCACGCGCGGCGCGGCGAACGCCGTTTGGGCGCGCGAATACGTGCTCGCCGCCCGCAGCGCCGGCAAGGGGCCGCTGGCGATCACGCTCGACCATGTGCTGCCTAACATCGCCAGTGCGCTGATCGTGCAGGCGACCATCAACTTCGCCACCGCGATCCTCGCCGAGGCCGCGCTCAGCTACCTCGGCCTCGGAACCCAGCCGCCGCAGCCGAGCTGGGGCCGCATGCTCAACGAAGCGCAGACGCAGATGTTCCAGGCGCCGCTGCTGGCGGTCTACCCGGGCGTGGCGATCGTCCTCAGCGTGCTCGGGCTGAACCTGATGGGCGATGGCTTGCGCGACCTGATGGACCCCAAGCTGGCGAGGAAACGCTGATGCCGCGCAATATAGAGATCAAGGCCCGCATCGGCAGCGTAGAAGCGCTGCTGCCGCGGGCCTGCGCATTGGCCGGCGGCGCGCCGGTGCTGATCGAGCAGGACGATGCCTTCTTCGCCGTCCCGCACGGCCGCCTGAAGCTGCGCCGGCTCAATGACGGCAGCGCCGAGCTGATCCACTACCAGCGCCCCGACACCGGCGAGGCCAAGGCCTCCGACTACGTGCGGGTGCCGGTGGCCGACCCGGCCGCGCTGCTTGAGGCGCTGGGGCGCGCCTGCGGCTTGCTCGGCCGCGTGCGCAAGCGGCGCTGGCTGATGCTTGTGGGGCAGACGCGCGTCCACCTGGACCGCGTCGAAGGCCTCGGCGACTTCATGGAACTCGAGGTCGTTCTGCACGATGGGCAAAGCGACGCCGACGGCTCGGCGATTGCCGAATCGCTGATGCACGAATTGGGCTTGGCCGGCGCCGAGCGGCTGGCCGGGGCTTATCTGGACTTGTCGGCATAACGCCCTGGATGCCCGGCATACGGGTTTTCACGATCCCGAAAACGCGGGGTCCGTCATCGGCCGGCCCATGCGGAACGGCAGAATCGCCGTCGTGAGCCAGGGCTTCGCCCGGCCACGCACAGAACCAAGACCAAGACTTTCAGGGAGTTCGTCACATGAGCATTCGTTGGGCCGGCTTGCTGCTGGCAGCCGCTGTATTGGCGACCGGTTGCGCGACGCCGCAGCAGCCTTCGATGCCGCTTCGCGGCGAAGCGCTCGCGGCCCAAGGCACCCGCGTCGGCGTCGTGATGACCGCACTGCCCAAGCCGGACACTTTCTTTCCCGGCGCCGGCTGCCTGTTGTGCATCGCGACCGCGTCGCTGGCCAATTCGTCGCTGACGACACAGGTGCGGACCTGGCCGACCGCCGACCTGACGGCGGTGCGCGACGATCTGGTCAAGCTGCTGAAGGCCCGTGGCGTCGATGCAATCGCGATCGCGCAGGACGTCGACCTCGGCCGCCTGCCCGACCGCGCGCGCGAGCCGAACCGCGCGGGCAAGGACTTCTCCTCGCTGCGCACGGCGCACAAGATCGACAAGCTGCTCGTCGTGCAGGTCGATGCGCTCGGCGTCACGCGCAACTACTCGGCCTATTTCGCCACCGGCGACCCGCGCGCCACGCTGAACGGCACCGGCTATCTGGTCGACCTGCCGACCCACTCGCTCGAATGGCACCAGCCGTTGATGGTCTCTGCGCCGGCCTCGGGCGGCTGGGACGAGCCGCCGAAGTATCCCGGCTTGGCCAACGCCTACTTCCAGGTCCTGGAGATGACCGCAGACCAGCTCAAGCAACCGTTCGGGAAATGAAGCGGCTGGCCTGCGGGCTGGTCGCCGCAGCGGCGCTGCAGGCCACGGCGGCGGCGCCGGTTGCGCCAGCGGATGGCGTGACCTTGCGGGTGCCGGCGATCGTGGCGTGGAGCGGCGTGCCGGCTGCCGCCGGCGACGGCACGACCGCGCAGATGTTGTACCCGGCGCCGACGCCGCTGCTGGGCCTGGTTGCCGTGCTGACCCACGGTGCGCTGCTCGGCGGCGCGCGGGCAGCTGAAGAGTCGCGGCGGCAGAAGGAAGCCGACCGCGCGCTCGACGCATACCGGCCGGCACTCAGTGACTGGTCACCGCGCGCGCTGCTCGATGCGGCGCTCGAACAACCGGGCCTGCCGGCCGTGCGCGTCGCCGACGACGCGGGTAGCGCCGGCGGCGCATCACGCTGGGTCGTCGAATCGACGCCGTCGTTCTCGATGTTTCCCGACCAGACCCGGCTGCTGCTCGACAACCGCGTGCGCATGGTCGATGCCGGCAACCCGGCGGCTGCACCGTTCGAGCTGCTGCTGCGCGTGCTGTCGAATCCGCGCGGCGAGGCCGGTGCGTTCCCTGTCGATGACGGCGCGGCGCTGCTGAAGCAGGAGAGTGCGCGGCTGTTCGCGCATTCGATCGACCTTGCGCTGCAGGTCGGGCGGCGGTCGCGCGGCGAGGCCGCCGATGAGCCGCCGTTCAGGACGCACCGCTATCTCGACGGCGCGCTCGAAGGCATGGAGCGCGGCCAGTTGGTCGGCAGCGGCTGTGCACGAATCGTCATCCGCACGCTGCGTGGTGCCCTGTTGTCGGCGCCGGTGCGGGCCGCAGCGGATGCCGACGCCGCGCGCGCCGCCGCTTGCGCCGCGCAGCCGTATCGCGTGGCGGCCGATGCCGGAGGCAGTTGAGCCGCTTCAGCGCGCGAGCGCACGCGGAATCGCCTCGGCCAGAAAGTCGTAGACCCGGCGCACGACCTTGCTGCCGCGGATTTCGCGGTGCACGGCCAGCCAGCACGGCAGCGGCGGGATCTTCAGCATCGGCAGCAGCGGCCTGACGCCTGGCCATTGGGCTATGCAATAGGCGGCGACGAAGCCGATGCCGGCGCCTTCGGCGACCAGCCGGCCGTAGGCCACCTGGTCGTCGGTGCGCAGCGCGAACTGTTGGCGTTCGAGCGGGAAACCCAAAGCGGCGAAGCCGCGCAGGATGGCGTCGTCGCGGTCGAAGCCGATCAGCCGGTGGCGGGCCAGGTCGGCCGCCTCGCGCGGCGTGCCGGCCCGCGCCAGGTAGCGCTCATGGGCGGCGGCGACGATCGGGATCTCGCCGAGTTTCTTCGCCAGCAGCGAGCCCTGCGCCGGCCGCACCATGCGCACCGCGATGTCGGCCTCGCGGCGCAACAGGTTGCTCAAGCCATTCGACGCGACCAGTTCGATCTGGATGCCCGGCTCTTCGTCCTGCAAAGCGGCCAGCAGCGCGGGCAGCAGCCAGACCGCGGCGACATCGCTGGTGGTGATGCGCACGCTGCCGGTGGTGGCGTCGCGGCGGCCGCCGAGCGCGCGGCCGAGTGCATCGGCGCCGTCGGCCATTTGGCGCGCGCCGTCGGCGATCGCCAGCGCCATCGCGGTGGGCGTCACGCCGCGGCCGGTGCGTTCGAACAGCGGTGCGCCGAGCTGGTTCTCGAGTTCGGCGACGTGCCGGCTCAACGTCGGCTGCTGGGCTCCCAGCGCGCGCGCCGCGCCCATCAGGCTGCCGGCGTCGAGCACCGCGAGAAAGCTCTTCACCAGCGTCCAGTCGAAGGCGGAATCGCTCATACGCAAATGTATATCTCGAATGCAAATCTCATCAATTGTCGAATAGATCGCCGGCGCTGAAACTGGCGCCTTCGACAGGAGCCCACGATGACCCAAACCGTTCTGATCCTCGGTGCCGCCGGCCGCTTCGGCGCCGCCGCCGTGCAAGCCTTTTCCACCGCCGGCTGGCGCGTGCTGGCGCAGATGCGCCGCGCGCCGAAAGGGCCGCTGCCAGCCGGCGCCAGCCTGCTCGACGTGCCGCTGCACGACACAGCGACGCTTGCGGCACGTGCCGCCGGCGCGACGGTGGTCGTCTACGCCGTCAACCCGCTCTACACGCGCTGGGACGCCGAACTGCTGCCGCTGTTCCGGCAAGGTGTCGCCGTCGCCCAGCGCCTGGCCGCACGTTTCATGTTTCCGGGCAGCGTCTACAACTACGGCGAGCGGATGCCGCCGCTGCTGGCGGTCGACACGCCCGAGCGCCCGAGCACGCGCAAAGGCGATCAGCGGGTCGCGATGGAAGCCGAGCTGCAGGCGCTCGCCGCAGAAGGCTTGCAGAGCGTCGTGATCCGCGCCGGCGATTTTTACGGCGGCGGTACCGGCTCCTGGTTCGACTTGAGCGTTGTCAAGGACATCGCACGCGGCAAGCTGGTGTACCCCGGGCCGCTGGACCTGCCGCATGCGTGGGCCTACCTGCCCGACCTGGCGCAGGCTTTCGTCGCGGTCGCGGCGAAGCCGGCGCTGCCCGGCCTGCAGCGGCTGCACTTCGCCGGCCACACGCTGAGCGGGCGCGAGCTGCTGGCTGCAGTCGACGCCGCGGCAGCCGAGCTCGGCCTGCGCCCGGCGAAGGGTTTTCGAATCGGCGGCATGCCGTGGCCGCTGATCCGCGCGCTCGGCACCGTCGTCCCGCTGTGGCGCGAGCTGGCACGGATGAGCTACCTGTGGCGTGTGCCGCATGCGCTGGACGGCCGCTCGCTCGCCGCGGCCGTCGGCCCGCTGCCGGCGACGCCGCTGGACGCCGCGGTCCGCCAATCGATGCTCCATCTGGGCCTGGCGCCGGCGCGTGGCCAGCCGCTGCCGCAAAGGGCGCTATCGTCCGGGGCGTGAGCCTGCTCGAAGTCACCAACCTGCGCGTCACGCTGCAAACCTCGCGCGGCCCGGCCGACGCGTTGCGCGGCGTCTCGTTTTCCATGGCGCGCGGCGACACGCTCGGGCTGATCGGCGAGTCGGGCTCGGGCAAGTCGATCACCGCGCTGGCGTTGATGGGCTTGCTGCCCGAAGGCGCGCAGGTCGCCGGTTCCGTCCGCTTCGGCGGCACCGAGCTGACCACACTGGCCGAATCCGCGTTGTGCGAATTGCGCGGCAACCGCATCGGCATGGTCTTCCAGGAGCCGATGACGGCGCTGAACCCGCTGCACACGGTCGGCCGCCAGATCGCCGAATCGCTGCGCATGCACAAGCGGCTGTCGGGCGGTGCCGCGCGCGCCGAGGCCTTGCGCCTGCTCGAACGGGTGCAGGTGCCGCAGGCCGCACGGCGCCTCGATTCGTACCCGCACCAGCTTTCCGGCGGCCAGCGCCAGCGGGTCGTCATCGCGATCGCATTGGCCTGCGGGCCCGACCTGCTGATCGCCGACGAGCCGACCACCGCGCTCGATGTGACGATCCAGCGCGAGGTGCTCGACCTCATCGCCGAGCTGGTTGCCGAAGACGGCATGGGCCTGCTGCTGATCAGCCACGACCTCGGCGTGATGGCCGAGACGGTGCAGCGGCTGCTGGTCATGTACGGCGGCACGGTCGTCGAAAGCGGCCCGACCGCGGCGGTCTTCGAGCGCCTGGCGCACCCGTACACGCGCGGCCTGTTCGCCGCCCGGCCGCGGCTCGGGCTGGCGCGCGGTGCGCGGCTGGCGACGATCGCCGGCCGCGTGCCCGAGCTCGCCGACCTGCCGCGCGGCTGCCCGTTCGCCGAGCGCTGCAGCCTGGTCATCGACGCCTGCCGGGTGGCCTTGCCGCCGCCGGTGCCGGTGGGTGAATCGCGGGGTGAATCACATTACGCGCGTTGCATCCGGGTCGAGGCATGACCGAGGCGCTGCTGGTCGTCGAGAACCTCGCCAAACGCTTCAAGCTGCCGCGCGAAAAGCTGTTCAGCGCGGCACCCGAAGTCCAGGCGCTGGCCGGCGTGAGTTTCACGTTGCACGCCGGCCGAAGCTTAGGTGTCGTCGGCGAATCGGGCTCGGGCAAGAGCACGCTGGCGCGCTTGGTGATGGCGCTGGAAGCGCCCAGCGCCGGCCGCGTGCTGCTCGACGGCCTGGACCTGCACGCGCTGGAGCCAGCGGCGCTGCGCCGCGCCCGCGTGCTGCTGCAGATGGTGTTCCAGGACCCCTACGGCTCGCTCGACCCGCGCCGCAGCGTGCTGCAGACGGTGGCCGAGCCGCTGGCGGTGCTGCACGGCGCGAGCCGCGCCGAGCAGCGCGAACGCGCGGCGGAGGCGCTGGACGCGGTCGGCCTGCGCGCCACCGACCTCGCCAAATACCCACACGAATTCAGCGGCGGCCAGCGTCAGCGGATCGCGATTGCGCGCGCGCTGATCACGCGGCCCAAGCTGATCGTCGCCGACGAGCCGGTCAGCGCGCTCGACGTCTCCGTGCAGGCCCAGGTGCTGAACCTGATGCAGGACCTGCAAGACCGTTTCGGCGTCACCTACCTCTTCATCAGCCACGACCTGGCGGTGGTCGACCTGGTCTGCGACGAGGTCATCGTTCTGCACCAGGGACGCATCGTCGAACAGGGCAACCCCGACCGCCTGTTCACCGCGCCGCAGCACCCGTACACGCAGCGCCTGCTCGCCGCCGTGCCGGGCATGCCGCAGAATCCACGCACACCACCTTCGAGGAGCTTGTAGATGAGCGTCGACCGCCGGACCGTCAATGCCTTGCTCGCCGGCCTGCCGTTGGCCGGCGCCCTGCCCGCCGCCGAGGCCCAGTCGCGCAAGACCAGCGTCGTGCTCGCCATGATTCTCGAACCCGCGCCGGGCCTGGACCCGACCGTGGCGCCGGCGGCGGCGATCGGCGAGATCGTCCACTACAACATCTTCGAAGGCTTGACGAAGATCGCGATGGACGGCGCGGTGACGCCGCTGCTCGCCGCCGACTGGAGCGAAGCGCCCGATGGCAAGAGCTACACGTTCCGCCTGCGCAAGGGCGTGACCTTCTCCGACGGCGCGCCGCTGGACAGTGCGGCGGTCAAGTTCAGCTTCGAGCGCGCGAAGGCCGAGGGCAGCACCAACAAGGCGAAGAAGGCGGTCTTCGACAACATCTCCAGCATCGCCGCCTACGACCCGCTGACGGTGATCCTGACCTTGAACAACGCCGACCCGACGATGCCGTTTCGCCTGGGCGAGAACACCGCGGTGATCCTGCATCCGAGCTCGGCCGCGACCGCGGCGACGAAGCCGATCGGCACCGGCCCGTACAAGCTGGAGAGCTGGAACAAGGGTTCGAGCATCGTGCTCGTCAAGTCGCCGAGCTTTCGCGACGCGGCCAAGGTCAAGCTGGAGAAGGTGACCTTCCGCTTCATCAACGACCCGTCGGCGCAGGTCGCGGCGCTGCTGGCCGGCGACATCGACGGCATGCCGCGTTTCGGTGCGTACCAGGCATTGAAGCAGTTCCAGGGCGACAAGCGTTTCACGGTCGAAATGGGCAGCACCGCGGGCAAGGGCATCCTGACGATCAACAACCGCAAGAAGCCCTTCGACGACGTTCGCGTGCGGCGCGCGCTGAGCCACGCGATCGACCGCAAGGCCTTCATCGACGGCGCCCAGGAAGGGCTGGGCAAGCCGATCGGCAGCCACTTCGCGCCCACCGACCTGGGCTACGTCGACCTGACCGGGATGTACCCCTACGACCCTGAGAAGGCCAAGGCGCTGCTGAAGGAAGCCGGCGTCACGACGCCGCTGAACGTCACGTTGAGCTTGCCGCCGCCGCAATACGCGCGCAAAGGCGGCGAGATCGTGGCCGCGATGCTGGCCAAGGTGGGGGTGATCGCGAAGACCGAGAACCTCGAGTGGGCGCAGTGGCTGGCGGGGCCGTTCAAGGGCAACTTCGACCTGACGATCGTCAACCATGCCGAGCCGCTGGATTACGCCACCGCCTATGCCGACCCGAAGTACTACTTCGGCTACGACAGCGCCAAGTTCCGCGGGCTCGTCTCGACGCTGGCGGCGACGAGCAACTCGCGCGACAAGGCGCGGTTGTGGCGCGATATCCAGCGCCAGCTGGCCGAAGACGCGGTCAACGTGTTCATCTGGAACCCGGCCCAGGTGGCGGTGTTCAAGACCGGCTTGCGCGGCCTCTGGAACAGCTCGCCGATAGCGGCCAACGACCTGGCGGCAGTGAGCTGGGCGCCGCCGCCGGTGAAGATTTGAGCGGGCTGCACGAACTCGGCGCGGCCGAGTTGGCTGCCGCTTATCGCCAGCGAGCGTTGTCGCCGGTGGAGGTAGTGCGAGACGTCATCGCGCACGTCCAGCGCTGCGAGCCGCAACTGCATGCGACCTATGCGTTCGATCCCGAAGGCGCGCTGGTCATGGCGCGCGCGGCGCAAGCGCGCTTCGTCAGCGGCAAGTCGCTGTCGATGCTCGACGGCGTGCCGGTCACGATCAAGGAAAACATCGCGACCCGCGGCGTGCCGCTGCCGCTGGGCACCGCCGCCAGCGAGCTGGTGCCGGCGGCCGAGGACGCACCACCATCGGCGCGCCTGCGCGAAGCCGGCGCGGTGTTCATCGCCAAGACGACGATGCCCGACTACGGCATGTTGTCGTCGGGCCTGTCGAGCTTTCACGCGCTCGCGCGCAATCCCTGGGATCTCGCCAAGAACCCCGGCGGCAGCAGCGCCGGCGCCGGTGCCGCTGCGGCTGCCGGCTACGGCCCGCTGCACATCGGCACCGACATCGGCGGTTCGATCCGCCTGCCGGCCGGCTGGTGCGGCGTGTTCGGCCTGAAGCCGAGCCTGGGCCGGGTGCCGATCAAGCCGCCGTATGCCGGCCGCGCGGCCGGGCCGATGACGCGCAGCGTCGCCGATGCCGCGCTGATGATGGCCGAGCTGAGCAAGCCCGACTGGCGCGATGCGACGAGCCTGCCGTACCAGGCGATCGACTGGATGGATCTCGAGATCGATGTGCGCGGCCTGAAGCTCGGCCTGCTGCTCGACGCCGGCTGGGGCATTCCGCTCGAAGCCGAGACCGCGGCCGCGGTGCAGGCCGCGGCGCGCGCCTTCGAAGCCGCCGGTGCGATCGTCGAGCCGATGCGCCCGTTCACGACGCGCGAGATGGCCGACGGCATCAACCTCTTCTGGCGCATGCGCTCATGGCTCGACATCTCGGCACTGCCGGCCGAGCGGCAGGCGCGGGTGCTGCCCTACATCCGCGAGTGGGTCGCCGCCGGCGCCGGCTTCACGGGTTGCCAAGTCTTCCACGGCTATACGCAGATGGGCGTGCTGCGCGACGCCGCGGTCGCGGCCTGCCGGCCATTCGATTTCGTTCTGTCGCCGGTGAGCCCGGTGCCGTCGTTCGCCGCCGAGTGGGCGAGCCCGCTGAACGACCCGCAGCGTGCGATGGACCACATCGGCTTCACCTTGCCGTACAACATGAGCGAGCAGCCGGCGGCGAGCATCGATTGCGGCCACACGGTGGCCGGCTTGCCGATCGGGCTGCAGATCATCGGCCGGCGGCATGACGACCTCGGCGTGCTGCGCCTGGCGCGCGCGTGGGAACGCTTGCGGCCGCCGCCGCGGCCGTGGCCGGTGCTCTGAAGGACGTTCAGACGGACGTTCGGCGCGGCCGGCGTCACACGCCGCAGCCGACAGCGCTACAGTCCTGCCATGGCCTCCCACGACATGCGCGGCAACCCCGTCGGCAGCGACGTGGCGGCCGCGCGCGACGCGGCCGAACGGGCACTGTGGCGAATGATGTCGTTCTACGACACGCCGCTGGCCGATCTCGACGCCGCGATCGCCGCCGACCCCGGCTGGGCCTTGCCGCACGTGATGAAGGCCGGCTTCCTGCTCGGCCTCACCGAGCCTTCGTTGTGCGCCGAAGCGGCGGCCCACCTGAGCCGCGCGCATGGGCTGGCGGCCAACGCACCGGCGCGCGAGCAAGCCCATCTCGATGCGGTGCAGCAGCTCCTCGAAGGCCGCTGGCATGGCGCCTGCCGCCGCTGGGACGAACTGCTGCTCGACCACCCGCGCGATGCGCTCGCGCTGCAATGGGCGCAGCTCTGGGACTTCTACCGCGGCGACGCCGCCGGCCTGCGCCTGCGCCCGGCGCGCGCGCTGCCCGAATGGGACGAGGACGATCCGTTGCGGCCCTATGTGCTCGGCCTGTACGCTTTCGGCCTGGAAGAGAGCAACCTCTACCCGCAGGCCGAGGAAGCCGGCCGCCAGGCGCTGCAGGCCAACCCGCGCGTGCCGTGGGCGATGCATGCCGTCGCCCACGTGATGGAGATGCAGGGCCGCTTCGAGGAAGGCTCGGCCTGGCTGCGCCAGCACCAGCCGCAGTGGGCCGACGGCAATGGATTCGCCGGCCATCTGTGGTGGCACAAAGGCCTGTTCCGCCTCGAAGCGCTGGACACGGCGGGCGTGCTGCGCCTGCTCGACAACCATCTCAGCGGCGAGGCGTTGCAGATCACCTTGCAGCGCGTCGACGCCGCATCGATGCTGTGGCGGCTGCATCTGCAGGGCGAAGACGTGGATGAGCGCGCCACTGCGTTGGTCGAAGGCTGGCCCGGCGCCGACGCGGACGCCGGCTACTACGCCTTCAACGACGTGCACCGGGTGCTCGCGCTGCTGATGGCGGGTGAGCTGGCGCGCGCCGAGGCCTGGCTGGCCCGCTGCGCCGAGCGCGCGCTGAACGCCGAAGACGCCAGGCGCAGCAACCACGCGATGGCGCGCGAAGTCGGCCTGCCGCTGATGCGCGGCCTGATCGCACTCGAACGCGGCGATGCCGATGGCGCCGCCGACATCATCTACCCGGCTCGCGCGATGGCGCGCAGCTTCGGCGGTAGCCACGCGCAACGCGACCTGATCGACCAGACCTTGCTCGCCGCCGCCGCGCGCGGCAACCGGCGCGAACTCGGCCGCGCCTTGCTGAACGAGCGCTTGATGGCCAAGCCGGCAACGCCGCTGACGA
>Ga0307513_10010760_pt1 | contig 11431 bp, 13 predicted proteins | sample 15_EM_MG_FD_202174 | JGI IMG/M metagenome (GOLD analysis project Ga0307513, IMG submission 202174) | Populus trichocarpa ectomycorrhiza microbial communities from riparian zone in the Pacific Northwest, United States - 15_EM | ecosystem: Host-associated > Plants > Roots > Unclassified | place... | reverse complement strand
TGACACATGATTCAGCTCACCCTTGAGGTTGGCGAAGCCGTATTTGCCGAAGTCCTGAAGGCGGCCCGCTTCCGTGCCGTTCCTTGCATCGTTGCCCTTGGTGAGGCCATCTATGCTACTATTGCCAACATCATTTCCAGCAATTCTGTTTCCATTTTCGTCGAACTTCTCGACATGTTCGAGAACCTGCGTCGCCCTGTAGGCGGCGTCGGCGTCACGTTCGAAATCGCCAACCCGGTCCCTCAGCATGTCCCTGAAGCTCTTGTCCTTGCCGTCTTTGTCGTCGGAGTCATAGACTTTCTGGTCGCCGAGATTTTTCAGCAGGGGACTGTCATCGATGATTTTCTCCGCCGAGCGATCGTCACCTTCCGGCCGCTCCCAGTATATTCCCGCCTTCTTGGCGTCAGCGACAGCCGCCTCCCATGCCTTGATATCATCGGGATTTCCTGTATTCGGCCTATCGGTCGTTATAGCTGTAACGGCCATCGCGCATTCCTCCCCTCGCAGGGTTTAACGAGAACACTTGCGTCATCTTGCGCGTAAATCGCAAAAATGACTGATTGACACAGCCACTATTGGCGGATGACTTTCTCTATCGCCCTCAGGGCAAACACACCGGGAGCCAATTCGCTCTTGGGATTGGATCCTCCCGGCATCAATGTCGGGAGATGCTTGCATGCTTACATGCATCCTGGATGACAGTCCGTCGCGTTGAAACAGCTATACCCGCAGATAGGAAAGCAGCATCGCCCCTACCCCGGGGGCCGCCTCCTACGATTGCAGGAGGTGGCGATAAACCGACCAAAGCTGGAAGAAGCACCGCGCAATGTGAAGAGAAAATTGCGGGCTCCGCGAATGAGGATGGCCGCGATGATGAACGGATTTGCCTTGGTGCAAGCAAATGACCTGGGCACATTCGTGACGCGAAATTTCCACGAAACCCTTGCCTACTCCGGCTTTTCGGCAGAGCCAAAGTAAAAAATTGGATTTATCGCGAGTAACAAGCGCTCATTCAAGCGCCATCGAACAGTTGCATGAGTAACTCCAACACGCATCGCGACTCTCCCCGAGTTGCCCTCGGGATCGACCGTCTCCGTCAGGATCAAATTTGGCCAACAGCCTTCAGCGCCTGGATAAACCCATCGAAATACTCCTCCGGGAGCGGGGCTCCGATGTCCAGTCGCCGAAACAGAACCGTTGCCAGTTCATCATTGAAATGGACCAAAATTTCCTCAGCTACTGCCTCGGCGATCATCCGCTCTGCCTGCGCACCCGCCCCCTTCGACACCACAAACGGCAACTGCGTCTCGCGGCGCACGAACCGCATGCCGACGGCCATGCTGTTGCCCTCGATGAAGATTGTTGCCCCCGCCGCCGGCGCCGCCCTTTGCAGAAGCTGGTTTCTTGTGCGCCGGCGCTGCGATTTGATTTCCGGTGAGCCTTCCTGGTCCTTGTGGTCCTTTTTCGCTTCGGTTTTCGTCATGCGCTGCTCGCGCAGGAACAGCCATCGCTGAAGAAAAACATCGGCGAACCCAAAAAACAGAAGCATCAGGATGGATATGCTCAATATTGTAAAAATAAAATGATAGAGTGCGAGATCAAAACACGCCAATCCGCATTCTGGGATGACAAATGGCGCGCTTATATTGGCGCGGATCGCAAGCGCGACGGCAGGCGCAAATACCGCCAGTTTCACGAGTACTTTCGCCAGTTCGATAATACTCTTGAGCGAGAACATTCGTCTTATTCCCTCGACGGCATTCAATTTATTGAAATCGAAGGCAATTTTGTCGATAGCAAATATAAATCCTTTATTAACAATAATATTCACAATGACGACGCCAGAGAGGACGATAATAGCCAGAAGAAGGACCGTGGCCCCAGCGCCATAGAATATTGCTTTCGCTAAAATCTGGGCAACGCTAAATACACCCCCGTCGTCGTTGAAGATGTCCTTGTTGGTTAAGACAAGCTTCAATTTGTCAAACAAGGTGGAAATCGTAGCGAATACGTAAATGGCGCCCAACGAAAAAGCGACAGCGCTGACGATATCCATGCTTCTTGCAATGTTTCCTTTCCTACGCAGTTCCCTCAATTTTTTCTGAGATGCGGGTAGCGATTTTTCTTCGGACGTATCATTGGCCGCCATTCAGAATTTTTCCCAAATAGACTAGCGATGTTTTGACAGCCGAGAAATCTTTGGCGAAGTATCCAACGATATACAGAGAATAGACCTGGATCATCACGAAAAATGTTATATTGCGAAACGCCATCGACATATCGAAGACGTTCAATTGCGGAATGAATTTTGTAATAACCATCAGGATAATGAATGAGATTATGAGCAATAGCAGCAATGGCGAGGCAATCAACATCGCCGATCGGAACATCCAGTCCAGCAAATCCAGCATTCTGGCAGAGGCGTCCAAGGTAACTTCGGGAAAGGCGGTCTTCACCGGCCAGATATCGTAAGATGAATATAAGAGGCCGACGACTGTGGTTAATCCCCCCGCGCTGAGGAAGAGCAGGACCGCGAAAATCGACAGCAATGTACCGGTGATGCTCGATTCCGTGCTGCCCTGCGGATCTTGAATGGTCGCATCGGGGGCCTGGCGGATGAAATCGAGGATATTGCCTGCCATTTCGATGGCCCAGAAAGGCGCTCCGATGACGATGCCCAAGGCCAGGCCGATCAACGTCTCTTTCAAAACGATAAATACCAGCAAGAGGGGAGACATCGCCTGCAATTCAGCCGGTTTTTCGACGAGAGGGCCAATGGTGTTGATGCTTAAGGCCAGGGCCAATGCGTATTTGATCAGGTCCGGCAAGCCGAGCCGTGTAACGATAGGCAGTACGCTAAACAAGACCATCGGGCGGCCCATAGCCAGTGCGATCGCCACCAGGAAGGTGTAAACAAATTCAAACGGGCTGCTGAGGAGGGGGGCGGATCCACTCATGGCGCGGTCGGTATTATCGAGCCAGAGCTGGGAAATTCAGAAAAACACCACGCGAGAACTCGATCAAAGGGTTGGTCAGCATCACCCCGAAGGCGGCCATCGTCAGGCTCACCGCGATGATCTTGACGGTAAGTGGCAAGGTCTGATCCTGAATTTGTGTGGCAGCCTGTAAAATGGCAATGATGAGGCCCGCAATCATGGCGACGAGCAACGGTGGCATGGTTACAATCGCGACAACCTGCATTGTTGTCTGAAAATTTTGCAGGATTCCAGCTTCGTCCACGGCTAGTCTCCGTTTAATCGATATATGAGAGCCGTTTTCATTACAGTATATTTTTGGCGAAACTCTATTTTCTATGCCAGCCACTTGTCTCTCAGGAAAAATCGGCCGACATTTTTTTCATAGATAATCTATGCATAACTGAGAACCAGACCATGGAATAACGTGGACCATCCCTCTATACCTACGAACAAGAATAATTTAAACGGTACCGCGATGGTCGTCGGCGGGACCATCGACATCCCCAATGCCATGAGGATTCCAGAAACGATCAGATCGACAGCAATAAACGGCAGGTAAATGAGGAATCCAATTTCAAATGCGCGCCGCAATTCCGAGATCATAAACGCCGGAAGCAGAACGCCGAGGTCACCGCTCGTCGTGGTTTCATGAATCTCCTTGGGCCAGACCCGGCGGGTAGCTGCCAGAAAAAAATCACGCTCTGCGGGGCGGGTGAAGCGTTGCAAATAGGTGCGGATCGGCACCTTCACGCGCTGCCCCACCTCCGCCCAATCATCGATCGTATTAAAGCTCAGCGCGGGATCTTGCGTTTGCTTGTAGATCTCTTTCATCACGGGAGTGCTAATGAACACGGTCAACACAAGCGCGATACTATAGAGAACGATATTCGGTGGCGTCTGCTGAATGCCGAGAGCGTTTCTTAGTAGAAACATTACCACGGAAATTTTTATGAACGACGTTGCCGTTATAATCGCGAAGGTCACGAGACCCAAAGCGGAGACGACAACAAGAAGCGAAACAATGTTGGGTTGAACATTATTCATTGTTGAAGAACCGCGTTACCCGCACGCCTAGCGTGTCATTGATCTCGACGATCTCGCCATGTCCAATGCGCCGCGCGCCCGTATAAATATCGACGGCGGTGCGTGGGGGACGGGCTAGATCGAATACATAGCCAGGTCCAAGATTGCGCAGATCGCCGACGGGCATTTGCTGCTGTCCGATTTCGAATACAATCGTTACCTGGATCTCTTCGAAGGCGGCATCCTCTGTTTCCAAACGATCCAAGGGCTGCAATGGGAGGGCCATTGTGGCTTTTCCTGACATTTCGAGCACTAACGAACGGGGATATTCCAGGAGCTTGAGTTGACGATCGACCAAATCGGCCCGGGCTGCGCATTTATTTCCAAATATAACCAACGCGTCAGAACCACGCGTTGTTGTATCCGCGAGTATTATGTCGTTCAGGCGAATGTTATTGAGTTGAGAGAGCGTCACATCGACAGAGCCGATACGGAAGACGACTTGGCAAAGCGCGTCGTTGCAATTTGCCGGTCGGACAGGGGCTTTATCCAGCAGCGATAAAAGCAGCGGCTCCAACTCATTGGGGAGCGCGATGGCAAAGGGAAATTCCTCGCCTCCCAAGCGGATGACGCCCTCAAGCCGCGTCATATCCTTCAGCAGCCGCTCCGCATTCGCCAGATTTATACCGGCCACTTCGATGCCGGCATACTGCTCGATCCGATCGAGGAGGCCGGAGAGCCTATCGACCAGCAACAAAAAGGCGGATTCCGTCCCGAGTTGCCAAGCTGGAATGCGATATGACGCGGCAATGGCGTCCTTTATGCGCAGATCGACGAGCAGCAAAATGTCGTAGCCCTGCATCCGAGCGCCAACCACAAATGCAGTCCGGTCGTCGAGCGGCAGGGAATGATTGCGCGCCGAAACGCTGATCTCAAGATCGCCACTCCACGCCATCAAGGCGTGACGCGGACGGTACCAGCGATTGACAAGCGCGATATCCTTGCGGGCCAAACGGGCGAACAGAGGCTTCGCCGCGCGAAAAGCGGCTGGACTGCCGAAGGAGGCGCCGTGGCCGGCAAGGGTCCGTTGGGGATCGGCGTGCATCGCTATACTCGCGGCTTGAGCACGAGGCCGAGCTCTTCATTCGCCAACTCCTCGGCACGATCGTCCTCGGCCTGGCTCTCCTCTAGGGCGTCATCAACGATCCTTGCCCATTTTCGCTCAGCTCGATAACGCGCCGCATGCTCCGCCTTGGATGCTGCCGCGTCAGATATGGCTTGCTGAACAATGGTTTGCAGTTGCTGGCCGCGATCCTGCAATTGACCGAACCGGCGCCTGACCTGGTCCATCGCGAAGGCCATCCTCGTTACGTCGTGAACGGACAGCTCACGTCCGACAGCCCCCTGATACTGCCTCGCCTCCTCGCCGAGCATCGTCGTGTTTTCCTGCTGAATGTGACTGCTAAGGCGTGTCAAGGCGTCCGATGTCGAGTCGCGAAAGCGGTTGCGATTTTGCAGCTCAACCAGGGCACGCTGCTCACGGCGCTCGCGAATCGTTTTAAGTTCCCGAAGAAGTTTTGCCGTCATGATGCAATCCTCTTCATCAGGCTGATCGTATCCAACAAATCTCCGCGCTCGTTGAAGCGCTGCCTCAAAAAATGATCGATCGCGTTTTTCTTCTCGATGGCGGCATCGGCCACCGGATCGGAGCCAGATTTATATTCGCCAACCCGAATAAGAAATTCGATGTCGTTATATTTCGATATGAGTTCTCGAATAGTCTGAGCTGCTGCTTGATGGTCCGGCGTGACGATGTCCATCATGACGCGGCTGATGCTTGCCGCCACGTCGACGGCCGGAAAGTGCCCCGCCTGGGCAAGCTTCTGCGATAGGACGATATGTCCGTCGAGAAGGCTGCGCGTCTCCTCCGCGATCGGGTCGGAAAGTATTTCTCCTTCGACGAGGACCGTGAAGATCGCGGTGATCGATCCGCTGTCCGACATTCCGGCGCGCTCGAACAGCGCTGGCAGCGCGGTGAAAATCGAGGGCGGGAAGCCGCGTCTGGTTGGAGGCTCTCCGGCGGACAGGCCGATCTCGCGCAAAGCGCGGGCAAGCCGCGTCACGCTGTCGACCACCAGTAGGACACGCTTGCCCTGCTCGCGGAAATATTCCGAGATGGTCATCGCGGTCTGCGCAGCCTTCATCCGCTCGACCGACGAGCGGTCGGATGTTGCGACGACAACCACGGTGGTGGAGAGCGTGGCGCTGAGGTGACGCTCGATGAATTCGCGCACTTCGCGCCCGCGCTCACCGACAAGCGCGATGACCCGGACATCGACATCGGCGGCGCGCAGGATCTGCGCCAGCGTCAGCGACTTGCCTGTTCCGGCCTGTCCGTAGATGCCGATGCGCTGCCCTTCCCCGCATGTCAGCAGGCCGTCGATAACGCGCAGGCCCAGGCTGAGCGGCCGGTCGATCATCCGCCTGCTGAGAGCGGGCGGCGCTTCGCTCAACAGCGACCGCAATGGCATCGGCGGCAGCGCGCCCTTTTCATCGGCGTCGAGCGGGCGCCCAAATCCATCGAGAATACGCCCCAAAAGCGCGTCTCCAACCGGAACGGCCGAGAAGCGCCTGGCAGGCTGGACACGGGTTTCCGTCGACAGGCCGAAGATCGGGCCGAGCGGACTGAGGATGACCACGCCGTCGTCGAAGCCGACGATTTCCGCCTCCGCCCACATCCCGCTGACCGGGTCCGCAAGCTCGCAGATCTCGCCCAAGCGCGCCTCCGGCGCGATGGCGTAAATCAAATTGCCCATAACCCGCGTGACCTTGCCAAAGATCGGCCGCGTCAGCGTAAGTGCCCCCGCGCTCGAAAGCCGTGGCAGCAGATCGGCGAATTGCCTGCGAAGCGCGGTTGTCATTGTTCGATACCGACATTCGCGGAACGCAGGCTTTCAGCCAGCAATTCCAACTGCCGATCGAGCGAGAGATCGATGCTGCCGAAATTGCTCTCAATGCGGGCCTGCCTCGGGGCGAGCCGGGCATCCTCACGGAAGCGAACTTTCGCAATCGCGTCGCCGTCGAGATGGGCCGAGAGGTAGTTGCTCACCTCATTGGCGGCATCGGGGTTCACCACCAGCACGACCTCGGAGCCCAAATCCAAGGCCGGCAGAGCTTTTCCCACGGCGGCGGCCACGGCCGAAGCCGGCGTCATCTCGCCAACGACCTGCTTGAGCAGCTCGATGACAAGCTCCGTGAGGTCGCTTTGGAGATGCCGGCGGTAATCGTCGGTAGCGGTTTTGGTTTCCAGGACCAGCGCCAGCGCTTCCCTCACGCCTTCGGCATAGCCCGCGCTGAAACCAATCTCCCGCGCCTCGGAGAGTTGCGTGGCGGCGCGCTGCTTGGCGTCTTCGAGAAGGAAGCCCGCCTCGCGGGCATAGGCCTCGCCCGTCTCCCAGCGCTGAGCGTCTTCAAATCGCAGGATGGCCCCGGCGGGCGCCGATCGCGCAAGCTTTTCCTCAGCGAGCGCCTGGTGCCCATTGAGCTCCGAACTAGTAACTGTCATGGGAAGCGAACTCCTTGCCGATCCTGCGGACGATTTCCGGTCCATGCCGCGTGAAAGAGGGCGCGGGCGGCGTCACGGCGAATTCCGGCGGAAATTTGAGCGCTATCCATTCTCGCGGCATTGCCGGGAGCGTTTCGATCCAGGCAAAGAAGCAGCCATGCCCATCTCGCCACAGCCGCTCGGATGTCAGCTTTTCCGCCGGCCTGGGCAGTTCGGCCTTGCTGGGCGAGGCATCGCCGCAGGCCATCCCCACGCGGTACGCGCAGTCATCGACGCCGGCCAGCAGCGCAATCAGCTCCTGCTTATCGATGATCCCCTGCAGATCCCGGGAATTCCATGCGATGCCCGCGACACGAATGAGCTTGGTCAGCGCGCCATACGGAAGCGCCAGAACGATCCGATCCGCCGCATGGGCCACATCCACCATTCCGCCACCGATTGCGTAGTGGCGGGCGGCAATCATTGCCAGGAGCGGCCGGAGTCGGTCATTCCCGAGCAGCCCCTTCGCGACCTGCTCCGGCAGGTCCGGCAGCCACTCGCGCACGCGATCCGGGTGTGCGGCGCCAAGCAAGCCAAGGGCAAAAGCGGCGTTTTCATTCGGCGCGGTCGCTGGGGATGCAAGTGCGCTCATGCACGTGAGCTCCGTGACCTGAAGAGGAAGATGACCGCGCCAAGCAGAATGAGAACGCCGGAAATCATGATCGACAGCGGGTAGAGCAGCGAAGCTTCCCGGATTTCCGGCTTGGATTCGGCCGGCGCCGACGCCACCGCATCCCGCGGCTTCGATCGTTTCTCCGCCTTGACGAAGACAACCGAAACCTTCTCGTAGGTCAGGCCCTCGACGCTGTTGGTGACGAGCGTCTTGATCTGCGGTAGCAGGGCAACCACGTCGATTTCGGGATCGTATTTGATGAAAACCGACGCCGAGGACGGCATTTCGTTTTCCCTGAGCGGATCGTTTTTGGGCAGCACAAGGTGAACGCGGCCCGAAACAACGCCGTCGATCTCTGACAGTGTTCGCGACAGCTCCTGGCTTATCGCATAGACAAGGCGCGCACGTTCCTCCGTCGGTGACGAGATCAACTTGGTATCGGCAAAGACTTCCCCCATCGTCGCGAATTTGTGCCGGGGCAGCCCTGCCTCGTTCAGCAGCACAACCGCGTTGGCGAAATTTTCTTCCGCGATCTGAAGCGTTACGGTGCCGTCTTTCGCCGCCAGCCGCGTTGCCGGGATAGAATTTTTCTGCAAAAACGCGGTCATTTCATTGGCTTCCGCCTCGGAAAGCCTTGAATACAGATCGGCTTTGCAGCCAGCCAGGAAACCGATCAGACTAAGACAGATCAGCGCGCGAGAAACGGATGAAGGTGGCACGATACGTAACTCCCAATTCGTCGCCGATGCGGTCACTGACCCTTCATCAACTCATTGACGACCTTGGTACTTTTTTGCGATGCACTGGACACGAACTCGACTTCGACCGCGAACTCGAAGGTCCGCTTCATCAATTTCATCGCGGTTTCGGCACTCATCGCGCCGTCCGGCGATATCGGAGCGCCGGAGGCGTTTACCGCGCCTGCCACGGCACCGCCGCCGCTGCTGGGCGCGGCCGGAAACATGCTCTTGATTTCGGAGGCGTAGCTCGATGCCCGGCCGCTGAATCCCTCAAGGTAATCAGTCACGCGCCGCTGCAGGGTTTGATTGTCGCCCACGGGATGCAGCGTGAATTGGTATAGTGGCCGGTCCGTGGGAATCGGATCGAGCCCGACCTGCGCGACTGCTTTGTCGCCTGCGGCGGCAGGCCCTTGAACCGGAGGCGCATCGGCCACTTTCGCCAATGCCATTTCATAGTGAGCCGCCGAAATGGCCTGGTTCGCCTGGGCGACAACCGCATGTGTTGAAGTCAAGCGTGAGGCGTCTTTATTGATAGCTTCTACCACAATGACCAGAGCATCGGAATTCATGGTATTTACCGCCAAGCAAGAGGTGCCGTCGATCAAGCGCTATCAAGATAGCGTGACTTAAATTTATTTGAGATTAATGCGGAAAATGCTGGCAGGTTAACTCGTTCTCGCATTTTTCTCTTACCGATTGCCTGGAATGTATTGTTTCAGAAAAATCCTGTCGTCCTCCATTTGGTCGATAAAACCGGGAAATCATCCCCTTCGCGTCGAGGACCGGCGGACTGCCAGCCCGCCAATGCCGCTCGCTGACCGAGACGGTCATCAGCATGCGGTGCGCAGTCGCGTGGCGGCTTGGCTTATGCAAAGTATGGTGAGGGGGACCGTTTTGCGGGATTTCGCGTACGGCCTATCGTGCTTCACCTTGGAGAGTGGAAGTTTCCCCAAGGAGCGGCGATGCGTCTTCGTCCGCATCAATTTATGGCTGGCCTGGGCGGGCCAGCCGCGAGGTGCTTAGATGCCCTTCGCGCACAGCAAGGCGGTTCGCCACTGGATAAAATCCGATCGGCGCCCAGACGCAGCGTTATATCGAAGCCGATGTCGGGCGGGGGGACTGGCCGTTACATCCGCAAGGGCAGTACAGTGAAATCGGTCACGACTCCGAGATCAAATTGCCGACTTCTCGCAGGATCGGCCCGCTTTGCTCCTGAAAGATCTGCCAATTTTGGGCAAGGTCATTCAGCAAACTCGCTCTTTTCTCCGGAGAAAGATCGGTTTTGTGAAGCTCCTCCGTCAGCGCGACCACGTTGACCCAGGCATCGTCGGCGGCGTTCAATGCCCCCTGCCCCAGCACGAAGCTCGGAGCACCCGAGGGATCGCTTGTCGTCCCACTCAGCCCAGGCGCGGCGGGGAGCACATCCAGGTTTTGCGTTGCCCGATCGAGCGCAGCATTGAGCTTCTCCGCGCTTGGTGTTTGATCAGGCGCCCTGGCTGCTTCGAAGTTCACGTTCGCCGTTCTCATATTGGCGGCCAGCGTTTCCGACATTGTCTTGTCCCTCCCTCGCGGGGCGATAGCCACACAATGAATGGCGCTCATCGCCACTCCGGTTATTCATTCGGTTGCAAACGATAACCGATCCCGCGCAATGTCTTGATTTCCACGGTTGCCCCTGCTTGAGCAAGGCCTCGGCGTAAACGGCTGATGCGGACCTCGACGGAATTCGGGCACACCTCTTTGGCTGCCCCATAGATATTGTCCTCAAGATATTCGCGTGTGATGGTGCGATTATATCCCAGCATCAGGTGTTCTAAAATATTGAACTCCCGCTTCGGGATCACAACCCGTGTTTCTTCAACCCAAAGCTCGCGTCCGGCCATGTCCAGCTTGACGTTGCCAGCCTGCAGAACGGAAGGGCGAACGATGGGCTGACGTCGCAGCAATGCACGAATCTTGGCGACCAGTTCGCGGGTGTCGAGCGCCTCGTTGAAGCAGTCGTCCACCCCATATTCGAGCGCCCGAACGCGCGTTTCAATATCCTGCTGCGACACGACAACGACAAAGGGCGTGCATAGGTCGGTTTTGCGCCGCCGTCGCAACCAATCGATGCTGTCGCCGTCCGGTAACCGGCTGCTGACGAGCAGCATCTGATATTGAACCTGCGCCGCAGCTTCTTCGCCATCCGCGAGCGTGGCAAAATGATCGATGGCGAAGCCATGCAACTTCAGCACCGAATTCCAAAGCCTGTAGCTGCTCGAAGTCGCATCGATCATCAAGAGCTGCATATGGGGTCGAGCCTAACAACGACGGACGCTTGCGCTGCCGCTTTTGCATGGGCGCTCTTAGAGCATTTTCCAGCGAAGTGGATGCCGGTTTGCGCCAAGAAATCATACAAAACAAAGAGCTGAAGCCCTGCTTCGCTTCCATGGAAGAGAAAAAGGCTCGGGCAGATACGCGGGCCGGCAAAGCA
>Ga0307513_10010759_pt1 | contig 11432 bp, 10 predicted proteins | sample 15_EM_MG_FD_202174 | JGI IMG/M metagenome (GOLD analysis project Ga0307513, IMG submission 202174) | Populus trichocarpa ectomycorrhiza microbial communities from riparian zone in the Pacific Northwest, United States - 15_EM | ecosystem: Host-associated > Plants > Roots > Unclassified | place... | reverse complement strand
GGTGGTCGAGCACCACCGGGCCTACTCGATCTCGTATGTCCGCTCGGGGAGCTTCGGCCTGCGCAGCCGCGGCCGCGCGCACGAGCTGGTCGCCGGCTCGGTGATGATCGGCCAGCCCGGCGACGCCTACACGTGCTCGCACGATCACGTGTGCGGCGATCGCTGCCTGTCGTTTCAGCTCGCGCCCGCGGCGGTCGACGCGGCGGCGCGCGCCTGGCAGGTCGGCAGCCTGCCGCCGCTGTCCGAGCTGATGGTGCTCGGCGAGCTGGCGCAGGCCGCGGCCGACGGTCGGAGCGACGTCGGGCTCGACGAGATCGGCCAGTGGCTCGCCGCGCGCTTCGTCGCGCTGACCGCCGGGCGGGCGCCATCGCCGCGCGGCCTCACCGCCCGCGACCGCCGGCGCGCGGTCCACGCGGCGTTGTGGATCGACGCCCACGCGGCCGAGGCGATCGACCTCGACGCGGCCGCGCGCGAGGCCGGGCTGAGCCCGTTCCACTTCCTGCGCGTCTTCACCCGCGTGCTCGGCGTGACGCCAAAGCAGTACGTGATCCGCGCGCGGCTGGGCCGCGCCGCGCGCCTGCTGGCCGAGGGCGATCAGCCGATCACCGACGTCGCGCTCGACGTCGGCTTCGGTGACCTGTCGAACTTCGTGCGCACGTTCCACCGCGCGGCCGGGGTGTCGCCGCGGCGGTTCCGCCAGGCGTCGCGCGGCGATCGCAAGATTCTCCAAGATCGGATCGCGCGTGGCTCCGTAGGGTGACGGCCGAAGGAGAACAGGATGTACGACCACATCGGCTTGTCAGTTCATGATCTCGCCGCCAGCGTGCGGTTCTACGAGGCGGCGCTCGCGCCGCTCGGCTTCGGCCTGTGCTCGCGCGACGACGCCAGCGCCGGGTTCGGCCCGCCGGACGCGCCGGCGCTCTGGCTCTACGCGAGCAAGGCCGGCGCGGCGGCGACCCACGTCGCGTTTCGCGCCGGCGACCGCGCGGCCGTCGATCAGTTCCACCGCCGCGGCGTCGAGGCCGGCGGCCGCGATCACGGCGCGCCCGGCGTCCGCGCCGACTACGCACCGACCTACTACGCGGCGTTCCTGCGCGACCCCGACGGCAACAACGTCGAGGCCGTGTGCATGGCCGCGCGGTGACCGCGGCGCGGGGCAGCTCGGAGTCCGTATTCCATACGGACTCCGTCGCTTCGATCGCCTCGCGAAGCGCTCGGCTATACGGACCCGGACGCCTCGCTGCGCTCGGCTAGGTGCGCGGATCGACGACGCGGCCCAGGAACAGGATGCTGCCGGTGACGTGGTCGTAGATCAGGAACATGAACGGGCGGTCGACGATGAACGGCGCGGGCACGGAGGTCGGCTGCGCTTCGCCGCCGGTCGCCGCGGCAGCCTCGGCGCCGTCCTCGTCGATCGCGATCACGGCCTTGTGGACGACGTTGCCCAGGACCAGATCGGCGCTGCCATCGATCGCCGAGAAGTCGGCGGTCGCGTCCTGGAACGCGGTGACGATGCCGAGGGACTCGAGGACCGGCGGTAGCTTGTAGTTGCTGGCGATCGAGAACTTGGGGACCGCGACCTCGAGCATCTCGGGGCTGCCCTTCGTGCTGCCACCGTCGCCGAGGAGCTCGGTGATCCCGACGCTGCCGAGCTGGGCCTCGACCGCGGCCAGGCCGTCGACCTCGTTCGGCAACACGATGGCCATCGACAGGTCGTGGCCACCGAACGGCAAGATACCGACCCACGCGACGTCGTCGAGTCTCCGCTGGGTCAGGGCGCCGGTGCGGTGCATCGTCCTGGCCTGGACGGTCGTGCCGTCGGCGAGGTGGAACGACGCGTCGGAGGTCCTGCTGGCGTCGAACTTGTCGGCCCAGGTGCCCTTGAACACGATCGCGTTGGCGAGCGCGAGGACGGTATCCGCGTCGATCTGGCCCGACTCGAACAGCTCCGGAATCTTCTGCGCGGTCTGCTCGGCGACCCAGGTATTGATCGTCGCGCGCGCGTCCTCGGTGTGATTGGCAAAGTCGACGGGCATCAGCGGAGCCCCGTAGTCGCGCTGCGTGAGGGTCACGAAGCTCGGCAGGAACGGATAGCCATCCTGACCGAACAGGCGATTGGCGGTCGCCAGCGTGTAGGCGCCGCGGTCGCGCCCGATCTGCAGGCTCGCGAGCAGCGCGCCGTACGCGGCGTGGGTGCGCTCGCCCGGCAGCGTGAAGTGCAGCGCGGCGCGCAGCTCTTGATCGGTCACGCCGGCGGCGCCGGCATCGATCATCGCGAGCGCGGTCGAGATGCTGAACGGCGAGAAGAACAGGTTGCCCGGCTCCGAGGCCAGCTGTCCGTAGAGGTCGAACGCGAACCGGTTATTGGCGGCCGCGATCGAGGCGGCGTCGCCTTTGATCTCGGCCGACAGCTGGCGGGCCGGGCGGCTGTCGCCGACGTCCGGAAGGGCCGGGTCATCGCTCGGCGTGTCGCTCGAGCACCCGGCGATGACAACCCCGACGACCACGAAGAGTGTGCGCATGACCTGGCGCGGAGCATACGCCGTGCCGCGACCAACGTTGCGAGCGTTCTGCAGGGATACGCCCGGCACACAGGCGCAGGGACTGACACCACTGTCATGGGGTGTGCCCATGCGTAGCAGTCGCAGGAGCTACGTCGCCGCCGCGCCGCGGACCGTGCGGATCACCCAGGTGATCGCCGCGACGCCGACGGCGAGCGTGACGAAGAAGACGACCAGACCGCCGGACTCGCTCGCGCTCGCGCGCCCGCGCTCGATCATCGCGAGCCGCGGCGCCTCGCGCACGACCGCGCCGGCGAGCAGCGCGGCCGTCGTCGCACCGGTCGCGAGCGCCAGGCCGGGGCCGTCGGGGCGGCGCAGGATCCAGGCCCAGCCGACGGTGGCGGCCGCCGCGGCGAGCATCAGGACGTAGGTCCAGCCGTGCGCCGGGTCGAGCGCGCCCCGCGTGCCTGCCTGGATCGCGGCGGTCGCGGCGCTCGCGACCAGGCCGACCAGCGCGAGCACGGCCAGGCGACGCCGCTCGCCGCTCGCCGCCGACCACGCGGCCACCATCGCATACAGCGCGAGCATCGCGCCCAGCCAGATCGCGAGGCGCGGCACGACGTCGAGTGAGAGATACATCCGCGTGCCCGCGCCGTACATCGCGCGCCAGGCCGCGTCGTCCATCATCACCAGGTGGATCTCGGTCCACGACCACGCGACGAACGCGAAGCACGCGAGCCCGACGCCGAGCGCGAACCGGCGCCAGCGCGACGACGCCTTGGCGAGGTACAGGGCATAGAACCCGAGGATCAGCGCGGGCACCACGGCGCCCCAGCGCGGCCCGAGCAGCAGATTGCCAGTGTAGAACCGGCGCTGATAGAGCAGCTGAATAAATAGCAGTGGGCCGACGCCCGCGGTGATGCCGGCGCCGAGCATGAACGGCAACCAGTCGCGGGTCCGCTCGGCGATCGGGTCGGGCGCGCCGCGCAGCGCGGCGATCAGCGTATAGCCGGTGCCGGCCGCGACGTAGCTGACGAACACGGCGTGCAGCGCGAAGCTCGCGAGGTAGAGCGCGAGCCACAGCGACTCGATCGAGGCGTCGAACGGCCACAGCGCCGTCATCGCGTGGCTCCTGCCGGCCCGGTGCCAGCCTCGTCGAGCCAGCGCGCGATCTGCGCGAGGTGCTCGGGCGCGCTGGTCGGCGCGAACCCGGCGGCGCGCTCGCGGTGCTCCCAGCGCAGCAGCTGGACCAGCGCCTCGACGTCCTCGGCGTTGCCCGCGAACGGCGGCATGAAGCCCTTGGTGCGCTGCAGCTTGGCGAGGTTCAAGCGGAGCTGGTCGTCGGTCCACGTCCGGGTCAGCTCGACCAGCGCGTTGGCGCCGCGCATCGTGTGGCAGGCGTCGCACAGCGCGCGCTCGACCTTGGCGCCGCGCGTGAGCTGCTCGCTGGGATACGTCGCCTTGAGCGGATACGGATCGTTCGCCGTGGCGCCGCCGGCGCGCAGCGCGGCGACCTCGGTGGGGCGGATCGACGTCGAGTACAGCACGCCGCGCACGGTGTACGGCTTGCGTGCGCCCTCGCGGACGAACTCGCCCGCCGCCGTCGCGCCGAACGCGAGGCCGAGCAGCAGCGTGGCGGTCGCGCCGTTGATGTACAGGCGCTGGACGATCAGGCCGACGACGACGTAGGCGCCGATCAGGAACGACGCGCCGGCCGCGACCCCGACGAACATCGTCATCGGCATGCTGCCGCCGAGCAGCCACGACCGGCTGTCCTCGGGCAGCACCGCGAGGAACCACAGCGCGAGCACCGGCATGACCGCGATCGGCGCGGCGAACCGCGCGGCCCGGCGGAGCAGCGCGGCGCGGCGCTCGCGCGGCAGGTCCATCGTGTTGATGAGGATGCAGCCCGCGAGCGCGGCCAACGTCGTCGCGACCGCGGTGCGGAACACCAGCGACGGCCAGAAGCTCGCGTTGAAGAACCCGGCCCAGATGCCGCCGCCCTCGAGCCAGTCGCCCGGTGTCAGCTGCCACGACAGGATGCCGTTGATCCAGAACAGGCTCAGCCATGACGCAACCGCGTACAGCGCGAGCAGCCGCAGCCGCGCGCGATCGGCGAGCCGCGGCCCGTAGCGGTAGAACGCGTAGCCGGCGACGATCTCGACCGCGAACCAGATCCACTCGGTCGCCCACAGCCAGTGGAACTCGTCGATCATGAGGCCGATCGTGCGCGCGCCGACCTGGATGGTCGTGAACCACATCGCCACGCCGGTCAGCGCGCCGACCACGAAGCTGATCAGCACGAGGACCTTGAAGTAGCCGTCGACGAAGGTCCGCGCGTCGCGGTCGCCGCGCTGGGCGCGCCGCTCGAAGTACCACAGCAGCATGCCGCCGCCGATCGCGAACTGGGCGAGGAACACGTGCAGGATGCCCACGCCGCCGATCACCAGGCCCTTCATCAGCGGACCGAAGTCGTTGACGGGGTAATACGGAATCGTCGAGTCGATGGGACTCACGCAGCTACGATGCTACAGCGGCTCGTCCGACAGCGCGTAATTCGCCGAATCCGGTGCGTCGAAATGCCACCACTCCGTGGCGAGCGGCTTGAACCCGGCCTCCGCCAGCGCGCGCTCGAGACGGCGTGCCTCGGCGCCCACCTCGCCGGCGAGCGCGTGGTCACGGTGCGCGGCCTCGGAGAAGTCGTCGAACTTCGTGGGCAGCGACACCAGCGCGCCGGCGGAGTCGGCCAGCGCGACGTCGACCGCGGCGCCCCGGCCATGCTTGCTGCCGACCTTGGGGTTCGCGACGTAGCGCGGATCCGGAACGCGCTTCCATAGCTCCTGCTGGATCGAGGTGGGTCGGTAGCAGTCCCACAGGACGAGCCGGCGGTCCTGGGCGCGCAGCGCCTCCGCCGCCTTGGCCAGCCGGGCGACCACCGCGCGCCGCAGCTTGCAGCGCGCCACGGGATACAGCTCCTTACCGGTGAAGTTGTCGGCCGTGGCGTAGCGCATGTCGATCACGGCGTCGCGGATCACGGTGGCGACGTCGACGAGGTCGTCGGGGCGCTCGCCGGGCGCTTTGGCATCCGCGGCGCCGGCGGTGGGTTTCGCCTGCGTCGACGCGGCGGGCTTCGTCGGCGCTGGCGCGGCGGGCTTCGCCGACGTCGCCGCGGTGGGCTTCGTCGGCTCCGCGGGCTGGGCCCCCGAGCCGCGCGGGGCTGCGTGGGCAGACGGCGCGACCGTTGCGACGACGCCGCCGAGCGCGAACACGATCAGCCAGGCGCGATGCACGCCTCGAGCGTAGTACAACCGCTCCGCATGTCCATCGCGGCCGCCCCCGAGCCCACCGGCCTCGCGAACGCCTACCTGCTCGACGGCCACGGCGGCGGCGAGCAGCTCGACTGGAACGGCATCGAGCGCTGGACGCCCGCCGACGGCACGCTGTGGCTCAACCTCGATTACATGCTGCCCGACGCCCAGCACTGGCTCGGCATGTCGTCGAAGATCGACGCCGTCGTGCGCGACGCGCTGCTCGACAGCGACCCGCGGCCGCGCGCGACGGCCCACGGCGACGCGCTGCTGATGATCGTGCGGGGCATCAACGTCAACGAGGGCGCCACCCCCGAGGACATGCTGTCGATCCGGGCGTGGATCGAGCCGCACCGCGTGGTCACGATGCGCCACCGCCAGTCGCGCTCGCTCAAGCTCATCGCCGCCGATCTCGATCGCGGCGTCGGCCCGACCTGCGTCGCCGAGCTCACCGCCCTGCTCGTCGAGCGCGTCCTCGAGCACGTCGTGACCTGCGTCGACACGCTGGGCGATGACATCGCCGCGTTCGAGGCCCAGGTGCTGACCGAGACCCGCGGCGAGCTGCGCTCTCACCTCGCCGACCAGCGCCGCCGCGCGATCGGCCTGCGCCGCTTCCTCGCGCCGCAGCGCGAGGCGTTCACCAAGCTCGCGCAGATCCAGATCGCGTGGCTCGATCCGATCACGCGCAGCCGGATCGTCGAGTCCGCCGACCGCATGACCCGGACGGTGGAAGAGCTCGACGCCGCCCGCGATCGCGCGGCCGTCACCCAGGAGGAGCTGCAGTCCAAGATCGGCGAGGCGACCAACCAGCGCCTCTACGTCCTGTCGATCATCACGGCGGTGTTCTTGCCGCTCGGCTTCGTGTGCAGCCTGCTTGGCGTCAACGTCGGCGGCGTGCCGCTCCAGCACGACGACTGGGCGTTCTGGGCCCTGCTCGGCTTCTTCGGCGCCGTGGTCGCCGCCCAGTTCTGGTTCTTCCGCCGCCGCGGCTGGTTCGGCGGCTGACGCGCTCCTGCGCGTTTGACAAATCTCGAGGGGGCGGGATGCTGATCGGATGCAGGTCAGCAAGCAGGTTGTCGGCGTGGTCGCGACGGCGTTCCTGATCCTGTTCGGATCGGTGTGCTACCTGCTCGGCCGCGAGTCCGCGCGGCGCCGCGCTCCGGTGGCGGTGGTCACGCAAGCCAGCGAGCCGAGCGCGCTGCCAGCCGCTGAGCCTCCAGCCGCCGCGGCGCCTCCCCTACCGACGACCGCGACGCCGCCGGCCAGCGCGCCGGCCGCCGCGGCGCCTGCCGAGGCGCCGGCGATCGCGATGCCCAGTCGCGCGGCCGCGCGCGACGACGCGCCGGCGCTGCCCGCGATTCGCACGCGCGCAGCCGACGGCGCGATCGGCGGCGAGGCAGCGGCCGCGCGGGACTACTTCGCCCGGATGCAGACGATCCAGACGGTGGGCACGGGCAACGACCCCAACGAGATGGCGAACAAGCTGCTGACCGCGAGCATGACCGGCGACTCGACCGGCTTCGACGACCTCATCCGCGCCGCGCAGACAGGCGCCGAGCGCGTCCGCGCGATCACGCCACCCGCGTGCTGCGTCGCCTACCACGAGCACCTGCTCGCCCTCGTCACCGACGGTGTAGCAATGGTCCAGCAGATCAAGCGCGCCATGGCGAGCAACGACGCCGGCGCCCTCGCCGCCCTCGCCACCTCCGGCGCGTCGCTCCAGAACCGCGCCACGGCGCTCGAAAACGACGCCGCCCAGATCAAGGCGCGCCTCGGACTGCCCCGCTGACCAGTCAGCCAGAGCCGCGTCAGTGCAGCCTGCAGTGACCGTTGTCGAACTCCTCGGCCACACAGGGCCTGCCGCAGGCGGTCGAGCACACCTGACTGTTCGTGTACACGGTTCCGTTGCACACATACACGAACGGGCACCATGGCCGCGTAGCGCTCGGCGAGGACTCGACCGCGGTCGAGTCCTCGGCCACGAGGAGGCGCGGCTCGGCAGCAGGGCCACTGGCCGCGATGAGGGCGACGAACAGGGAAGCGACGGCACATAGACAGTAACGAATCATGATGATCTCCGATCGGTGCGAACTGCCAAGGATCAGCCTGCGCCCGGTCGAGGCCCAGGTAAACAGTCGTGTCCGCGTCGGAGTGCCTCCAATTGTTGCAGGCGTGGATCCTGTGCCAGCGGCATGCGTCGTTCGGCGGCATCGTGGCGCGCCGAGCCGCGGGGCTACCTTCCCGGTGAGTGCGCGCCGCCGTCGCCCGCTGCCTGCCCGCGCGCGCTACACGGGCTCGGCGGGCAGCACGACGCCGAGCGCGGCACCGAGGGTGACGACGTCGCGCGGGCTGGCGCAGCCGAGGTGCGTGGAGGACAGCCGGCTCATGCGCCGGCGCTGGAGCCACGAAGCGGCGGGGTGCTTGGCGGCCTCGCGCCCGAAGTCATCCGACGAGGCCGCGATCGCTGCCGCGGTGGCCTCGAGCCGATTCCGCAGATCGGGCAGCGCCTCGCGCAGCGCCGCCGCCCAGCGTGAGACCCGGGCCAGCACGTCGTCTTCGAGCTCGCGCGGATCTGCCACTGGCGCGCCGGCCTTGTATAGGAGTCGATCGAGCGCCCGGGGCTCCGGGACCGGCCCTACGAGGGCCCGCCGTCGGGGGCGCAATCTACCAGCTGCCGGGCAGCGCACTGCGCATCCACTTTCGGACGCGCCGGCCACCGACCAGCGCGACGCGCTTCACGGCGGCGGATGCGCCGTGGCGCAAGCCCGGCGATCGCAGCCGCTGACCCTGGCGGCGCGCCGCGTACACGCGATCGCGGCAGGCTCGATCGCACGGTGCCGCCACGACGACGCGGTCGGGGCGCGAGCTGCCGCGCCTCTGCGTCACTCGCGGCGGCCTCGAGTTGACAGAGCGCCCCAGTCCGCGACGCGATGGCGCCGGATCGTGGGCGGGATCGCGTCACGTCTCAGTCCGGGCGTCATGCGAAGCAAAATGCAGCACCCACTTTGCCGGGACCTCGGTTGCGCGAAACACGACGGGGCGAGAACATGGCGTGTTAGGGCAGACGACCAACAAGGAAGATCAAGGTGCTGTCCCGTGACGCACACTCATGCGCTCAGGACTGTTTGCCTCCAACAGTGCGGCCAGCATCGACCGCGGCCAGCATCGATCCTCACGCAGCGACAGTGTCAAATTTCTCTTGTAGCACACAGTATAGTCTGCCAGCATGGCACCCAGTGCGCGACCCGTCGGAGCTTGTGTAGCGGCACCCCGGAGTGGCGGCGAGGAGCAGTTGTGGAGCACCGCATCGTTTTCTATCCAGTCGGGAACGGCGACACGAGCCAGATCATTCTTGATAATGGGCGTCGCCTTCTGTTCGACTTTCGCCATCTTGCTAAGTGCGAGGGCGACGAGGAATCTGAGATCAACCTTGCTGCGCGTCTGAAGGACGAGCTTAGAACTGCCGGTAAGACGGCATTCGATGTAGTCGCGCTAACGCACGGAGACTCGGATCACATAAGCGGAAGCACCGATTTCTTCCATCTTGAACATGCCGCGACCTATCAAGGAGGAGACAGAGTCAAGATCGCTGAGCTTTGGGTCCCGGCGGCGATGCTGTTGGAGGAAGGGACCCACGCAGATCGCAGCTCGGAATGGGCGATCTGGCGTCAGGAAGCGCGTTGCCGTATCCGCGCTGGAAACGGTATCCGCGTCTTCTCGAAGCCAGATAAGCTGAAACAATGGTTTGCCGATAACAATATCCCATTCGATAACCGCAAGCATCTAATCACCGACGCTGGCCAGATTGCTCCCGGGTTCACTCTTGCGGGAGATGGCGTGGAATTCTTCTGTCATTCACCTTTTATCAAGCATGTCGACGAAGGTGACGACATGCGAAACAGCTGCTCTCTTATTTTTAATGTTCGCTTCGTTGTCGGAACGACCCAAGTCGACTACCTTGCTGTGGGTGATTCAGACTGGGGAATCCTGGAAGATATCATAGGAATTACGAAGTACCACAATAACTTAAATAGGCTAGCGTGGGACCTCTTCAACATTCCGCATCACTGTAGCTATAAGGCGCTAAGTGACTCGAAGGGCGAAACGGAGACCACACCGAAGCCGCTGGTACGTGAACTTCTTGGCTTGGGTCGCCAAGAAGCCTATCTGGTGAGCTCCAGTCATCCAATCGAGGACTCTAAGGAAGGTCGTGAGCGCGAACAGCCACCTCATGTTCAAGCAAAAAGGTGCTATGAACGGCATGGCATCTTTCTCGTCACCATGGAGGAGCCCAACGAGCGGCATCCTGAACCGCTTGTCTTTGCAATCACAGACAAGGGGATCGCGCGCGACAATCCGACCAAGACTGGACCTTCTATTATCACGTCGCGACCGGCGCCTCGTGCGGGGTGAGCAATGGAAGAACTAATTTCATGGGGAAACCCTCTGCCCGGTAGCTTGCGCTCTGAGCGCGCGCGTGGTGTCGCCGCCGCATGTAGTGCGCATGGCGCATTTCAGGTGCTCGAGTTCCGAGAGTTGGAGCGAGCAGGTATCGGACAATGGGACATAGTCGTGGTTCGTTGCACGAACCAAGAGGTACCAAATCAAAATCCCACAGGTGTCAGGGTACGGGAGGTGCTGGCGTTAGCGACTTCAGTCAACGATGCGCATACACCTGAGATTCGTGCGCTTCGTCGCGACTTTCCTGTAGTACCGCACCTCAACGGGATTCTGAATGGCGAACCGAAATCGCTCTGCGTCAGCGTGGATGCCTGGAGTGCCGCGAGGCTCACCTGGACACCGCAGCGCTTTCTCGCAACTATTCTTTGGTGGCTACGAGAGACGGCGCACGGGACATTACATCTGCCCCATCAGCCACTAGAACGCGTATACTTTAACTACGGAGGAGTGCTCATTCTGCCACCGGGATACAACGAGGCAGAGCCGCGCAATACTCGTTTTGCGATCCATGGTGTGAGGACATCTCCTTTTCCAACGTTTGTCGCGCGGCATCGCAGCGATACGGATACTGATGACAGCCGGCGAGAGTACGTGCCCGTATGCCTAAGGCTTGAACGAGTGCACGGAACGGTCGACTGGCTTCCGTGGACGCTTGGTGCCTTGATTGACCAATGGGAGACATTCAACGTTCCAGTCGCTCAAAGGTTGAGTGAACGTCTCGCGGAGATATGCGGAGATGGTCAGATGGACGTCCCAGGCCAGCATGTGCTCCTTATTCTGGATATCGGTATCGTACGTCGGCCTAGCGGCGTGGTCGAGCGGCGTGACGGGATCGCGTTTCTAGTCACAGAAAGCGTCGTGTCGCTCGCATGCTCCATGGGCGCCGTCTATCGACATAATCGGTTCATGCATTTTGCGGTTGAGTCGCCGAATCCTGCCTCCGAAGAGAACGCTCGTCAGTGGCGGCCTATTTCGATGATGCCGCTGGAAGTGAAGTTTGGACTCGATCGAACTAGCGCCCGCGAGCAAGCTGGTGTAGACGATCGGCACGCTGATGACAATCGCATTCTTATAGGTGTCGGATCTCTTGGCTCGGCACTGGCTGACATTTGGATTCGCGAGGGGTGGGGGAATTGGACCTATGTGGACCCCGATCATGTTC
>Ga0307513_10010757_pt1 | contig 11433 bp, 9 predicted proteins | sample 15_EM_MG_FD_202174 | JGI IMG/M metagenome (GOLD analysis project Ga0307513, IMG submission 202174) | Populus trichocarpa ectomycorrhiza microbial communities from riparian zone in the Pacific Northwest, United States - 15_EM | ecosystem: Host-associated > Plants > Roots > Unclassified | place... | reverse complement strand
GGTCGTTAATTCAACAAGTGTTGAGTTTTGCAGAACTTCGGCCTACCGTTCACTACGTCAGCAGTGAACAGCGGCCGAGGAGTAGACGTGACCAAGCGAGTGATCGTGATCGGTGCGGGTCCGACCGGACTCATGCTCGCCCACGAGCTGAGGCTCGCCGGGATCGACTGCACGATCGTGGAGAAGCGCGCCGAGCAGGCGAACCTCACCCGGGCGTTCGGTGTCGCGTCGCGCACGCTCGAGCTGCTCGACGCCCGCGGCATGGCCGATGAGCTCGTCGCTAAGGGCAACCGCGTCGAGCGGGCCGCCCTCAACGGCGGCGTCTCCATCGATCTGACGAAGATCGACAGCCGGTACGCGATGATGCTGATCGCGCCGCAGAGCCTCACCGAGCACATGCTCGAGCAGCGCTGCATCGACGCCGGCGTGGAGTTCCTGCGCGGCACGAAGCTCGTCGGGTTCGACCAGGACGCCGACGGCGTCACGGTCACGCTCGAGACGGGATCGGAGACCCGACTCGAACGGGCCGACTACGTGGTCGGCTGCGACGGCGCACACAGCGTGGTGCGTCGCGAGATGGGCGTCTCCTTCGTCGGCAAGGAGAACCTCACGCCGATCACGCTCGCCGACGCCGAGCTGAGCGAGAAGCCGTCCGACGCGGTCGCGGCAGCCGTCAACAAGCACGGGGTCTGCCTGATCGTCCCGTTCGGCGACGGCTTCCACCGCGTGATCGTCTGGGACCGCCGGAACGACCACCTCCCGCTGGACACCCCGCTGACCACCGAGGAGCTCCGCAGCGCGATGCTGCGGATCGCCGGCACCGACTTCGGGCTGCGCGAGCCGCGCTGGAAGTCGCGGTTCCTCAGCGAGCAGCGCCAGGCGGAGCACTACCGGGTGGGCCGCGTGCTGATCGCCGGCGATGCAGCGCACACGCACTCCCCCATCGGCGCCCAGGGCATGAACACCGGCATCGGCGACGCCATGAACCTGGGCTGGAAGCTCGCCGCCGTGCTGCACGGCACCGCGCCGAGCCGGCTGCTCGACAACTTCGAGTCCGAGCGCCATCCCGTCGGCGCGTCCGTCCTGCGGCTGACCGACAACCTCACCAGGATGGTCCTGCTCAGGTCCAACATCGGGCTCAAGCTCGTGCAGGCGGTGCTGCGCACCGCACTGCGCTCCGAGCTGATCCGCAAGGGCCCGCGCGGCCTGGTCAGCGGCGTCGCGATCAAGTATGCGCCGCAGGGCGAGCACCCGCACCGGCTCGCCGGCACGCGCGCCCTCGACGTCACCCACGCCGGTGGGCGGCTCTACGAGGACCTGCGCGCCGCGAAGTTCGTCCTGCTCGACTCCACCCCGGACGGCGCCGCCGCGGCGCGCACGGCAGCCGGATGGGGCGACCGGGTCGTCGGCCGCACCATCGCACCCCGCGTGGACGGCGGGCCCGCCATCGTCCTCGTCCGCCCGGACGCCTACGTGGCCTGGGCGAGCGACAGCGGCGCCGAACTGGACGCGGTGCTCACCGACTGGTGCGGTCCCGCGCAGGTCACTGCAGCCGTACCGCAGTAGCGCTGCCATCGATCACGGCCTGGTCGCACGGCGCGGTTCCCGTGCGTGGCGCGGGGGGCGGTGGGAAAGATCGAATTGTGTGGTCGACCTGCGAGCCGTACCCGACTCGGAACTCGATCTGCGTGCCATCGCGTGCGCTGCGTAGATGCTTTCCTGGCTGTGGTCCCGCTGACACAGCCCTACTACGGATCACCATCTTTGACGGTGACCCCGATTGCGCAATCCCGGACCGCGCTGCTTACGGCGGGTCGGTGTCACTGCGGTAGTCGTAGGGCCGGGTGACGTGTCGGTGCCCGGTCGGGGTGATCCACTCCAACCCGCCGTCGGGCAAGGCCCGGACCTGCCAACCACCGCCGGCGTGCTTCAGATGATGATGCCGCGGGCAGTAGCCGGCCAGGTTGAATTCGCTGGTCGAGCCGCCGTCGGCGTAGGCGCGGACGTGGTCGAGTTCGCCGTTGACGACCTTGCGCCGGCAGGTGGGGAACCGGCAGTACACATCCCGGGCCTTCACGAAATCAGCCAGCGCCACGGGCGGGGTGTAGGTACTGCGGCCGTGATCCAGCAGCGCCCCGGAGACCGGGTCGAACAACAACCGGCGCCAGACCGCGTTCGCGGCGATCTCGCGGGCCATGTCGGCGGTGACCGGGCCGTACCCCAGCAGCTCGCACGGGTCGTCGGTGAGCCCGAACAACGCCGTCATCGGCATCGTCACCTGCACCAGCGGCTTGCCCGGGTTCACCGGGGTCGGCAGGTTCAGATCCGGGTTGCAGAGACGGCCGCTGAGCACGTCGGCGAGCAGGTCGGCACGGCGCTCATCCATCGTGCGCGGATCATCAGCGCCCAAGCCGCGCGCGAGGCGGGTGAGCCACTCCCACGCCGCGATCGCGTCCGGGGCCGGCAGCAGCGCCCACAGCGACGCCATCCCGTCCTCTTCCGGGTTGAGCGCCACCCGGCGGCCTTTCCGGGCTTTCTCGTGCCGTTCCTGAGCGCCGTCGGGATCGACGGCAATGATCGCGCGTTTGAGCGCGGCCTGCAGCTGCGCGGCGGTCTGCGACGGCGCTGTGGGCAACACCCGCGCCTCCACCAAAGCGGCATGCTCAGCGGTCAGGTTCACCGTGCCTTCGGTGATGGTGGTGACCCGGCGCTGATCCAGCAGCCCCGCCTCCCACAACGCCAAGGTGGCGGGCAGCCGGTCGACCAGTGCGGTGGCTTGCCGGGTGCGGAACGCAGCGGTGCCGCTGGACTGGTGCAGGGCGGTGGCGACCTCGTCGGCGGCCCAGTCGGTCACCGACCCCGGCTCGTCCCGCTCAGCAGCGAGGGACGCGATCGTTCGAGCCTGCCGAGCTTGAGCCCACGCGACCAGACGGTCGAACCCGATGATGGCGTCAACCTTGGCGGCACCCGACAGCAAGGAGGGGTCGGAGAAGTACTGATCGAGCTCCACCGCCAACCACCCCGACGGGGCGATGGCGGCAGGCGAAGGCGACCCGTCGAGCAGCAACGAGGACGGGACCTCGACCCACTCGTCGGTATCGAACATACGTGCGATTCTATCGCAAGGTGATGCCCGTGACCAGCGGAAACGGGTTGAGTTTGGAGGGGTTTAGGTCGGGACCACAGCCAGATGACCACGCACGCAGCCGCAGGCGAAGGCAGTCAGAAAGAGCACCCAGCCGGGTACGGCTCCCAGACCGACCATATGAATCGATCTTTGACCACCGCCCCCCGCGCCGGTCACGGCTACGGAAGGAAGAACGCACCGCACCCCCGAGACCCACCGTCAGAGCAGCTTGTCCTGGGTGAACGGGAGATCGCGCAGGCGGCGACCGGTGGCGTGGTAGATCGCGTTGCCGATCGCCGCCGGCACGCCGGTAACCGGGCACTCCCCGAAGCCCCGCGCACCCAGCGCGGTGCTCACCGGGTCGGGCTTGTCGACGAACATGACGTCGAGATCCGGCACGTCGGCGTTCACCGCCACGAGGTAGGTGGACATGTTCGGGTTGACCACCCGGGCGGTGCGCCGGTCGTGCAGCGTGTGCTCCATCAGCGCGATGCCGATGCCCCAGGTCATCCCGCCGATCACCTGGCTGCGCGCGGTCTGCTGGTTGAGCACCCGCCCGCAGTCGTAGGCACCGACGAGCCGGGTGACGCGGATGCGGCCGTAGCGCGGGTCCACCCGGACCTCGCAGAAGACCGCCCCGCAGCTGTTGCCCCCCTCGTTGTTGCTGTTGGCGGTGTTGTCCACCGGGGCGCCGTGGCGGGTGACGACCTCGCGGTAGCTGTCGCGCCGGGAACGGTCGGCCGTGTCGAACAGGAACCCGTTCTCCACGACGACGGCCTCGGGTGCGAGCCCGTGCAGCGGCGAGGCGGTGTCGGCGACGGCCAGTGCGACCACCGCGTCGCGCACTGCGCGTGCAGCCGTGTTCACCGCACCGGTGACGCTCGGCACCGTCGCCGACGACGCCGACGTGCCGGCCGCCGGGTAGCTGGAGTCGCCGAGCCGGAAGGAGACCTGGCCGACCTGGACTCCCAGCGCCTGGGCGGCCACCTGGGTCATGACCGTGTAGGTGCCGGTGCCGATGTCCTGGGTACCGCAGGTCGCGATCGCGATGCCGTCGAGGCCCATCTCCACCCGCGCCGACGCCTGCCCGCCCTCGTGGGCGTGCATCTCGGTGGCCATCCCCCACCCGACGAGCTCGTTGCCCTCCCGGGTGGCGCCGGGTCGGGGGTTGCGCCGGTCCCAGCCGAAGGCGTTGCGCGCCATGGAGTAGGCGTCGAGCAGGAACTTGCTGCTGAAGCGCAGGCCGGTCGACGGGTCGATGTCGGTGTAGTTGCGGATCCGCAGGTCCACCGGGTCCATGTCGAGCTCGTAGCTCAGCTCGTCGAGCGCGGTCTCCATGGCGAAGTGCGCGGGCAGCTCGGGTGCGCGCATGAAGTTCGGCGCAGGGAGATCCAGCGGCACCGCCTGGTTGCGGGCATGCAGGTTGGGCACGCCGTAGAGGCGCTCGACCGAGCGGTTCGGGTTGTAGAGGAACGCGGCGCCGCGCGTGCTCTGCTGGGTCCCGATGTGGATCATCGTGGTCAGGGTGCCGTCGCGCCGGGCGCCGAGGGTGACGTCGGCGACGTACTCCGCGCGCTGCCCGATGATTCCGTAGGTCTGCGCACGCGTCATCACCAGCTTGACCGGGCGCCGCAGCTCACGCGCGATCGCCGCGGTGAACTGCGCGTACGGGCCACCCGAGGCCGAGGTCTTGCCGCCGAAACCACCACCGAGGTACTCGCACACCACGTGGACGTTGGCCGGCGGCACGCCGAGCCCGCCGCTCAGGTTCCGCTGGACGGCGCCCACACCCTGGGTGCCGACGTGCGCGGTGAGCCGGTCGCCCTCCCAGTACGTGACGATCGTGTGCGGCTCGATGGCGTTGTGGTGGTGCGCCGGAGTGCTGTAGTGGCCGGTGACGGTGACCTGGGCCTGTGCGAGGCCGGCCTGCGGGTCGCCGACGATCAGCTCCTGGTTCTCGGGCAGGGTGACGCCGCCCGGGTTGTCGGCGATGTAGACGAGCGGCGTCTGCTGGTTGCCGTAGGTGACCGTCACCATCGACGCCGCGTCCTGCGCCTGCTCCAGCGTCTCCGCGACGACGAAGCCGATGATCTGCCCGTTGGTGCTGACGTTCGGGCTCTGCATGGGCAACGGGCCGCGGGTGCTGGTCACCTGCGGGGCGTTCTCGTGGTTGTACACCGCGACGACGCCCGGTGCCCGGCGCGCTGCGGAGAGGTCCATCGCGGTGATCACACCGCGCGCGACGGTGCTCGTGAGGAGCACTGCGTGCACCATGCCGGGGAACTGGCGGTCCGCGGCGTAGCGGGCCGCACCGGTGACCTTCGCGACGCCGTCCACCCGCGGGACGGCCGTTCCGACGGGCTGGGTCATGCCACACCTCCGAGGTCGCGCAGGTGACCGTCGAGTGCCCGCTGGACGAGATCGGTCTTGAACGCGTTGTGCTCACGAGGGACCGCGCCCTGCACGAGCGCCTGCCCGGCGGCAGCGATGGTGTCGCCGGACAGCCGCCGGCCGCGCAAGGCCGCCTCCGCCTCCAGCGAGCGCCACGGCTTGGTGGCGACCCCACCGAAGGTCAGCCGCACGTCGCGCACGGTGTTGCCGCTCATGTCCAGCGCGGCCGCCACCGCGACCACGGCGAACTCGAAGGTGGCCCGGTCACGCAGCTTCAGATACCGGGAGTTCGCCGCCATCGGCGTGGTCGGGATCTCGACACCGGTGATGAGCTCGCCGTGCGCCAGTGCGGTCTCCCGGTCCGGGGTGGTGCCGGGCACCACGTGGAAATCGGCCATCGGGATGCGCCGCACGCCACCGGGCCCCTGGGTCAGCACGGTGGCGTCGACGGCGAGCAGGGCGACCGCGAGGTCGGAGGGATGCACGGCGATGCACTGATCGCTGCCGCCGAGGATGGCGTGCAGCCGGTTCTGCCCTTCCAGCGCGGGGCAGCCGCTGCCCGGCACGCGCTTGTTGCACGGCGAGCCGGCATCGCGGAAGTAGCCGCATCGGGTGCGCTGCAGCAGGTTGCCGCCGATCGCGGCCATGTTGCGGACCTGCGGCGATGCCGAGTTCAGCAGCGCCGAGGAGACGACGGGGGCGGCGCGCAGCACCGCCGGATGCTCGGCGACCTCCCGCATCCGCGCCAGCGCCCCGATCCGGATGACCCCGTCGGCCTCCACGACGTCGCCCAGCGGCAGGGCGTTCACGTCGATCAGCCGGTCGTGGGCGCGGGCGCCGTCCTTCATCAGGTTCAGCAGATCGGTGCCGCCGGCGATGAACCCGGCGTCGGGACGCTCGGCGACCAGCCGGACGGCCTCGTCGACCGTGGTGGGGCGCGCGTACTCGAAGGCTCTCATCGGTGCATCTCCTGCGCGGCGTCCTGGACGGCGACGACGATGTTGGCGTAGCAGGCGCAGCGGCACAGGTTGCCGCTCATCCAGTCGCGGATCTCGTCGGCCGAGCCGGTGTGGCCCTCCTCGATGCAGGCGACCGCCGACATGATCTGGCCCGGGGTGCAGCCTCCGCACTGGAAGGCGTCGCGCCGGATGAACGCCGACTGCACCGGATGCAGACCGTTCTCCGGGGCGATCCCCTCGATGGTGGTGATCGCCTGGTCCTCGTGCATCACGGCGAGGGTGAGACAGGACTTGATGCGCCGGTCGTCGACCAGGACCGTGCAGGCCCCGCACTCACCGCGGTCGCAGCCCTTCTTCGTGCCGGTCAGATCCAGGCGCTCGCGCAACGCGTCGAGCAGCGTGACCCGCGGTTCGACGGTGAGCGCGTGATCGGCGCCGTTGACCTTCAGGGTGATGTCGGCCTGCACCACCGGGGTGTCGAAGGGCGCGGCGCAGGAGGCGGTGAGCTGCGCGACGCCGACAACGGCGGCGCCGGCCCCGGCCGCTTTGAGCACGGTTCGCCGCTTCACGTCCCACGGGGAGGGCGGGGGTCCCTCGACCTCGTCGGACTCGACGGCAGTGGGTTGACGCGTCATGACTCCAATGTGGCGGATTTCCGTTGACATGGCAAGCTCGCCCGGCTTCAACGTGTGGCAAACGACGTTCAATTAAAGCTGCCCTTACCTGGTATTACTCGTCGTAGCCAGGACGTGCACGACCGTGTCGGGCGCACGTTCTTTTGCTGTCTCATAACCTCCGCTTGGCCATACGCGCGATCGGATCCGACAATGAGCGTGCGTCGCGCACGCAACTTCCGAGGCGGCGTGCGACACGTACGAGATGGGTGCCACATATCCGGAACAGTTATTCCACTTGAGTGCTAACCTCGCTCCACCGACCAGATCAGGGGGAATCCATGACCGAGCAACACACCACGCCCGACCGGCAGTGGTGGGTGCTCGCGACCGTGGCCATCGCACAGTTGATGGTGGTGCTCGACGGCACGATCGTGAACATCGCACTGCCTTCCGCACAGGCCGATCTCGGCTTCAGCGACGCCGGCCGGCCGTGGATCATCACCGGATACGCGTTGACCTTCGGCGGGTTCCTCCTGCTGGGCGGCCGCCTCGGCGACCGGTTCGGCGCCCGCCGCACCTTCGTCGTCGGCCTCGCCGGGTTCGCGCTCGCCTCTGCCGCCGGCGGCCTGGCGCCCAGCTTCGAGGTGCTGGTGGGGGCCCGGGTGGCGCAGGGCGCGTTCGGCGCGCTGCTGGCTCCGGCCGCCCTGTCCGCACTGAGCACGACGTTCGCCGGCACCCGCGACCGGGGCACGGCCTTCGGTGTCTACGGCGCGGTCGCCGGTGGCGGCGGTGCCATCGGGCTGGTGCTGGGCGGCGCGCTCTCCGCAGGGCTGTCCTGGCGCTGGTGCCTCTACGTCAACATCATCTTCGCCGCGGTGGCGATCGTCGGCGCGATGCTCGTGCTCCCGCGCTCGGCCGGAGATTCGGAGAACCCGGCCCGCATCGACTGGCCCGGCATCACGACGGTCGTGCTCGGCCTGTTCGCGCTGGTGCTCGGCTTCTCCCGGGCCGAGACGAACGGCTGGGCCGATCCCGGCACGCTGGGCCTGCTCGGCGGGGCGGTCGCGCTGCTGGTCGCGTTCGTCGTGATCGAGGCCAGGTCGGCCACGCCGCTGGTGCCGCCCGCGATCGTGCTGGACCGCACCCGTGGCACCACCTACCTGGTGATGATCCTCGCCGCGGCCGGCATGTACTCGGTGTACCTGTTCCTGGCCTACTACCTGCAGCAGGTGCAGGGGATGTCGCCGCTCATGGCGGGCATCGCGTTCCTCCCGATGGCGCTCTCGACCGCCGTCGCCTCCGCGCTGGCGAACTCGCCCGCGCTGCAACGCCTCGGCCTGCGCACCATCGTCCCGGCCGGTGCCGCGCTGGCGACCGTCGGCATGGTGATGCTGACCCGCATCGACGTCGACACGAGCTACCTCACGCACGTGCTCCCGGCACTCGTGCTGGCCGGGCTCGGCCTCGGCACCCTGTTCTCGGCGAGCATGGGCTCGGCCACGGTGGGTGTCGCCCCCCAGAATTCCGGTGTGGCCGCCGCCGTCGTCAACACCAGCCAGCAGGTCGGCGGATCCCTCGGGATCGCCGTCTTCAGCACCTTGTCTGCCGCCGCGGCGGCCGGCTCCGGGTCCGTAGCCGGACCTCTCGAAGCGGCCGTGGCGGGGTTCCACGCCGCTTACTGGGGCGCGGCCGCCGCGGTGGCGCTGGCCGGGATCATTGCCCTGCGCTATCCGCGCAGGTCCGCCGAGCCCGCGACCGGCTCCGTTCCTGAACCAGGAGAAGCACATGTCCAGTCCTCTTGAGCCGGCCCCGCAGCCACCCGTCGGCCCCCAGGTCAGGATCGCGACGAGCGTCGCGCCGAGCGACGAGTCGACCAGCATCGTGATCGACCCGGATCCCACCACCGTGATCGGGCTCGACGACAGCCGTCTCGACGAGTACACCGACGTCGTCTACGCCGCGCATGGGTCGCAGTCGCTGCAGCTGGATCTCCTCGTGCCGCGCGACGGGCGTCCCGCCCCGCTGGTGGTCTACCTGCCGGGCGGCGGCTTCGTCGTGGCGCGCAAGGAGAACGGCCGCATCAACCGGGCCCACGTCGCGCGCTCCGGGTTCGCCGTCGCGAGCATCACCTACCGCACCGTGGCCACCGGCGGCACGTACGTCGACTCCATCGCCGACGCCCAGCAGGCGATCCAGTTCCTCACCGAGCACGCCGTGGAGTACGGGATCGACGCCGGCCGGGTCGGCGTGTGGGGCGAATCCGCAGGTGGATGGCTGGCCTCGATGGTCGGGGTGACGACCCCCGTCGACGCCGTGATCGACGAGTTCGGCGCCTCCGACGTCAGCAGGATCGCCGAGGACTTCGACGACGAGACGAAGGCCATCCAGGCGAACCCGGACGGCCCGACCCCGGCCTACCTCGGTGCGCCCGGTCGGAGCTTCCAGGAGATCCCCGAGCTGGTGCGCGCGGCCGATCCCGTCCACCACGTGAGCGGTGGCGAGCCGCCCTTCCTGATCCTGCACGGCAGCGCGGACCGGATCATCTCCCCCAGCGCGACACTGCGCCTGCACACCGCGTTGCTCGCCGCCGGCGTGGACAGCCGCCGCTACGTGGTGCGCGACGGCGACCACGGGGACATGCCCTTCCTCGGCGATCCCGCCCTGGCCCGCGTCTGGTCCACCCTCGAGGTGCTCGGCGTGATGACCGGGTTCCTGCACGCGCACCTCGACCCCGTCGCCGAGCCCGCGGCGCAGCCGAGCCGGGTGGCATCGGCGTAGCCGACGATCAGTCTGCGTCCTCGTCGCCCCACGGGCGGGAGTCGTCGTCCATCGGGATGCCCATGTCCGGCGCCCGGGTGATGCTCTCCGCCAGCGCCACCAGCGCGACGGCCTGCTCCTCGGAGACGTGGGAGAGGAGATGCCGCCGCACAGCGGCCGCGTGCAGGGCGATGGCCTTTTCGAGGGACTGCTCGGCGTCGGCGGTCATCGAGATGGTGACCTGCCCCGACTCCGTGTCGGGGACGCGGCGGATGAGCTGCCGCCGCTCCATCCGCCCCAGCTGGTGCGACAGCCGGCTCGGTGACCAGCCGAGCTTGGCGGCGAGAGCACGCAGGCCGGAGTGGCTGTGGCCGGGGAACTCCCGCAGCCGGGTGAGGACGAGGAACTCCGGCGTGCTCAGGCCGGTGATCGGATGGACGTCGCGGGCCACCCGCGACCGCAGGGTGTCGACGATCCGCAACGCGCTGTGGAACACCTGGCGCTCGGCAGCCGTCAGCTCCGTCGGCTCCACCTCGATCTCGCCCTCGGCAGGCGGTGGCGGCGGGGCGGGCGGTCGCTTGTTGCCGTCGAACTCGGCCACGATGCGGCCGCCCCCGTCGGCGAACCGGGCGGCCGCGCCCGCCGGCCAGCCGCCGGCGATGACGTCGAGCCGGCGGGCCATCGAGGTCCGGCGCTGGGCGACCGCGGTGTGGCCACGACCGGTGAGCGCCAGCAGCGTGGCTCGGCCGTCGGCCGGATCGGCCGTGCGGTGGAGGAGCCCGTCATCGACGAGCCGGTCGGCGACCCGGCTGACGCGTGATCGGTCGAGGCCGACCGCGGCGCCGAGCGCGGACGCCGACGCGGACCCGTGCTTGCTGATCACGGCCAACAGCCGGTACTCGGCCTCGGTGAGCTGCTCGGCGCTCGCCGCGTCGGTCTCCGCGAACAGCCGATGCCAGGTCCGTTGCAGGGCCATGCTCTCCATGGTGTCCTGCAGCCGATCCCCCGCCGTGACCATTGCCCCAGCTTAGCTCCTGCAGGTCAGGCGCGTGCCCGACGACGGAGGCGCACCCGCGGCCGGCGCTCACCGGGTCCGTTCATCAGGTGGCGGGCTTGCTTTCCCCCGGCTTGCCGGTGTGCTCCAACTCGTCGCCGGTCGGTGCGCCCTTCTGCGTCGGTGCGGCCGGGTTGCTGCTCCCGGAGGCCTGATCGCAACCGGCGACGATGCCGAGCACGGCAACAACGGGGAGGAGCAGGGCCGCGCTGAAGCGCGTCATCGTGGACGTCATGCCGCACAGGCTCGCGATCGACCTTGTGATTGCCATGAGACGTCTCACGCCTCGTCCGCCGCAAGCCGGCTCTTATGTAACTCACAAGATCTTCGGGGAGACTGCGGGGACGTGGCCCGGTTGTCCATCCCCCCGGAGCCGGGCCACGCCTTCTCTCGTCTCTCTCGTCTCTCGCTTCTCTCGAGGGAGGCTTTTGAGCGGGGTGCTGTTGGCTGCCGCGCTGCTTCCGCTCCTCGGCCCTGGCGGGCCTGCGGTGCGGGTCAGCTTGCCTACGAAAAACTCTGGTCACCCTG
>Ga0307513_10010755_pt1 | contig 11433 bp, 13 predicted proteins | sample 15_EM_MG_FD_202174 | JGI IMG/M metagenome (GOLD analysis project Ga0307513, IMG submission 202174) | Populus trichocarpa ectomycorrhiza microbial communities from riparian zone in the Pacific Northwest, United States - 15_EM | ecosystem: Host-associated > Plants > Roots > Unclassified | place... | reverse complement strand
GAAATTAGTAATCCTATCCCACCCCGGCATCCCGGCGAGCACCCTGTTTTACTGGTTTTTTTGGCTGGTTGGCAACTGCCACTATACATGTATGAACTAGTTTGGTAACTACCAAGTACTGATACATAAATATAGCCACTATGGCTGAGCTGCACACGCTAGAGTAACGAAGGTCCTACAAAATACCGGTGCCGCCCTTCCATGGAAGAGCTATATCAACGGTTCCTTGTAAGTCTGTTGCTCGACTTCATCTCCATTCATTATTAAATCTGTCCGCTGCAGAGCTTTTCACTTTACATTGAAACGCTACCGACTTGATGAACTTGGATTTTAGTAATTCATTTAAAGTCAGGACGTAGACAAACGTTTCCGAATAGCAGTCTTCCAGTGACGATGAACAGGAAATAAATGAGTATTTGAAAGCAGATGAGCTGCCTTCGCGAATTTAATGGTCGTATAAAGCCAGCCGCAAGCTAGGCCTTCAATGGGGTATCTCTGCTACCCCATACGGCATGCCGCATACCTGACAATCTTCGCCCTTGTCGACAGCCAGTTGAATAAATTGCACAAGTATTAAGTAGATATAACACGCGATAATCGCTTCAGCGAGTTCTCTAAGCTTCTTGGGAACCTTGTGTAGCAACGGAGGCATGGTCAAAGTCAAGAAATTGATAGCCCAGCCGTCACAAAGAATGACGTAGCCACGGCTTCGGGCTCCGGCACTGCCGGCTTCTCTGTCAAGGGAAATGAAAGATCCCTCAGATTTGATCTCCGAAATAATCTTCTATGATTCGCAGAATCCAAGCAGAAGGCCATAAATCCTTCGTTATTTACCCTTTTTGAAAGCGACGATGGTGTAGTGGTAGTGACGTCGGTATATTTGATGTCCTCGGCCTCGTAAGTTCGATTCTGGCCCGTGCTTAATACTTTTTATTGAACCGTTTTTTGCAAGTCTTTTGCAACCCATGGGTGTTGACTCGCTGGTCGATTTTCTCCCTTAGACTTTTTTGCGGTGGCGGACGCCGTGGAGCCTATTAGAGCCTGTTGCAGAACAATTTTAAATATTTTATGTTTTCAGAACGTTACAATTTTTGTTTTCAAAGTTCGGCACAACCGAAATTCAACCTTCTTCGCTTAAATCATTTGCAGAGTCTAAATTTCAGACTCGAACTAGTACTCGGACACGTTGACGCTGTTCAATTGACAATTATGATAAATCGTATATTATCAATTTGACCTAGAATATTTTAGTGTAGTAATGTTATATAAATGACTGACGCTCGACACTTGCATCAATAACGGACTCGGAGTGCCACGGTGTTCAAATTTTATTGGGCATAAATTACTAATAATTATAGATGTCGACCGCCATAACACAGCTATTTTTGCGAGACACCGAATATCTAATGATTCAAGTCGTCGCGCACCTACGATGGCAGGCTTGACAGCTCTATGGACAGCTACATCAATGCAGTTCATTTCGAACTTTCATTTCCCCCAGGCGGATGTTGCCGGGTGACGTCATTCTTTGTGACGGCTGGTTGCTCCAAGAAATTGGCTCGATAGCGGTGTCTGTGGCATGAAAATAATAAAATAAAGAAAAAAAGAAAGATGACGCAACGGGTGGACGGGAGACTCAATATGGTAACTTTAACATCCCGTGATACGACGCATCGACGCGACACGAGGGAGCTACAAGGTAGGCTGTGAGTTCTGGGAAGGCGGGAAGATGGGCAAAGGCAGGGAGGAATGATGACCAAGTAAAGAACCCTTTTTTCTATAATTTTTTGTCGCTTAGATTTGGATTCTCGCTTAGATTTTGGCATTTTAGTGGCGCTGCGCGGCTTTTTGGCAGCTGGGAACACAGATACTCGCTTAGATAAAGGAAATTCCTATCATTTATGTCAAGTCATTCAGATTAGATATGAAATATAGTCTAGCATCAAGTTAATATATTTGCTCTCCTAAATACAAAGCACAACTTGAAGTACAGTTCCCAAGTCTAACAGCTGAACACGAATAGGAGCCATTGAGAACAAGTCACCGATGTGCAGGAAGTCATCGTACACCGCCGCATCCGTTCCAACCGTGCAAGCAGGACTGTATCCCGCCTGCTAGGGTACATCCTTCAGCGTTCTGCACAACCTGCATCCTCTGGGCATGCCCCTGGTCCCGTCGATGTCCCGCCTCCACAGTTCCTACCCTCATCGCTTATCGTCATCCTCGCCTTCGTCGCTGGTGTAGTGATCATCGTTGTCCCATCCTTGGGACACCTTGTCCTCATCCTCGCAGGGTTTTCCATACTGGGATTGAGTTCTTGTTATCCAAGGCGTTGTCGCTTCGTCAGCGTTGGGCTGGTTTCGCCGTTGTGGGTTGCGCATGTCGTATGAGGCTGGCATCGATGTCGTGGGGTTCTCTATGTTGGCGTTAGTCTAGTTTCGTTGCGCTGCAGTCCACCACACTCCTGTTGTTAGCTGCCGTTGAGCTCAATACACTGGGTTTGCCTCACTTTATCGTCCGCTATGCCGGCATCGGGCTATGCTATGCTCGCCTCGACCTCGTTGTGGGCACCTTGACCCTACCGCATTCGTTGCGCCCTCCGCCAGCCATCGTCAGCACCGTGCCCACATCCCTCAAAGAGGGGAGGGGCACATGAGTTGGTAACTTGGATTCAGTAATTCGCACCTAAGCAGTAGCCTTTTTTGACAGTAACGAGACAATTCCTTTTGCAAATTAATGGGCTCACCTCTTTTTCAACTTCATGGAACATGCCAGACGTCGGCGCGACGCCAGAGAGGTATGGGATGGAGGACTGAAGGACACGTTAGCTTACATAATATTACTGATGTAATAGCCGGTATCCGCTATCCGGTATCTGCCACAGACACCAGATACGAGCCAGAAATTAAGTGGATCAGGGGATTTTATGATCACGTGGTGAAGTGCGTCTACAGTCAACAAAATTCTGAATCAACTCTGCAATGACTTCATCGTCAACCTCCCCTTCGGCGATAATCACCGACGACCTAGCTCGTGCACTCAATAAAATGGGCCTAACAGAATCCGTATCAGCAGCATTACTATACGACACAATTGTCCAACTTAAGTCTGACTCGAAGACTTTCCCGCTACAGCCCCTTCAAATTACCCCAAACCCTCCTCAGGCTCAGAGTAAGTCAAATTATGAGTCTTATTTATTTTAATAAAATATACGACTGATTCTTCAGTTGCCACGGACTGCCAGAAGGCTGACCAGGCAAGGAAATTTAACACAGCTACACCATCGCTGGACTTTCACGACCCAGTTCGTGTCGAGAAACGCCGTATAATGCGGGAACGTGTGAAGGCACAGTGGCCAAATGGTCCCCCACCACTCATCGGTTTGTATGGTGAAAAGTGGTCTGGCGGCGACATGGATGTTCAAGACAATCATGGGAGTTCTGAGTGACCACCTAGCGCCGACGAGAATGTATCAAGTTCGTCGTGTGCTTATATTGTTGTTTTCTCGAACCTCATCCACATTTAACGCTCCACCCATCATCAACCTCTTCTCGAGTTCAGAATATCCAGCTGCCCTCGATTCTGTACGTGTCGATTTCGAGTTCTCTATATTGTTATCTAACGTTTTATAAACGCGTGCTTGAAAGTATTCACCGCCGAAACATCGCATATATCGCATGCACCTCCTGGTCCGCAAAAAACCGTAAACTCCCCTCGGAGGCGATTACTGCAAGATACTTGATGGTTGTCTAGCTGGGATTGCTTCTCATTGGGAAAGACTCATAATCGACACATATAAAAGGGGGAGGAGATATCGTCCTATGTGAATAACACACAAGGACTTTGAGTGTTGTAACGTCGTTGACAAAAAGTCCAAAACTTCCAGTTGATGTGTTGTATTCTGCATTCTCATGAATTTAGGGGACAACGATTAAATTAAACAATATTATACGAAAGAATCAGAATCTTTTACCGTACACAATCTCCGCCAAAATTGATATACGGAGACGTCTAAGATATTGAGATCTGAGATTAGATACAAATATAAACTTCCTTTACTCACTCTGGAGACGGAAGAATTGATGGGCATGACACGAAGGGCGGAGGCAAGAGGCGACGAGATTGCAGACCACGACCGAAAACTGCTATCTACTGGATCACGTGTACAGGTAAGGGATCTAATCTAAACGGCTCAGGCCACGGTTCCAACTCACCGCCTGTATCTCCCTCCCAAGCCAAGGTTCCCGGTTCCCGAGGTGATATAACACGGCTATCAAGATCACCATGTATGCGGTGCGGTGGAAAATGGATAATCGAAACACCCCTGGTCAGCCTCGACACGGTAGGGTGATGTAGCCAGAGTAGGTGACAGGGCGATAAGGTGACTTGAACCATTTTCAGTTCCAGTCCAGTCTCACCTTAAGTAAACCTACCGGCGTAAAGACATATTGTCGCTGTTGGTGTTGGAAGATACGAGGATTGACTACGGCGACGAGCGGATATCATACGAGTCGATAAGAATTCGAGAGGACAAAATGAAGGGGAATTATCGTAGCTCATGTGTCTCCCTGGTTTCTCTATATTCCTAACTGGCGGTGAAATATCGAGAAGAATAGTAAATGAGTCCTCACAAGGTAAAGGTATTCGAATATCCTGTCCCATGTCACATTTCGATTGGCCGGTGTCGAAACTCAGAAGCTCCGAATTGGTCGGAATATTGCAGCACCTTCGCGTGCGACTTATGGTCGAGGATTGAACAACGAGAGAGATTTACGCCAGTTCCAAAACCAAATACCGCGGACTTCGATGCAGGCGGACGCATGTCATCGACATGCTATGTAAATTGAGCCTCGTGTACAAGATAAGATATCGCATCCCGAACACCACAGCCTCTAAATCTCACAGGTGAAGTGACGGATAATATATAATTAAATAGATCGCAAGTAACAATTTAATAGGGGAGAAGGGTCCGCTTTGACCCAATTAAAGCCTGAACTTGTTCTTTAACTCAGTGAGGTGAAACTAGTGGATTCAACTGGGGAAAAACTATGAAAAAACAGGTGTATTTATACTGTAGAAACTAGATCTGAGGTGGGGTAAATAAAATGGGAAAACATGCTGCCTTTATTCTTCCAAATTTAAATTCATATGTTCGGCTCGCAGCGTTTTGTGGGCAACTAATTCTTTCATAATCACATAGCATATACTGAATTCAAAAGCCCTTCTCGAGAGCCTTGAATGCACCTAAGGTCATTGGAAAATCCCAAGTCCTTGTAAAAATATCAAAAATAAATGATATATATTTGGTGAGGTGGTCATGTGACCCAAATCGCCATGTAAGGAATCAAGTCTGTCATCACCTCTTTTTCTCAACTGTCCCCATTGTGCCGTCGGACCCAGTTATGAAAGTGACTGGGCTGAACCCTTGGGCTACGTAGGCACTCTGGGCGATGCCATATTTCTGGTATATCGAACGTTTGCATTGAAGCATCGACAACCACACTGCACCATTGGCCAGCAATGGACTTGCAATCTCAACACCTCCAACCCCAACTCGTGGTACGTTTTAGTTCTCATTTTATTAGATCCAATCGGAATTGATTCCTAGAAATTGATTCCTAGGAATCCCCCTTGCATGCACCTTCCTCACTCTTGACTTTGTCAATGACGTTACCGATGGTAAGCTTTCTCCTTGTTGTCCTCATCATCCCTTTGTGCTCATCGTCGCCATTCTAGCTCTTCGACTGGGTCGACTGGGCGCCGTGTCTTAGGACGAGGAGTGAGTAAACTTTTTCTTCACTTTGGTGCTGGTGTCTTGACTCGCCGAAGCTGCTCAGACCCCCTCTCCTTTCGTTCGCCAGTTGTGGCCATCTACAACGGCGCCGTGCCCATTGTGGTCCTTCTAGCTCCTCATATCAGTCCTGTGTCCTATGATGAAGAGGGTGAGTAACCCAGTATTTCTTCACAATGCCGTCCTGACTTATCAATGTACACATCCTCTGTCTTCTTGGATGTGTTTGCTCGTTAGGGGTTCCTACTGCTCTTCTTGCTCTCGCACGAGACCTCGTCTAATGTTCGACGGAAGAGCGTTGACGCCATCACGGACCTCGCGAATCGGGCTATGATGCACGGGAGACTGGCGCGCTCTCCAGGCGCAGACGTTCAGCATGACGCATGCCCAGAGTACAGAGGGGTGTGGATGGTGCAGGGTAGAGGGAAAGTGCATATAGGATCTTCGCTGGGTGTCATAATTTGATGACAGATTTGCAGATTGATGCGGTGCTTGGGGTATTCCAGAGGGGATTGCAGGATCAGGAGAGTATCGAGGTGAGAGTTTTGAATCCCTTCTTTTTGTGCTGTTTCGTTTTGTTGAAAGGGAGGAGTAGGTTTGCCATGCTGCGTTGCTTGTTGCTGTGGCATTTTTGTCCGTCGGTTCCACACAGCCAGCACAGTCGATATCACTGTTGTCGCCCATGCTCGACACGCCATCGCCTCTCGCCAACGCCCTATCACAGCCTCCACTTCGGTCCACATAGCCAACTCTTCGACATTATCTCCAAAAACTTCGAACTATCATCATCTATCTACATTCCTCTCGACGTTGACGCCACTGACATCAACGCACCCTATTTTATTCGCATCACATCTTCAATCCTTGCTCTCATTTCTCCCCGCTCTCATTCTCCCACCTGTTGATTGCGGACCCACACCAACAGTCAGGTGGCCATTCTCTGCAGGCAGTGGCCGTCGGCAAGGCGCCTTCATATTCCCACCACCTGATTCCTCCTCCTCATCACCGACAAACGAAGAAGGCTCCCCACATCGCCTAACCAAGGGGACGAAGACAAAGACGAGTGGTCGACGCTCGGGCTGAGTGCGTTGGAGTTTATGATCAGTCTCTTGGCGGCTCACCCAAATATAGTGTGCAAGGTGTCGGGATGGACGGAGATAATTGTGAGAGCGTGTTTGGAGGGTATGGGCGAGTTTGATGAGACGAGTGGTTTGGAGGGGTGGTTACAAGAGGATGTAGGTTATTTCCTTGATTCCTTTATTTTTGTTCTCGGGGTTCAAGGCGTTCGTTCTTTTGCCCTCGGTAGCTTTAAGTTCTTCTGAAACTCTGCGCCCTCGCTGTATGAACAATCTCTCGATCGCCCCGCATGTACAATGGGCCGACGGGCAATTCTACCCCCTGCGTTTCAGGTACGATATTTGTTTGTATGACTTATATTTCTAGTCCACACAGCGCTAATGTTCGAACGTTCAGAGGTACATCCCCTCGATGATGGCAAGTTATGACTGGAGAGTACGCCACGTAGGACTTATGGCGATTGCCGCGATCGGAGAAGCGGTTCTGCTTCGAAGAGGAGATGAAAATAGAAAGTCGGTGGTGGAGGGAAAACCTGAGCCGAAGCTCGCTGAACTGACACTGACGAATTTTGTGTCCTCTCCGGATGTTTCTTTATTTAGGTCATGCTAAAGGAACTAGAAAAGATTGTCGAGTAGGTGCACTTTCACTTCTCGTCGATGAACAAAAAGATCGGTGTTGATGAGGCTTTCTTCTGCCTTCGCTGCACATCCACAGCCTCGTAGCGCCTATGTTCAGTGACTCGCACCCACGAGCACGGTACGCTGCATGTCATTGTATGTAAGTTCATCTACCTTTCTTTTTCGTCACGAGTTCGCTCGACTTCGTCTCTTCGCTATCATTCCTTTATTCCTTTTCTTCTTTTCTCGTTATGTCCGGTCTTGTCGCTAAACCGGTCGTTTATTCTTATAGGGCAGCTATGTATGATTTGGAGGTGAGAATCCATCTGTTGTTATTGATGAGCGTTTTTTGTTCAGAAACTGAATGATCCATTCCCATTTTCTTTTCTGTCTTTAGGAGATCATCCAGAAGCGATTCCACCAAAAGCTATTCTCAGTGTTGATACCTGTGTTAGAGGATCCTGAGCCTAGGTCCGCTGTTGTCTCACCTCTTTGTACCGCACTCAACATCTGTTCATGCCGTTTTAGAGTGCATGCCCACGCAGCCTCAGCGTTAATCAAATTCTGCTCAGGCATCGAGAGGGACACATTATTGCCTTATCTCGACGCGATCGTTGAGCGGCTCCTCAAGTTACTGAACCCTCCAGGTGATCCGGCGCTTGTCTGGCGCTACGTGCAAGAGCAGGCGATCATCACGTTGGCCATAGTTGCGTAGGCGAGCGAGGCTACTGTTGCAAAAGTGAGCAAGTGCCCCTGGTAGGGCAAGTAGTCATTGAATGATGAGGCTGATTGGATTTGTTAGCACTATCCGACGATTATGCTGTTGTTGTTGAATGTGCTGCGGAACGCAGATGGGCTGGATTATAGGAAGTTGAGGTCAAGGCCATGGAATGTGCGGAGTCAATTGGTGCGTCTCGCGTCGTTTTCATGCTTTCTAATGCTGACTGAGCCTGTGTTCCTTAAGCAATTACCGTTGGCCCAGACATATCCCACCCCGACGCGGAAACACTCGTTGGGCTACTCATGCACGCCCAACATTGGTCATTTTAGTTCAGTCAACACCTCAACCGCTGGAAAATTAACGAAATTTCCTTGTGACCTCATTTATACGAAAAACCGAACGATACGCAGCTCGGCCACTACCTCATCGCAGCATGGGCAATGGTGTGCCGGGCAATGGGGCCCGAGTTCGAGCGCTACCTCCCAGCGGTAATGCCCTCGTTGCTTGCGATCGCAGGTGCTAAAGCTGATCTGTCGCTCTATCGTGCGTTTACTCCTCTTCTCTATCAAGTCCTTTTTACTTATTCCCACTCGGACGAAGAAGAAGTGGAAAAAGCCGAGGAGCACGATGGATGGGTGACCATCGTTCTGGACGGGCAGACTTATGGCGTGCGCACTTCCATAATAGACAAAGCATGCCAAGCCTTCGAGACGCTGGTCATTTATTGCTCCACACGCGGAGCACGTTTCTCGCCTTATCTGGCATAGACGCTAGAAATCACGCTTCCCTGTTTGCATTTTTACTTCCATGAGGGTGTGAGAGAATCATGTGCCATACCGTTCATCGCTCTCTTTCCAGAACGTAAACCGCCTAAAATAGGCTTACCCCAATGCTCCTCTCCTGCGGCAAGCAGAGCAATATGCTCAAGAACCAAATGGTCTCCACCACGTTCCTCCAACTCATCAACAGCATAAGCGCTGAACACGACTCCATGTTCCTCGCCTGCCCCTACAAAGACTTCTCTGAATCCCTACGCGTCGTCGGCGTGCCCGAGGCACTGTCGCAGCAATTCCGTGAAGGCACCATCGAGGCGACAAAACGGCAGCTGCAGTCTCTCGCTGATAAGCGTACGCGGGCGGCAAGAAAGGGTATGTCGAGGCAATTGGGGGTACAGCCGACGAAGGTTTGGAAGAGAAGAAGAGTGCCGTAGTCGTCATGTCTGGAACTCAAATGTTGGGGATGCATTGGGATGCATCTATGGTAGGCTCGCAAGCAGTACGATATTCCGAGCCCTATCTCCTAGTACCCACTAACCGTCGCTCTATCTTGATGTTGAATGTGTTCTGTTTCTAGATCATCATTTCCGATCCCAGAACCATACCATTTTCGCACAATGACTCTGGCCAGGGTACCTTCAACCGTAGGGAGAAACAGGTAATTTGATGCCTTTCCATTCCGTGTTTTTATGATCAATCTAGCTTTAGGAAAAATTACTGGATTGAGGAGGATCGTATTTACGGGGAATTAGTCACATCCTAATCCCGCATTTAATTTGATAATATTGTCATGGGTGGTAGCTGTTGGATAAATATATAGGAACTAAAGTACTGGTCGTCCATGTCCGATATGAGTGGAAACGATGAAGGCGAGATAAGGAGGCGTGCATGATCTGGATATGTAACTACTGGTGTAATGGAGAGGAGAAATGGGCAAACAAACTGAATCATGGAAAAGTCTAGATCACTAAATTGGAAACAATACAAGAATTATTGCAAGAATTCACTTAAAGAGAAAGAACGCAATATGCAAGATTTAATCACCCATTGCTCCAGACCTCCGCAACACCAAACATCTCCCTAGCGCTTCGTTTACAGTCTGCTCCACTGATTCGGTGCTGGCCTGTAAAACCTTCCGTCAGTAATAAGAAGGATCAAAGGAGAAGAAAAATGTTGGCATCATCTATCCTAAAAGTTCTTCGGGGAACCTACATAATGATTGACATTACAATCTTTATATGCAAGTGGACTTACAGTTGACTGCTCCATAACCACTTGGTTTCCAACCAAAGTAAGGTGGACTCCACCGCCGCCGTTGCTTTTCGGAAGGTGGTTCGAAATGAAATCCGCTAGACGGCAACCGAATAGCTGAAATAATAGAGATTGACCCCACAGTTCTCTGGTGAAACGTTCCGCATGGACGGCGCATTGGTGAGACTTGCGACATTTCCTGCATGAGAGGCGTCAAAAATTAATTTGGAAGAAGTTCTGCATGAATAACCAACCAAAAAGGAACAATATTATGTAGGGGAAGTTGGCGCAGCTAAAGTAGAGGTCCACCGCGGTGGTGAATCCCAGCGCGATCATTCCGCACGTAATAAGCATGGACGCCTCCCTGTCACAAGTGAAAGAACACTTGAAAGACGCCCAGCCCAGAAAGCACGAAAAAGTAGGTCGGCCAGTGGAAAGCATGCAAGGGGATGGAAGAAGGACTGGGTTTCCAGGACCATTTTTTCTGCCTGACACGCCAGTACCTGTCGGCGCCACTTCCACTGGGAGTCTCCCTGTCGTCATCCATTGCAGGCGATATGATATGGGAATATGGGCGTTTTGGTTCCGAGCGTTGTGGGCCCAGGCGTTATGTTGGTGGTCCTGAACAAAGGGAGGCAAATTGGTTTGGAACATTGAACGGATGCCGGGTGAATCTGAGGCCATGTTTGTTTATTTCGCCGAATAACACTACCAACGAGCACTTTGAACGCTGATACACAATGTTTCCTCGCCCGTCATGGAAAATTGGCATTCCAGTATCTGCGATGGTACTGATAGCTTTGTCGACATTCAGGATGATCGTAGGCCCGATTCAGTTATTCGTATCTATATAGTTTTAGCATTGGATGCATTCATGATAGATTCCCCGACTCTCGGAGTTACGTAAGTAACGGAGAAGAGAGGGTGTTGTGCCTCGCAAAAATTTTCCCATCTATACAAAAATTTCTGGAAAAGACGAGCAGCAGCGTCTTGAGATTTCGATGAAATGTTTTAAAAATTTTTACAAGTGTTTGCCATGTCCTTTTCTACCGTTCTGTGTGTTAAAAAAGGCTGTTTTTCCCGGAACGCTTCCTCTTCGTTGAGTGGTCCATGCGCGGATTTCACTTTACATAATCCACTTTTCTCGTGATGGTGTGTGTTTATTAGTAATTCTGTATAGTTTCTCGCAGCCACACATAA
>Ga0307513_10010753_pt1 | contig 11437 bp, 3 predicted proteins | sample 15_EM_MG_FD_202174 | JGI IMG/M metagenome (GOLD analysis project Ga0307513, IMG submission 202174) | Populus trichocarpa ectomycorrhiza microbial communities from riparian zone in the Pacific Northwest, United States - 15_EM | ecosystem: Host-associated > Plants > Roots > Unclassified | place... | reverse complement strand
ATCCTAGCACCAGCAGCTGCGTTCAAGTGCTTCTTCAAACCTCTTTTCCTTGTCAGAATCATTAGCAGGTGAAGAAGGACCAGCCATGAATGACTCTTTGCCCAGAGATCTCCCTTTGAAGATTGGACTGTCTTGTTGAACCCATTTCATTGCAGAGAACTTAGCCACAGAAAAAGAAGTAGCTGAGGGTGTTGAAGTAGGAAGAGATGACGGATACGTTGATTTGTTATGGTAGGGAAGTAGGAGCATCGAAGCTGTAGGAGCCATGATGAAAAGAAAATGCAGACAAAATAGGATATTGAAAGACTTAAATAGAGAATAGCATAAGGTTGGTTTACCTAAAACAGGCAAAGAAAAACTGTGGGTCTTAAATGAAAACGATGAACCAAAATTATATATACATAGAAAAAACGACTACTTTACTTTCCACTTTGCTGAGCAGCGTGACCGAAGTTGCTGAGATTTTCTTTTGGTAATAAAAATCTTGTCGTGGTTATCCCTGTTTTTTTTTAGTAGTCGCTACTGTGTTTTCAATTAAATTAATGTTTTTTTAATTTTTTTTTATGATTTTAATACTGATATAAAAAATAAATAAAAATATTTTTTTAAAAAAAAATATTTAAAAAAAATACATTACACTACACTATTAAACACACAATTAAAGCTTGTTGATATTGTGGTTAAATCTATGTTTTACATTAATAATTTATGGGCTCTTTGAGATAACTTTTATTTATGGTACTTTTTAAAATTATTTTTAACTTATAAAAATATTAAATTAATATTTTTTAGTATTTTTTGATAATTTTGATATGCTGATATTAAGAATAAATAAAAAAATATGAATTTTTTTTTGATATATTTTTAAATAAAAAGTTATTTAAAAAAAATACTCTGACAGTGCAATTTCAAACCCATCTAATTCTTATTTGATTAAATATTATCTATTATGATTCACATGAATTCTATTAAAATTTCTCTATTTAATATTTATTAAGAAAAAAACTATAATTTATAAAAAAATACTTAAATATGTTTTTTTTCTTCAAATTAACAACCGCAAAAACGAGGGTGAGCTCAGCTGGGCTTATCCAAAGGATTCGCTGATCGAGAAAGTGGTTGAGCATGAGAAAGCACGTGGAAGTTGACGATGGACGAGGATTTTCCCATGGCGAAGGCACGCCTTATTGAAGAGCAACGAGTAACGCTAGGAGTACTGCATTTTGTAATCATTTCGATTTTTTTCAAATGATAGAAATATTGATCTTATTACTAATCAAGGCAAGACTTACCATTACTGGATTATATAATATGTATCATAGATTAACATATCAGTAGCAGTAAAATGGATGATAAAAAACAATATCTGACATCGTTCAGTCGTGGAGATTATCCATTGGGATATGTACATCACCTGGACATGACGTTCTTGCTTATTTTGAATGACATTTCAGACATTAAACTTGAATTTGTAAGAATTTTGGCGTGTACATAATGATCATATTCCTAGAATTAATGTCAACAGGATTATTTGGGGGCAAAATTACGGAATAACTTGGATAAATTTATTAAGGAAAAACACATGACAAAATGTAGCTGATAATGAATTCCAATCCGCTGTAGGAAGATTTTATACACCAGAAAAACTTGGGCTTGCGAGTGGACATGCCCTAAAATTGTGCAGAAAACAAACGAATGCTATATACAATTCCGGTGAAAACTTTATGGTTCTGCCAAAGTTTCTGCTGCTCCTGCTGCCTTCCCATCAAGCAAAGGCATTGTGTTAGACCTGTCAGCTGTAGTCACTTGAGGATGCTCACTTTCTTCATCAAATCTATCCACACCGTGTAGAAATATACCTGCCATAGAGCAAATGATGAATCAAATATAATTATGCTATACAACTGAGGAATAACTACGAAAAATTACCTATAAACCATATCACAGCTGCTGGAAACAAAATGGACGTCAGAATAAGAGCAGTCTTCCTCCAGTTGTCAATATGATCCTGAAACATATATCCACAGTAGAGGAACTTGAATAATTGCCTATGCACGCATAAGAGAAAAATATCAATCTACTCTTAAAAATGTGGATGTGTAAACTTTATCAGTTGAAGTGGAGAAGACATATACTGTGATCATCAGGTGATACCCTGATAGTTGGTTAACCTAAAAATTCAAATGAACTCTCTCTCTCTCTGTTTAGTTCCGAAATAAAACAGCCTCATAGATCCAATTTATGAAGGAAGACCACTCCACACAAAATCCATCTGTGACCTTTATAGGTCTGCATGACATTCTGCCAAACATATTCAGAATACTGCAGATGATACATAATTCTATTCACTTATGTTATCTTTATTGCCATTCTTCTGTTAATGAATTATTCTGTACTTTGAAAATATGCACAGGAAAGAAATAAGATTATGCCTCCCTTTTTCTTTAAGATTCATGCCTCATTTTTGAAGAAAAAACAGGTGTTTTATTTTTTTTCTGAACAAAAAACAAAAGTTCAGCTAAGGCATGCTATGAAAGCTATGAAGGCAAACCTGGAGAACACCAACAAGTGGTGAGGAAGGCACATCTCCAAAGATGTGAATTGCAACGGTGGACATAGCCATAGATATTGGTCTCAAACTTGGTTTAACACAATGAAGACATACATAATTTACAGGAGCCTGAAAATAAACACAAATATTTAGTAGAGAGAAAAAAAAAACGTGCTCTATAAATGCTAAAAGTGTAACAGATGCTAATAGCAAATTTTAATACCTGAGTTGCAAAGACAAGTAGTTCACCAATAGCGAAAAAAGCAAGGAAGGCATACATGTTCTTAAAACAGAAGGCACTGAAGCAAAATATTGCCCCAACAAATGTTACTGCTGAAAGAAGCTGCAACGAGTTCAACAATTTTAGAGACAAAAGCTAATTCAAGGGAATATTCAAATAGCCCAAAGCCATTTAGAAAATTCTGCAATTCAATATACCAAATTAGAAACGCTGAATCATTTTATGCAAAAAGCCATTGAACCTAACCTTTCGATACAGTCACCCTTCTTGTGAGGTATTTGAAATAGCAGAAATTATCATGGTAAAGTCAAATTAAAGCTAAACAAGTTCCTGTAAAAGAGTATGTTTCTGAAACCAAAAATCTTGGCTTACTAGTTAGAACTGTTCAAGCCATACAGTAAGCCAGATGACAGCTCAGCTGACCAGTCTAGCAAATTCATAAGCCAACTCTAAGGACTACAATCCAACCTCAACCATCTCCTAAAGGTCAGAGACAGCCTCACAAGTAAAGCAAGCTGTTCAGTGGACCCACGAGAAGAATTTAAATTTGAGATTGAGAAGCAAGCTTATGCTACCGCTTCAATCAGGTATAAAATACTGACATATTTGTTCTCCTGAATATCATTTATGACCATCCAATTAAAATTATGGATATTGAAAATACTAGATGAAGAAGAGGGATAAGGTGAGAAAAGGAGTTCGCTAGAAAAGATATAAAGAAAAACTGAAGAGATGTAGAACACCATTTAGCAATTAAACTATATGACCTGTTTGGAATTGTGGTAGCGGTTGCGGTTCAAAGTACTTTTCGCATAGAAATGCATCAAAATGATGTTTTTTTATTTTTTTAAAAATCATTTTTGAGATCAGTATATTAAAACCATTTGAAAACATAAAAAAAAATTAGCAAAAAAAAAAAACCGCGTTCCCAAACGGACTATGAGTACCCATGTGTTGCCGCGGGCAAGTTTATAAAATCTATTTAATATTTTAATTAATTTAAAAATTTAAGTCAATGAAATTAAAATAAATTAACATTAATTGTGGAATTTTTTTAATTGAATATGTATTTTGTAATATTTAATATCACATGTTTTTATTTTTGAGTTTAAATATAAATTACGAATATATTTATTTTAATAAATGAAAAAAAAAACATGCAATCAATTATCTATATCGCCTGATAAAACCTAATTAAATGAATCAATAATCAGAAAAAGACAAGAATTGACAAGAAATGTTGCTTGAACAATCTATGTTGAAAGGGTGGTTAATCTTAATCATTGAGTCCATAACTATTGATTAAGAAAATCTCATTATTCTCTCCTTGATAGTTACTTTTTTTTTTAATTCTGCATCAACAAAATTCAGAATATCAAATTTTTTTTAACATATATCAAAGAATCATTATTAATTTTGAAGTGATGCATAATTAGCCAAATATAATATAAACTAAAAGATGATAAATTATAAATTATCAAATCTTTATTACTTAGACCTGTTCTTCCTCTATGTGTTAATCTACAATTAATGCTGATATTTAAAAAAAAAAAAAGATTGATGTTATATTTAGTGTTAATTATCATTGATTTTTTTAAAATATGCATCTTAGATTAATCAATTATCAATTATAACGATAATAAGTATTGTAAAAAAATTGGTATTTAATCATTTTTTTATGAGGTTGCATGAAGAATCATTATTTTTTATAATAATGAATATTTTTATACTAATTTTGAAATAATAATATTTTTTGTGAGGTTGTATGAAAAATACAAAAATAATCATTAACTATTTGTGGAACATTTTGAGAAAATAATAAATAATGAAAAAAGAAAAGTAAAAAAAAAATATAAAATCCTTATTATTTATTTCTTTTTCTAAATGTTAATCTATGGTCAGTGCTAATTTTTTTTCAAAGAATAAAACATTTGTTATATGATCTTAAATTTATTAATTATCAATTATATAACTTTTATTATCGTCAAAACAATTTAACAATTAATCATTAGTATTGGTTGCATGAAGAATAATTATTTTTTACAACAATGATTATTTGTTATACTAATTTTGAATAAATAATAATAAAAACATCAAATTCATGGAAAATAATCATTATTTTTTTCATGAGGTTGTATGAAAAAAAAAACACAAATTATTTAGTGAGAATTGATATCGAGCAAATAATAGAAAAACAAATATTGAAAAAAATAAAAGGAAATGAAAGAAAAAAAAGAACAAAGGTGGGTCAAGTGCATAGCAGGCCCAAGCTTTCTCATCTTTAAAAAAAATTCAAATAAAAAAACCAGACAATTAGTTGTTTGCAAGCGAGGCGTCATGTGCCGGCCACCACTAAAACTCCAACCTCCAACATCCATTTTTTAGCCGGATAAAAGCACTTTAGAATCATCCTAAATACATGTAAGAACCTATTTTGAATCTTAAAACACATTCTAATGCATCCTAGAAATCCAGAAACCAAACCTTACTCTCTCTTGCCTTCTCTCCTCTCTCAATATTCAGGAACCTTATTGTAATACAAATTAAGTTCAGGGACCATTTCATACAATCTTTTAACTTATGATTGAAGTTCAAAAAAAAGTAGTTGATTTCCAAAAAATCACTTATAATTTTTGGCAAAATATCTTCGTTTCAAAGCAAAAAAAGCCTAAAACGAAGTTGTTGTAGGGGCTTAGATACAGTGACACCATATTTAGTTTAAGCTTCTTTATAATAAGACAAAACAGTGAATATTCCATAATTTTCAGCATAGCAGCTCAAGTTGTAAGAAAATTGCCCAAGGCTCTAATCTTTGAAAATTCCTTTTATATGCAAGAACACATACCTTAAAAGCATTGGAAATTGTGGAATTGATGAGATCCAGAACATAACCCCCTCCTATTGTGCCAACTATACCACAGACTATGGTAACCCCTCCAAATATCATATCTGCATTGCTCTGCAAAAAGACCATGATTTCAAATAGAATAGATTATAAACTCTCACTCTCAACTTTTTCTGATAGTTTAGTTTCAAAAGCCTTTACTATGAAGGTAATGCAAGTTGAAGGAAAAAAAGAATTTAAGGCATTGGTAAGTGCTATCATTGCTTTTATACTTGGTGTCATAGCCACATCAAATCTGGAGCTTACCATATTATAAATGTTATAACCCGCTTTAGGCCCCCAATATGAATATGCACCGATGACGAAATTGTATGCTATGTAACCTAACAAAAAAGTCAGGTACAGTTCAGGAAATCAGTTTGCAGAGATGTAGCAAAGCAGCATGATTTCAGAGATGGTAAAATTGCAGATGTTCTGGAAAAAACTCATAAAGAGCAAATTCCAGAAACTAGGTGACAGTTGGATTATCAAGGCAATCATTGAACTAAATAAGACCAGAAAAGACAGCTAAGAGCACATGAAATTAGTTTTAACCTTGATATTGTGGTCTGCATAAAGAAAAGACAAGCTGAAATGTTGGTGGTTAACATAAAGTAGTGTGAGAAAGAGTACCTAAAACATTCACTACATAAACCTTCTCAAGCAAAAGCACTTTCACGTCTATCATAAATCTAGAGAATTGCTTCAAATCAATGAATGCACAATTTGACCTGCAACAAATTTAAATCCAATAAATCACCAACATATCCCAACTCTGAGTGTGCATGCACACGCATAATGGTGTATAACCAAATTTAAATAAAAAACATAAGCAATATATCTATTACAATATGCTATCTATACAACACATGTCATAAGCTAAGGACAATTAAGCTCACTTGGAAGATTTCATTGAGCCTTTGACAACAGAAACGCCCGCATCTGTGTTCAACATGTAAACCCAGTCAATGGAAAATGAGAAAAAAATCTTTTATTTATAGGAAACTAAATAACAGAATACAGAGGCACATTTTGCTGATGTAGCCAACTTCTTATAACAGTAAGTTGATTGTAGTAAAAAAATTCCAAAAGAAAAGGCCTTCAAAAAGAAATAATGATATATCAGTCCTCTTGAACTTCTGCCATGCAACTTTAGATAGTCAAGTATACGGCTGTACTTGGATGCCTAAGGGGATACAAAACTTAGAAATTTCCATACATCCTATTATTCCTTTTTGAACATCACTGGACAGATTTTCATCTATTCTGTTCTTCCTTTCTGAATCCATGGTTGTCGATCTCGAGCAAGTATTCAGAAACCTCATTCAATTGCATTTCATTAGATTCACTATTTTCATGTGAGAGTTCAAGGAATCAAGTGGAAGTGAGCAGAGGAGATGGCTTCTCTTCAAATTTTGACTTATTTATTCATCTATTCATAATTAGAGAACATATAGATTTTACAAAATAATGAGATTCCATATTATCATTACACACAGCACCTTGAACTTCCAAGACAGCAGTCTCTATGGATGTCAGCGCTTTTTTAGATTCAGCAGGAGCAAAACCTGTATCAGTAACTGTTTAGGAACAGCTGGAATTGTCTTTAGCTCAAAAAACCAAGATGTAACAAGCTTTCACCTTTCAACTGCAAAGGTTTCATAACAAAACCTAAAACAGCAAATGGAAGCATCAAAATTGCCTCTCCATAGAAAGCGAAACGCCAATTGAAATGACCACCAATCTATTTAAGAATAAAAAGACAAATGTTATTTAGTAGCCGCAAGTGTTAACAGTTGTAAAGGAGATGACATATGCTGTAAATTTTTAAAATATACTAAGAGCTGGTCCTTTCTCAGACAGTAATTATAATATTATTCTACATATGTAAGCAAGATTTTCTTTGACGAAAAGGACCTTGACAATCGTATAACAAGCTTACCAATCCACCATATACATAGCCAAGAGCATATCCAGTTGGTATACACATGTAAAATATTCCAAGCCATAAGGTTTTCTGACACAAACAACAGGGTTAGAGCAGATGAAAGTTGATGAAATATAAGAGCACAAAAAAGAAATATATTATACATCATACATAACAATAAAACAAAACCCACTTCCACTGTTGCGAGAGGATATTTAAATGTTAGTTTTAAGTGTTATTTTCATTCCAGTCCCAATATTTTTTGAGTCTTCTATGTTCCAATCCCTATATTTTATTTGCATCACGTTTTGCTCCCTGGCTCCATTGGTTGAGAGAGAGAGAGGGGAGGAGATAGACGAGAGAACCAATTTTGGACATGGGATCTGATAATCTTGGTGTCAAATGTATTCAGTTTGATGAGGGTATTTGTTGAAGGTGGTGTTAAGTCCGGAAAGAAAAGATTGGAAGCTGGATAAATAATTATGTTTTTAATTTGATCTGGTTTATTTATGGGTTTTTCATGAGCTGTTTAGGGTGAAAATGAATTCGTAGAGGTTGCTAGAATGTTTTAGAGGTGTTTAGACGGAAAAAACATCGAGAAAACTGGGTTTGAGGGACCAAGCCTAAGTGCAAGGATTTGGTTCCCTGGCTAGCCCTTTTTTAGTTTTATTCATTTTTTTCTAATTTTCCAAAATTATTTTTATTCATAATTTTCCTAATAAAACCTTATAAAAAAATATTTATTTTGATTTTTTCCCTTTTTCACTTACAAGTAATTATATTGAAATTCTATTTTACAATCCAAAATTATTGAACTACTTATTTTGAGTTTGGGTTTAAATTTGATACAATAAAATATTGAAAGAAATATATAAATATGTCACAATTACAAGTAAAATGAAACCTATTAATAACAATAAATATTCAATAAAATATATTTTTAGTGAAACAATGTGTACAAAAATTTGGATAAGATATTAAGGCAGTAATTTTTTTAAAGATAGTTCTCCTAAAATACAAGTAACCAAAGAATAAAAAACCTTTTACTGCCATCAATTTTGTAATTTATGATTTATCGATCTAATGTGCTATTCATTCAATCCTTTTGTACAAAATCAAAATTTGTCAAACTTAATTTCAATTCCTTTTAATTTTGTACTTGTTAAATATTGAAAAACAAGCTAACACTAAAAACTTTTTATCACAATTCACCACTCAATGAGAAATTTTATGGTGTTGAAGAAGTAACTAGTGACATCTTATTAGCTAGTCCTTTGATCCACTTTAAAAAAAAATAGATACAAGTACAAGAGAGATATCTTAGGTAGGGTTATTCTAATCGCTTTTGATGGGCCATGAGTTTCATTTTCTCTTTCCTTTGTGTGTCTGTCTCTTTCTTCAAGATGAGCTTAGGATGTAATTAATAAGATGTCACTAATTACTCCTTGAGCACTATAAAATTTTTCTTACTCAACTACCTCCACAAATGTTAAAGGGCCTAACCTAATAAACTTAACATATATAATTTAAAAATTATTTAATGTCCACAAAACACACATCAATAATTTTTTTAAGAAGGCATTATAATAAAAGTTTGAATAACCAATAATCTATCAACATAGAATTCATAATTTAACAAATACTTTTGTGCCCATGCAAACACAAATAAAGAAAAACTCAAAGCACTGCTTTTGACATGTCCTTTGCCAAAAGTGACCTGACTTCACAGCCTCATGTATAATAAAATTAAGGTATTCTATTTACTTCTTGTTGAACTTAATTTTAGTTAATTTCAATTATAATGAGAGTTGGCAAAAAAAAAATTAAAACATATTTTATAAGTGGACCCAAGAATGTACCAACTTCTTGCTAGCGTCTAACAAAATTAGAAGACATGACAACACTAGCAAAGTCACAGTTTTCCAGCATATATGTATAACAGATCGAGCTCAGACATTTTAGATAACAATTCAGCAGATGAAATTAATACAAATAAAAATAAACACCAATCAAACAAATTTGGCATGATCAAATGAAAGGAAACAAAACCTTAGCAACAGGGGCATTATCATCGATAAATGGGGCTGCCAGACTTATAAATGAAGCCTCTCCGACACCGACTAGCCTAGAAAAACAATCAGAACTAGTGTGCATCATATAACAGCTTATTATTGACATATGCAAAAACCTTTATTTCCTTACCAAAGGACAGAAAAAAAAATTGCTTAATTGTTTAGTGAAACAATACAAAGAAGAGCACAAGATAGATAATGTACTTACATGCGGCAAATTGTAATGGTCCAGAAATTAAATGAAAAACCACACCCAACTACTGCAACTGTCCATACTGATAATCCAACTCCAATGAGCCTAAATGGGTTGACGCTGCAATTTTTCATGCATGCATAAGGACTCAATCAAAAAGTAAATCCATGAGAATTAAATCATAATCTAACTTCTGTGCCAAAAATTATTAGAGAGAAAAAGAAGTCAAATATTCTTTACTTTAGTTCTGTGTGATTGCCATTAAAACAGCGCTGCATAAATGCAAGGAAATTTCTCCATTACATCTTATCAAGAAACAAGACAACTGAACTACACACACTACCTACTTGGCTAAACTGGTACTTTGGTGCCACAAATGATAGTTCCAAACCCATTGAAGCCCTAGAGGAACTTATTTTTGTGTGTTTTATGCATATCTAGTTCTAAGGAGATGACTGTTGGGAGATCCTTCAATTGACGAAAAAGATATTTTTGGCAAAACAAAATTTACCAACTTAAATGAAACATGCACTTACAACCTGACAAACAACTTTTGTTGCAATATTTCTTGATACAACTCTTTCACGAAATCTACATATAACATTCTGGACTTGTACACAAAACTACCAGGGAAGACACCTTCATTAAATGAGAAAGGTTAAACATTGCATAATTGTCGCCTCATAGGCATTGGTGCTTATGAACATTGAACAATAGGGATACTATTCCTAACTTGTACGTCCCATGGTATGATGATTGCTTTTCCTAACTGCCATTCAGAACCTATCATCAGCATTTTAGAACCAAAAGCGTATCCTTACGTGCATTTTACTCACGGACATGATTTTTATGGTTATCATTTCAATTAAATGTTACTCTCTCCAATAATTGATCACATTTTTGTTTAAAATTTAGCAACCTTTAATGGCTATTTCTTTTCTGCCCCATCCATCTCCCTAGCATTATGTCTATAAAAACTCACTTGCAACAATAGCAATTCATCAGAAGTTAAGATGAAAGAACTGGAAGCTCATTACCTCTTTGCTAATGATGCAAATATTGGGCAAGCCACGAGAAGTCCAACCATGAAAGCTGAGGACAAAACTCCATCTTCGAAATTGCTCAGGTTAAAATCCCCCCTGTGAAAACAAATGAACCAGAATTATTCAGAATGTATTTTTTTCCTGCAAAATAGTAGCTACGCTTGCTATATCTCATCAACTGTAAGCTCCAGGTTAGGTAAGAACAAATACGTTGTATTTAAGCAATAAAGCAGAATGTATTGCAGTTTGACACCTCAGCCACTTGACAGCAGGAGTGAAAGGACACGATTTAGAATCTAGTTTCTCAGTCTCTAAAATTTTCATCTTGCAGGTTAACAAGGAACAAATTTAGCCATACTTGTCCTGTTACTAATACTTTACCTTAATGGTTCTACACAAAATGCAAATATAGTTAAAATCCCCCCTGTGAAAACAAATGAACCAGAATTATTCAGAATGTATTTTTTTCCTGCAAAATAGTAGCTACGCTTGCTATATCTCATCAACTGTAAGCTCCAGGTTAGGT
>Ga0307513_10010752_pt1 | contig 11438 bp, 9 predicted proteins | sample 15_EM_MG_FD_202174 | JGI IMG/M metagenome (GOLD analysis project Ga0307513, IMG submission 202174) | Populus trichocarpa ectomycorrhiza microbial communities from riparian zone in the Pacific Northwest, United States - 15_EM | ecosystem: Host-associated > Plants > Roots > Unclassified | place... | reverse complement strand
CATGCGGCCCGCGCGCTTATCAGCCCGCCCCGTCCCAAAGTCCGGCCAGCCCCTCGCGGTTCGATTGGCCCTGTGATGGTTTCCACTGCACGTTTGTAGCGCTCTAGTTTTCATATTAGTACTTACGGACGAAATCTCCCTGCACGATCTCCACCCCTCCGCATCCTCCTCCCTACCGCCACCTCCTTCGGACTCCTGCTTCAGCTCATGTTCCCCTCGATACTGTCATTTCAGGTCACTCGCACGATCTCGCGTTCGTTTCATGTAGTTTTCCTTATAACCTGTACTCTCTCGTAGATCGTTCGCTAGTCTGATTATCGACATAGGCACTCCTCTGCTTTCCTCCTTCTTTTGTCTCGCTCTTGAGCTCCCTGGCCCTTCTGTCCGATCCCCCCGACCACGACTGGCTCACTTACCCAACAGCGAAACTGTTGGTGAAATCTCTGTCCCAACGGATCGCCCGGACCCGTACCTCGGCCATAACAACTACTCGACACTCGACACTCGCTCCTTGCAGAATCGCCAATCTCCCGTACTTCTCTATGATTACACGTTTTACGCCACAACGCAGATGTTCTTCTCGATGTCGCTCTTGAAACCGCAATCGACCGGAAGGTTCAGAGTCAAGTTTGGTACGAGCCTCAGCGGTAGCAGGGCCGGAAAAGTGTTGGAGAAGAAATCGATTTGAACGACAATGATTGTTGGTCTGGGAGGTACTGGGGATAGAAGGCGGTGGGCTGGTGCTGGTTTACTGGTTTACCGTGCGATAGTGAGATGGGAGGTAGGGCTATGTTCGACGTCTTTATATATGCAAGGCTATTAGGCGTGCAAAATGTGCCCAAAAAATGAAGTGATTATATTAGCGTTCCATGTGGTTCCGGTAACACGTTATGTTGTGTCTGAGCAGAAGAAGAGTCGGGAATTGCTTCGACCAGTTGTCATTATGAGCCCTCTAGTCTGGCTATTGCATCCTGAAGGTGTGCTTGCAACACTCAGGGCTTATTTTTGTGAGTGCCCTCAGGATGTAACACCGCCCTCAGTACATTTTGTGACGATGCATTCCACTCGATGGACAGCAAAGTCTTGCGAGTTTGCCTCCGCACTTCGGTTAAACGGCAGTGTGGTCGACCTTCAGTTTTCCTATGGTACTCGATCTCCCGGAGTCAGTCTTGCAGGGCACAATGGGATCACTCTCCCAACTTCGCACCACGCAGATAAACCCTTGGATTGCATTTCAAATAGGACGTCCAGATTCGTTCTCCTTGTGTACAAACAATCCATAAAGCGTGGATTATTGCCCCTCCCCCTTAAGTTTCCCCACTCAGCCTCCGTGCGAACTCCACCAACGCCCTCACAGGCCTACCTGTCATCCCTTTCCTCTGGTACTGTCCTACTCGCGTAGCCTCCATAGTACCTGCAATATCGACGTGCGCCCACTTAACTCCCTCCCCCTCGCCCTCCTCCAACCCTTCCACGAAATTCTTCAAAAATAACGAGCGGTACAGCTTCCACCGGATCGCCCACCGGTATTGCACAAGTCGGCGTTAGACGAGTCGTAAATCTGGGGTCCGAAGCCTTCCTCGTCGAGTGGCATTGCCCACATGCGATCGTACTCTGCTGCCCCTACACCGGCGAGAGCGTTGTAGAGCGAAGGGGAGGCGGTGAAGACACCTGTGAAGACTTCGCCGAGGGCTATTCGTATTGATCTGCCAGGTCAAAGGTGAGATTCTTCGAGGGACAGAGGACAAGTTGCGTACCCCGTGAGCGTGGCAACATCGATTAGGGTGTGTGGATTGTACTCGCGCAACATATGTAAGAGCATCTGTGCATGCGCCTTTGTTAACCACATTGAGGGGTGTGAGGTTAGTACTCACCGCTCAGAATCAGTCGTCCCTCCGCATCTGTGTTATCCACTTCTACAGTCTTTCCATTCATGGCCGTGAACCTGGGGGCGTGCCGCTCTTTGTCAGCTCAGGCTCGAAATGGGGACGGTATCGCAGGTGTAAAGGTAGTTCCTTTAGGGCCGCGGGAACACTCGTATGCTCTCGTAACACATAGAGAGGAGGTATTGAAATGCAGATAGGGACAGGACGCTGAGGCATTGCTATTAATGGACTCCCGATCAGCAATGTAGTGGCCACACATACACGCCAAACACCGTTATGGCGTATCAGCTTATACAGGGCCTTTGTGACCGTTCATACGCCATACCCGGAGAAGTAGTATGGAAGATGCTCCATCGACTCCGGGGGAAAGTACGGAGCTAGATCCTTGAAATCTACAATGTGAACCCGGGGAGTGGTCCTCCAGTGCGGGCTTTATCCAAAACCGCAAGAGGGTTTCGTCCCACCTCCCACAGAGGCATAGCAAAGAAAATAAGCGACTACTTACACATCTCCAGGCTTTGTAGCGCCACCACCAGGCATATTCTCCGTCATCGGGGTAGCCACGACTAAATCGAGCGGCGACTTGAGTCGGGCAATGGTCGGGCAATGGCGAGCGCAGAGGCGAGCGTGGTAGCAGCCCCGCCCATGTCCGCGCGCATGAGCTTCATTCCCTGTTTTGTTGCGACTTAGTACTGATATGAATCGCAAGGAGGAAGTGAAGGGAGGACGTACGGCGCCAGGTTTGAGGCTGGTACCCCCGGAGTCGAACGTGATTCCCTTGCCAACAAAAGCAAGTGGGCGAGCATTGGGCTCCTTGGAGCCTTTGTAGTGGCTGTTAGAAGGGGGCTTAGTACCGCGATATGAGGAGAATCCGGATAGAGTGAGCGAGAAGTGGACATGTGGGCAAAGAGAAACAAGACGTACATCTCCAGGGACTTGGCTGGTTCGTGGGTGCCTTGTGCTATGCTCAAGAAGGTGCGCATGCCTTTTTCCTTGGCCCAGGCTGACGCATCGTAAGTCTTACGACATGGAGACAGCCAAGAAGAAGCAGGAACCTTCATCTTGCACATGGACGGTCACATTGTTGAGTCCTTCGAATTCCTTTACCGCTTTTTTGCAGAAGATCTGACCACACGAAACGATGGGTTAGGCTCAAGAACGCAGGAAAGCCAGAAGAACGCACAGTCGGTGTGAGCATGTTCGCAGGTAATTCCATAAGCTACGGAGAGAACTGTGAATATCTTATCGAGACAAGCAAGAAGGACAATGAAAGCGTACCGTTCTCGCCCAATTCTGCGCCTCAGCATATACGGTTCCAGTTCTCCAGTTCAGCTTCTCATTAAGATCGCTCTTAAGAAGAACAGGCGCAATCTCAGGTGTTGGATCACGTGGTTTCGTCTTGAGGGTAAACTCGTACACGGCCAGTTGACTAGCTACGGCTATATCACTTACGCAGATGTATAGTACAAGCGTTTCATCAGCTACCTGTCCATTCGACGCTTGGTGAGCCCGTCGCTCACCGGCATCATGCGCGTCCTCTGAGCACTCGACCACAACGCCGATCTGTGTCTCCGTCGTACCAACTGCTCCAAGACATTCCTTGACTTTCTGCACGCCAGTCGCAACAGCCTTGCGAAAGGCCTCACGTCGCTCATTGCCGCCCTTTGCTACGTCCTTTGGGGATACCTGAACGGCAGCGACAAGCTTCCCTTGGTTCCAGAATACGCGCGATTCAAGAGCCTTGTCTGGTTTGGGGTTGGACGAGGACCAGAGGGCGCCAATTTCGAGTGCGGGGGAGGCCCGCCGAGGTTTGAGGAGGTGAATGTCGTTGGGAGAACAGACACGACGTATTCAGATGGTGCTGACATAGTCCTGATACAGATATGAAGTGTTGATGGCCGAGTAAGGTGGAACGAGCTCAACCTTGAGGAAATAAACGGGTCCAAGACGAGAAGCTCGAGGCTAGACACCGACGTATGGCTGCGAGCTACGCGTTCTCTATGATAATTTAAGCTTGCGGATCAGCTGCATCCAAGGGTGGAGCCCATTAGACGTTTTCGGTGACGCGAGCGTGTGCTCAAAAGAAGGTGAAAGTCGAAACGGGTACCCTCGCCGTAAATGGACCAATGGCTCAAGTAAGCTCAGGTAAGCTCAAGTAAACGAAGATGAGAGATGCTCCGGAAATGAGCTAGTCTCCACAAGAATCGAAAGCACAAAAATTGGAAAGGTGGTCAAAAACCCACTCTTTGTTTGCTGCGCTGTTTGGCCACCTGACAATGTGTTCTTGCTTCTAAGTGAACCACCGACTGAGCCTCTCCTTATTCACCATTGAGTTGTCAATTGTCTAATGGCGTGCTGTCGTTGCACCCGTTCTTGTCCATCCCTCATTATCCAGCGGATAGCACTCACAGCTACTGATCCTAGCGTTCGCTAGGAATGGTAGATAACGCGAGCTCGTGGCGTTTTTCCTGATGAAACGAGGCAGCGTTATGCGAGCGGTCTTGATCTAAGCATCGTCAGCCCAGTGATCAAGGTCGAGGTCCTCCCGTCTTTCACAAATTAAGATGAGATGCATCCACGCCTCGTGCCGGAGGCTCATGTCTCGTTGCACATAGTAAGCTCGATCGCTTTTCACTTTCCAGGCACGCTCTTCCTGATGCTTATGGATAATCTCTCAGTGGAGATCGCCCCCTGTCGCTATCATTACTCCCATCGTCACACACACCGGCTTCAGCAATGGAAGACAGTGGGCGAAGCTACCACGATGGTCTGCTCCGTGCGCCTAATAACGTCCCCATGGTAGCGGCCAGAGCATCAGTATGAATTTGAGGGCATTCCAAAGAGTAACCTTTTCTGCTGCCACTTCACCAAGGATCTGTACAAGAGGGTTAAAACAAGATACTTCATGTCCATGTCCCACTGACGTGTATCCGTAAATAACCCGAAGGACGAAATAGCTCGTTCTTCTTCTTCCTTGTGCGGATGGCCATTATGCAGGAACTGACAGACAACCGGCATTTTTATCAACCCTCCCAACCATGCTCCGTCTTGGCATGTCGCCGTCAGGATCGATAGGCACACAACACACACCAAAAGGTGTTGTCAGACTCACTTTGCACTTGAAGCATGGGTAGGGACTGCGAGATAGCCTGTGACGACCGCTTGTGCGCAACGAGAAACTGTATCAAATGAGTATGCGAATGCAGTCCCGCTGTTTTCGAGGATGCGATTAAGAAACCGGTTCCTTCATGCGAGAACACGGAACGTAGAGGGAATGAGTCGAGCCCAGTAGTATCTTTATGTGTCGTATAGTTCAAACATGTGGACAATGGCCGCGAGGGAGTTGAAGCGCGGGAGTTGCGTCTTCTCCTGGTCGGAGGGTCACCCGACGGCGGTGAATAGACATGCGATGCAACCACAGAAGGGCATCATGTTGGGATCAAAGAGTTCACGCGCGGCGCTATCTCGAACAGCAAGCACTAGGCTAGGCGAAATGGCGAGTTCCAAGCCCCAAAGTACGGATCCCGGAGACACTAGGGTTAGTTATTAGCACATCGTGTGCCTAATATCAATCACCGGTGCGTCAGCGGTAAGTTTATGGCACCCCGACAGTTGTAAATTTAGCTCCTTTCTGTGACCACGACCTCCCTGTTCGTCAATCCAATAGCAAAGCTCGGCGCATGGATCAGCGCCGGGTGAGATGCGATGCACAGATACTTATCAGACCGTAATGGTTGGCACGAATGAACTGCAGATGGCAGAGAATCCATGTATTGCCGCGGTTGGCGACCAGTTTGAGTGCAGATATCAAAGAATAGGCGAAGGTTGATATTTATAGTAAACGAGCCTATACCAGAGCAGTATGGTCACTCCGTTGCCTTTCATGGGAGGGGGGTCAGAGGGCCACTTGAGCTAGATCGGTCTAGAACTGTTCTGGCAACTGGCGTAGAAGCGGGTGTGTATATCAATAAACGACTTGGAGCTTGTGGTGCTACCACCTATGTCGTTACGACCTATTGCGACTAAAGATATGAAATGAAGAAAATCGTGGGGGTATGATATGGTTCCCTGTGTTTGGCTGAGTTTACGAAGTAACAAATCCTTACGAATACAGGTAGGAATACTAGCCAGAGTCCTCCAGTGGTACGAAACTGCACTCTACTGCGTCCTAAGTGTATCCATCTGACCGTATCAAATTGTTTGGCCTTGCCTCTAGCTCGACGAGCCCATCATCTCATACGCAAATCTAACCCTCATACCTTTAATAGCATATACACTAGAAATACGCGTTCCGCCCTACTCGTGTGAGAATGAGGAGACGACTCATCCTTGAACTCACCAGGGAGGGAGATAATACAGTACCCAAATATGTACCTGGAGTCAAACCTATCCACCATCCTCACTCTGTTATCACTCAGGGCTCATGGTGTGGTCGACCCATTCCGTACTCAACGCATTTTGATGACTCCAGCCCTTGCACTCAACCAGAATGAAATTGACATAATACCCCCCATATGTCACATCCCCTGCTACCTGTAAAAGATTGGGTCTGACGTCAAACACCGCAACCTCGGTCAGTGGCGAACCTTTTTATTTTATTTTTTAATCCAATTTTACGTGCTAAGAACTAGTCACTGCGAGAAGCACATGTGGTGTTTTTCACCACAAGTCAAAATCACCACAAGTACTTGTGGTGATATTGTTCACAGTTGGGTCGGAGGTCAGGGAGCGCAGCACAAGTGGGGCAAACATGTTCGATAGCATGTGTACATAGCATCTAGAGTGTTTTTACAAGTAATAGAGGAACATTTTTGGGCAAACTAAAGGGAAGGAATCACTGCAAACAGAGTGCGCATAGCCCATGCAGTTTTGTTATTAAAAGCCTGGTTACTTGTCAAAATCTGGGCTGGGACGGGGCAGCCACAAGATGCATCCTGTTGAAGATTGGCAGTCATAAAAATTTAGAATTAAATAAATCTGAAATAAATCGAAATAAATATGTCTATTACATATAAATATAGCCGAAAATAGTATGGCCAAAAATGGCATGGATATCTCTTGGCCCGGCCAGTAGGATGTGTGTTGGCCAAAAGAGGCAGTTGCATGATTCACCATGGTACTTTCATGGTACTTTCAGTCATTTTATATGTAATAGATTTATTTATGATTATAAAGTATGAAGTACATTAAAGTAACAACCTTCACACACTTGATCATGCTGCCCCAGCCTTGGAGGAGGCTGGGTTAACTTCAAGAATTTTCAGTCAAGTCTCAATAGATTGTCACAACCCCACAACCCCAAACTTGAACCTCTTCCACAACTGTCACTTCCCATCAAGTAACCCCAACTCCATATGGTGTAGATATGGGACATTGCTTGTAAACACATCCAGTACATGTCTAAAGGGCACCAGCAAGAAATCTACTTGCTTGACTTTTTGCATGACAGTATGCTCATCTTCTTGGGCTTGGACAACGAGATGGCACAGATATGGGGCATGAACTCACATCACTTGAAGGTGCTCCTGATCAACAACAATCCCAATGTCAACACGGGTGTGACAAGCGTGGCCCACATTGACAACCACAGGGTTTGTGGCTACAACCCCCTCACACAACCCGCCCTCATCAAATATGGTGAGTATAACCAACTGGCTGCTATTATCGATACAGCATACTGACCTCTCCTGAGCAGAGATCTGGCCCTTGTGAGAGTCTTGCTTGAAATTTTCCTATGCCACCACTTCCATCATCCAGAGCCACAATGACCATGTTCTCATCATCGTCAGTCCCTGCTCAATCCACTTGACAGAACAGGCCCTTGTATATGCCAAGCTCCTCAAAAGCCACCTTGACAGGTGGGACAGCCTGCAAATCATTATGCAATCTTATTTGTGGGTAGCATTTCTTCATCCCTCAGCCTTGACACATCCTTATGGTGCTCCTTTCATCCAACAGTGAGGTGAGATACCAGCCATTACCCTTCCCATGTGATGTGTCAGACTAGCTTGCAACCTGCAGAAACCAAGGTATATTCTTCATTCCACATCCATCTTCAGAGGAGCACCACAGACCCACTGACTATTCAGAACACTGGTGGGCTGGAAAGGCCTAATCAACAACTCCGGTATGCACACTTTGTGCTGTTCTAGCATGACTCACAAGTGGGGATGCACCCAACTTACTAATTTACTCACCATTCAGACCTCAATGGGTCTTTCAAAATCAACAAAGGCTTGCAGATAGCACAACAGTTTTTCTGCGATATTACGGCTATTGGTGTCCCAGTTGGCATTGAACTACTAGATACCATCTCTCTGCAATTCCACTCTGTTAGTCACCAATACAATCCCACACAAGCCTGACAAGGGTGACTGAACACCTTGGCTTCCAGGATCTGTGTGCTTTGTTGCTGCGGGCTCACTTGACACCATCGTGTGCATCTGGGACATTGCAATGGGTATGCTCCTTGACCATCTCCATGGGCACGGCAACTCAGTCTACTCACAGTTTGGAGGATTCAGAACTCCAAGTCTTGTGCTCGCCACCAATTCTTCATGAACAATGGTTGTTACTGCTCTCATAGGCCATCTGCGGTGCCTGCCACCACCACCCATCGATTTTGCTCAGACACTCTTGTGACCTATCACTCTGATGCCAAGATTTCCTTATCAACGGTGATGTCATCTGAACAACCGACCTTCAGCCCATCAGTGTGTTCCTGCTGCTCTGCCGGTATGGCTTCCACAGCACCAACAATGCATTCGCCATCCAAGCTGGTCAATATTGACCCAGACGGTAATACTAAGATGGTGCTGATGCTCACAGGTATACTCCAAATGACCGGAAACGGCTTGCTTGGGAAGTACTACAGAGGTCATGCTAGCACCCAGCTCAGGACCCAATCAGCAAGACAATCCCACTGGCCCCATCGTTCTGACCTCAGACATGTGGGTTGAAAGCAAGGTCAGAGTCATAGATTCGGTAAATTGGTAGTGAAGTAGATGGGGTTCGCCTTCCCCCTCCCCGGTCCTCCTCTCGAAGTGGTTCCCAAAGACAACGCAGTAAATGACGTGGTTCTTCCAAGGGTAATTGGCGAAGGGCAGGCCGTCGATCGGCACACTCAGCAGAAAGTGCACTTGACTTCAGTCTCCAGTCGAAGAGCAAGGGCCTGGTGTCTGGCTCACTCCACAACACACTCAAGTAGTTGGAGCTCAACATGGTGGTTAACAACGCGCGCAAAGCCAGCAAGCGGTTTGGCAAGAGCATGCTGGATTTCACAGGCCACAAGGATTATGTCCTCTCCGTTGCGATCTTGCATGCAGTTTGTTTTGGTTGGTTTTGTCATTTCATAGATGTGGTGGTTAATATGTACATAAATGTTGTGGAAATCACCTGGTAATTGAGGTGTTTTATGTGGTAGAATTCATTATAAATATCACTACATAAATCACTACATAAATCACTACAAGTTGTTGAAATTCACCACAAGTATCACCACAAAAAACACCACAAGTCAGTCAAAATTGTTATTGAAATTCACCACATCTTGTTAGTAAAAAACACCACAACTTCAGGTGATTTTCACCACATATGCTTTTCTCAGTGTAGTCTATCTCTGTTGCTGCAAATAATGCAATGGTTGGCTACAAGGTTGGTTCTTTCCTACAGTTGCTGTTAGGCAAAGCACAAAGCATTACAACAAGTTTATCTCTCCTTCTCTAATGTGATTTCTCCAAATGTGATCTTGAATCAATCAGGTTTGTTGAGCTTGGTGAGCTTGGTGAGAGTGTGGGGCTGTTGTTGCTGGTGTTGTCAAAGGGGGTTGTGGCAAAGGTGTTTCTACCAATACTTCTTGAGGGGTGATATCAGGTGTGTGTGTTGTCCAGGCAGGCAGTTGAACATCCAGGACAGATGTGGCTGGCCAAAGGGGGAATAGAAGGAAAAGGAAAAAAAAAATTGAAAATGAAGAAGAGGGGGAAAGGGGAAGCACATTCCCAAGCCAAGACCCCCAAAAGGTGAGCGGCCAGGCCAGCTTCAACCAGTTTCAATTGAGTTGACAGGGGTATTCTCAGCCCACCCATAAAGTTGAGGCCAGGGATTTCTCTCTCCGCAGCTACCCATTCTGCATCTATGGTGGTTGTTGTTCAGGGGTTTGGTTGGTGATGTGTTTGTGAATAAAGGTGTGCTTGTTGTTGTTGACAATGAGGTTGTGGTTCGGGGGCGAGGCTCCAGGGAGCATGGTAGACAAAAAAAAAGAAAAAAAGAGGAAAAGGGTTTGAGTTTAGCTGCATGGTACAACTTTGTGAATCACCCATGAGATTAGATGGTAGAGGTCGGTTGCCATATTCAGTGCTGACATCACTGCATCAAATGGGGGGGGGGGGGGGTTTGGGTCAGACATGGTAGGGTCCAACTCCCCCTGTGGTGAACCATATCTCCACATTGTCAGTGCTTAACCTGTGGTCATTCTCAATAGACCATAACAGCTCGATGCTGATTACAATTCCTGAGAGACTCTGGCAGAATTAGGAAACAAAATTTGTGGCACTGGGAACTTGGACCCGGCCTCCCCTGGGACCAAGCTGCCCCTCAACCGAAGGGCTTGGGTAACTACTTCAGGACCACCATGGTGGACGAGTAGGAGGTGCGCAAGACTGATTGGAGACCGCATTCTCAGTAAATCCCACCCTGGTGCAAGATCCCGAAGCAGGGCCTGGGGAACCCTACAATTACAAGCATGGTACCGCAAGTACCATAATACTTGACACCAGCCTGGTACTGCAAGTACCATGGTACTTGAGATAGTATCTCTAAAAGCCCTCCCCGAGACCCCAAAACAAGAGCTGAACATAACACGCATGACAGCAGAAAGCATTCTGAATAGCACAACGTCCCACCTGACAAACTCCAGCACCATAGGGATACCGTCCTTGCGACCAACGACAACCCCCACACCCCAGGCATTGAGAGCGAGACGCCTGAAGGAGACCCCCCAGAGGCAGCCATAACGAGTGTGAAGTCCCTTACGTAAGATAAATGTCCCGACCGGAGCACGCATCAGCCCAAAAGAAGGCACCTAACTACCCAACCCGGCGGCGCAATGCCCTGAAGGTAATCAACCCTGCTCCACATAAAGATGCGTTACAGAAGTCACCGCACATTGCAAGTAAACCTCAGATACGTGAGAATTGGCACCAAATCAGGCACCAAAAAATAGAACCCCGGCACACTGAACGAAGCCCATCAAGCCCCCAAAAGACATGTTAATCAATATCACGACGCCCCCCCTCATGTTTAGCAAGACAAAAGAGTCCATAACGACAATAGACTAAAGTAAGAGAGGAAAATAAGAACCCCTGTCCCATAGATGGACAGCTTGCAACAATGAAATTAAGGCACCAAAAGGAAATGCTCTCGACACCAGCAGTGGGGAGACACTGCACTGAAGAGGTTCTGAAAGGACTTACTGGAGAACTAATCTGAATGCCGGAACACAGAGTGTTTCATGGAAGGCGGGAGGAGATAGGTCCACCCGCCAAACTCCAATAA
>Ga0307513_10010751_pt1 | contig 11439 bp, 9 predicted proteins | sample 15_EM_MG_FD_202174 | JGI IMG/M metagenome (GOLD analysis project Ga0307513, IMG submission 202174) | Populus trichocarpa ectomycorrhiza microbial communities from riparian zone in the Pacific Northwest, United States - 15_EM | ecosystem: Host-associated > Plants > Roots > Unclassified | place... | reverse complement strand
AAGGTCTTGTGGCTTGGACTTTCAACTTTCAAAGAACTAAAACCTGCACACGGGGTTAGTTAGGAATTGCCAACATATTCCGACGAACACTCGCAGTACTTATATACAGCTAAATTTTGAGAAAAAGCATCTTAGAGTGGTGCTTGATTAGGCTAAATCAATGTAGAGCGTTAGGAAATTTAATTATATGAGCGAAAAGTGTGGGAAATTTTAACTTTATGAGCGAATACATTTTAACTTTATGAGCGAATAGTTCCCGTAAGTTGTTGATTCCCCGTGAAGGGAATTTTCAGCTTATGTGCGAACCTACAAGCATCAAAGTTACTCGCGGCTGACGGGGCGAAAGTTTGCCTTTTGCTGCGCTGACGGTTACATTCATTCTTCTGTCGCCCGGAGAGACGGCGACGCTCATCCGCGCTATGACCGGGCGCGGTTTTTATTGCGGCACTACTTAAAGGTTTCCGATGGATTACACGACCAAAGAACTTCTCAAGCGTTACGCCAAACTCGCGCTCGGCCAGCCGTTCGCGCCTGTGCTCCTGAATATCCTCGTCACGTCCGTCTGCGACATGCGCTGCACGCACTGTTTCTTCACGGACGAACTCGACGACCGCCCGCGCAAGAAACTCCAGATGAAGACGCACGAAATTCAGCGCGTCTCGAAAACTCTGGGCGGTAACCTCGGCGTGCTCATTCTCGCCGGGGGCGAGCCGTTCACGCGCAAGGATTTGCCCGAAATCGTCCGCGCGTTCTACGAGAACAACAAGCTCGAATCGGTCTATCTCATGTCGAACGGGCAGATTCAGAAGCGCATCATGCCGGATGTCACGCGCATCCTGGAAGAGTGCCCGAACCTCAACGTGGCGGTCGCCCTCGGCATTGACGGCCTCAAGGATCAGCACGAGAAGATTCGACAAAAATCCGGCTCTTGGGACATCGCCATCGACACCGCGCGCCAGTTGCAGTCGATCAAACGCGAGTATCCGCGTCTCGACATCCAGACCTGCACCTGTTTCATGAACACGAATCAGGACACGATCTTCGAGTGGTACGATTTTCTCAAGTACGACCTCAAGCCCGACAAGGTCAACTTCAACTACATCCGTCCGCCTTCAGCCGACCCGAAGGAACTCGACATCGATCACGCGCGCTACGCCGAACTCGCGCACATGATCGATTCCGATTCGCGCCACTCCGCCATTAAGAACAACTACGGCGGCGACGCGGGCTTCTTCAAAGCCGCCATAGACATCTACATGCACGGCCTGATCGCCAAAGCGCAGGAAGAACAACAGGCGCAAATGACCTGCTACGCGGGCACGGCGGGCGGCGTCATCTACGACGAAGGCACAGTTTCCTCCTGCGAGAACCTCGACGCCGTCGGCAATCTGCGCGACTACGACTGGAACTTCCAGAAACTCTGGCTCTCGCCCGCCATGCAGGAGCGTCGCAAAAAGGCGCAATCGGGCTGCTTCTGCACGCACGAGTCGAACAGCTACTACCCGTCGCTCCCGTTCAACCCGAAGCACTTGATCCAGATCAAGCGACTCGAACGCGAGATGAAAAAGTCGCGCAAACAACTCGAGCGCGACGAAGCCAAAGCGGACGGTTTGACGGTCAAAGCCTAACAGCATGTTTAGAGCCAGAGTCCCGAAAATCCTGATCATCTCGTCCGACACGGGCGGCGGGCATCGCTCGGCGGCGGTGGCTATCGCGGCGGGCTTGCAGAAGTTCTTCGCGGGAAACTCTTACGCCGTGCGCGTGGTGCGCGCGATTGAGGAGTCGCATTCGATCTCGGCGCGGCTGGTGAACGTGTACAACTGGGTGCTGCGACACAGGCAGCACTGGATGAAGTATCTATACTGGGCGGTTAATCGTTTTCGCCCGGAGACGCGGGACTTTTTCTACCGGCGCAGCGTCGGCTACGTGGGCGAGTTGTTCGAGCGTTGGTGTCCGCACGTGGTCGTCAGCGTGCATCCGCTGACGCAGCACGCCATCGGGCGCGTGCTCAGGGAATTGAAACTCGCGGACAAGATTCCGCTCGTGACCGTCGTGACCGACCCGTGCTACGGCTTCTGGAAGGGCTGGGCTTGCGACGACGTGCGACTCTATCTCGTGGCGGGCGAAGAGGCGCGCCAGCAGTTGATCGATTACGGCGTCGCGCCGGAGCGCATCAAGATTTCGGGGATGCCGGTCCACCCGAAATTCAACTTGCCCGACGAACGCGCCGCGCAGGTGGCGCGCCACGCCCTCGGACTCGACCCGCAGAAGTTCACAGTCTTCGTCAATGCGGGCTGGGTCGGCGGCGGCAACATCCCCGAAATCTTCCGCGAACTCGTGCGCGGCGATCTCGACGTGCAGGCGATCTTTCTCGCGGGCAACAATCAGGAGTTGCGCGCGGAGGCGGAGACGATTGCGGCGCGCGCCAATTTTCCCGTGAAGGTGATCGGCTATTCCGAACACGTCGAGCAGTTGATGCAGGCCGCCAACGTCATGATCTCGAAACTCGGCGGTTTGACGACGTTTGAAGCGCTCGCCTGTCGCGTGCCGATCATCGCCGACGCGACTACCGCGCCGATGCCGCAGGAGGCCGGGGCGGGGACGCTGCTGTCGAAACGCGGCGCGGGCGTCTTGCTCGAACGCGCGGGCGACATCGTGCCCGCAGTCCGCCGCATGGTCGAAGACGCGCGCTATTACGCTACCATGCGCGCGGCCACCGCCGGTCTGGCTATCCCGCACTCGACGCGCCGGATCGTGGAAGAGATCACCGCGCTCATCCCCGCGCACGCGTTCGCGGAAGAGGAGCACGCGGCGGTCGCGGACGTGCAAATCGCTTGAAGGCGACGGCCAAAATCGGCGCGACTTGGGAGTCACGAATCCTGAGCCAAGTTGACGCCCGCACGGTGTTCGCGCTTTAATCCTGCATTCATTACATCTCGCCCGCTCCGAGTCAAAAGGAAGCGGGCTTTTTTGGAGAGCGGCCAAGTTGAGTCTTTTGCTGGAAGGGAAACGGGCGTTTATTTCGGGCGGCACGCGCGGCATCGGCGCAGCGATGTGTGAAATCTTTGCGCGCGAAGGCGCGGACGTGGCTTTCAACTACCACTCGCGCGAAGACCTCGCCGAGACAATGGCGCAGAAGATCAAGGCCCACGGCAGGCGTGCGCACGGCTTCAAAGTCTCGGTCACGGATCGTCTGGGGATGAAACGCCTGACGCGCCAACTCGTAGAGGAGTGGGGCGGCGTCGATATTCTCGTCAACAACGCGGCCATCAATCGCGGCGACAATTTTGCCACCACCACCGACCGCGCGTGGGACGAAGTGATCGGCACAAACGTCGGCAGCCTCTTCGCCGTGACGAAGCCGATCTACAAGCAGATGATCCGCCAGCGCAAGGGCGCGATTCTCAACATCACCTCAATCGGCGCGATCCGCTCGCTGCCCACCTCCGTCCACTACGCCACCTCGAAGGCGGCGATGATCGGGTTCACCAAGTGCCTCTCGCGCGAGGCCGCCAACTTCAACGTCTCCGTCAACGCCATCGCCGCCGGAATCTTCGACACCGAACTCGCGCACACCTTGCCGCCGCACCTGTTGGAGATGCACAAGGGCTGGTCGCCGCGCGGCGAACTCGGTCGCCCCGAAGAACTGGGTGAGTTTGCCGCCTTCATGGTCAGCGACCGCAACAGCTTTATGAACGGCGAGATCGTCATCGTTGACGGCGGCTCGGTGACATAAACTGCGATTTTAGTTATTCATTCAAGTCAGTAAACCCCGGCGACTTTTTGCAACTGAAAACGAATTTCATTGTTAAGTTTAACTATTTCAATAGTTATCTTGACAGGTGAGGGTTCGCGCGGTAACATCCGCCTGCAACTTGAACACACGAAGGTTTTCGCGGGAGGCTTGAATCCGATGGCAGACGCTAATTTAATTGACGCCTTAAACCGCGCGCTCAGTCTCGAACTCGGCGCGGTCATACAGTACATGCAGCACAGCTTTCTCGTGACGGGCATCGAGCGCGAAGTCTATCGCAAATATTTTCGCTCGCAGGGCGAGGAATCGCAGGAGCACGCCATCACGCTCGGCGACAAGATCGTCGCGCTCGGCGGCGTGCCGACGGTCGAACCGGCGATGATTCGTCAGTCAACCGAGTTGATCGACATGCTGCGTCAGGATTTGGAGATGGAGCGCGAGGCGCTCGCCGCGTATATGACGGCGTGGGAAGCCTGCGGCGACGGCAACCTCCCGACGCGCTTCCAACTCGAAGAGCGCATCTACAACGAGAAACTACACGTCGAAGAACTCGAAAAACTGACCTCCGAGCGCAAAGCCAACATCACGAAAGAACGGATCACGCTCAAACAGGTCGGCTGAGAAGTGCGCGGGCAGGGAAGCCCCGGAAATGAAAAAGGGAGCGGGCAGATGATGAGTCTGCCCGCTCCCTTTTGCTTTGTTTTCGCGGTCGCCTGAGACTCAGGCGACGGTCGGGAGTTGGATGACCTGCGCGGCAGGTCTGAACTGCCCGTCTTCCGCGCGCTGCCGGTTCAGGCGATGCCGCGCGACGCTGATCGCATGATGCAGGTCGTCGAGTTGTTCGCCGTCGAGCCGGATGGTCTTCTGTGTACACCAGCCCAAGCCCTCCGTCCAAGTTGACAGGCGCAACGCCACGCTGCCCGTTCCATCTTCAAGGATAACTTCGACTTGCTGGTCTTCGCGACTTGACGGGAGGACGTGCGCCGCCGCTCGATTCGAGGATTTCAATGCCTTTAACTCCTGAGGAAATTCGATAATAGCGTAGATTTTGGACTCACCCGCCATACGGCGAAATTGAAATCCAATTTCAAAACCTATTATCATGGTCGAATCTCCTGTCTGTCAAGACAAATTTTTGAGCCGGGGAAATTTTTGTGGAGATTGAAGGTTCGGATTGTTGAAGGAACTTGCCCGCAGAGGCGCGGTGCAGAGATACGCGGAATTAGACCTTCAACTCGGGTGAACACTCAATTCTGGTAAGCATTCGACTCCGGTAAGCATTCGACTCCGGTGAAGATTCAACTCTCCACGGTTTCTCCGCATAACCTCTAGCGCCTCTGTGGTGAGGGGTTTTAAGTTGAGGTTAAGCAGGACTCGGGGCGCATCAACTCTCGCCGGAGGGTTTTTCGAGCGCGGCGAGTCGGGCTTCGAGTTGCCGGATGGTGCGTTGCATGTCGCCGAGGCGGCGGAAGGCGGCGGTGGCGCGCAGCCAGTCGCGGTTGTCGAAGGCGGGGATGCCGGAGAGCATTTTGCCGGGGGGCACGTCGTGGCTGGTCGCGCTCTTGGCCGTGAGCACGCAGTCGTCGCCGATGGTGAGATGACCGGCCACGCCCGCCTGCCCGGCGAGGATGACGCGGTTGCCGATGTGCGAACTCCCTGCGAGGCCGACCTGCGCGCACAGGAGCGTATCTTCGCCGACCGTGCAGGAGTGGCCGATCTGCACGAGGTTGTCAATCTTTGCGCCGCGCGCGATGCGCGTCTCGCCGACGGAGGCGCAATCAATCGTCGTGCCCGCGCCGATTTCCACGTCGTCGGCGATCAGGACGCGCCCGGTCTGCGGAATTTTCAGCCAGCGGCGTTCTTCGTCCTTTGCGTAGCCGAAGCCGTCAGAGCCGACGACCACGTTGTTGTGGATGATGACACGCGCGCCGACCTGCGTGCCCGCGCGGAGCGCGACGCCGGAATGGAGCGTGGAATCTTCGGCGATGCGCACGTCGTCGTAGATCGTCACGTTCGGATAAATGCGCACGCCCGATGCGATCTCGACGTTGCGCCCGACGACGACGCACGCGCCGATCCGGACGTGCGCGTCGATGCGCGCCGAAGGGTCTATGACCGCCGACGGGTGGACGAACGGCGCAAAGCCGGGTTCGGGATGAAAGAGGCGCAGCGCGCGCGTGTAAGCGAGATAAGGGTCGGGCGTGCGCAGGACGGCGATGTCCTCTCTACCCGCTTCGACGCCCACGGCGAGATAGACGGCGGAGGCGCGCGTCGTCTGCACGCGCGGCGTATAGCGCGGGTTGGCGAGAAAGGCGACCTGTCCCCGTTCAGCTTCGTCGAGTCCGGCTGCGCCCACGATCTCGATGTCTCCGCTCTCGCCTTCGACGGTCGCGTTGGTCAGGCGTGCTAATTCTGAAAGTCTCATCAACAAATCTGGCGTGCTCAGTGTGTAAATTGTCGGGGGAAGTTTCTGCGCGGCACGCGTCTCCTACATTAAATTTACCGGATCGATCTCGACGTTGACGCTGTTCAGGTCGCAACCCGGCGACGCGCCCGCCTCCGCCAGCGCGAGGTCTAATAGTGAACGCATGCGTGTGCGATTGCGCGCCTTGAGCAGGATTTGGAAGCGGTGCTCGCCGCGCAGGCGCGCCAGCGGCGCGGGCGCGGGGCCGAGGACGCGACAGGCGCGTTCCGTGTTCGCGCGGTCGAGCGCATGGCGGATCTCCGACGCTGTCGCTTGCACGCGCGTCAGGTCTTCGCCGTGGATGAGCAAGGATGCGAGCGAGACGAAGGGCGGGTAACTCAGCGTCTCGCGGTAGCGGATTTCCTCTTCGTAGAAGGTGTCGTAATCCTGCGCGCAGGCGTGGCGCAGGGCGTAGTGTTCGGGGTGGAAAGTCTGGATGAGGACGCGTCCGGCGAGCGAGCCGCGACCGGCGCGACCGGCCACCTGTGTGATCAACTGGAACGTGCGCTCGCTGGCGCGGAAGTCGGGCATAGCGAGGCCGGCGTCAACGGAGACGACGCCGACGAGCGTGACGTTCGGGAAGTCGTGGCCTTTGGCGATCATCTGCGTGCCGACGAGCATGTCGAGTTCGCCCGCGCCGAAGCGGAGGATAGCCTGTTCGTAGGTGTGGCGGCGCGCGGTGGTATCGCGGTCGAGGCGTGCGATGCGCAGGGTGGGGAAGCGTCCTTTGATGATCTCTTCGATCTGCTCCGTGCCCTCGCCGACGAAGTAAATGTACTTGCCTTTGCACGAAGGGCATTCGGTCGGCGGCCTGCGCCGGTGGTCGCAGTAGTGACAGATGAGGCTGCGTTCGCGCTGGTGATAAGTGAGCGTCACGTCGCACTGCGGGCATTGCATGCGCTCGCCGCACGAGCGGCACAGGACGAAACTCGAATAGCCGCGACGATTCAACAGGACGATTGATTGCTCGCCGCGCGCGTGCGTCTCTTCGATGGCGTCGAAGAGTTGGGGCGAGAGCGGTTGCTGCTTGCCCGCGCTCTGGAAGACCTCGCGCATGTCCACGATCTCGGCGGAGGCCATCGCGCGATTGGCGATGCGATTGGGCAGGCGCAGGTAACGATACTTGCCGCCGCGCGCGTTGTGAAAAGATTCGAGCGAGGGCGTGGCCGACCCCAACACGACGACGGCGCGCTCCTTCGAGGCGCGCATCACGGCGGTGTCGCGCCCGTTGTAATAGGGCGATTCCTGCTGGCGGTAAGAGGCTTCGTGTTCCTCGTCCACGATGATGATGCCGAGGTCTGCGACGGGCGCGAAGACCGCCGAGCGCGTGCCGATGACGACGCGCGCCTCGCCGCGTTTGATGCGACTCCACTCGTCGTAACGTTCGCCAGTCGTGAGCGACGAGTGGAAGATGGCGACCGCCTCGCCGAAGTGCGCGCGCAGGCGGCGCGAGAAGACGGGCGTGAGGGCGATCTCGGGGACGAGCATCATGGCGGCGCGTCCGAGTTTGAGCGCGGTGCGCATGGCGCGGATGTAGATTTCGGTCTTGCCGCTGCCCGTGACGCCGTGGAGCAGAAAGGCCGCGTAGGCGCGTTCGGCGTGAAGCGCGGTTTCGATCTCGCCGAAGGCGGCGGCCTGTTCGTCCGTGAGAATGAACTCAGTGTTCTCCGGCAGGCGCGCGTGCGCCAGCGGGTCGCGTCGCACTTCGCGGACGAACACCTCAACGACCCCGTGCTTCTCAAGCGTCTGGACGGAGGAGACGGATGCGCTCGCGGCGTCGAGCAACTCTGCGAAAAGCATCTCGCCGCCCGACTTGATGAGCGCGCCGACGATTCGCTGTTGCGCGTCGTTGAGCGCGCGTGCGCCGTCGCCCGCGTGCGCGTCGGGCGGCAGGAGGCGCACGGCTTTGCGACGCTTGGCGCGCGCCTGCGCGGTCCGCGCGCGGTGCGTGATCTTGATCCAGCCTTGTTGTTCGAGTTGGCGCGCGAGTGTCCCGGCGCGGGTCTGGCCGAAGTGGACGGCGAGATTGCGGAGAGTGGTTTCCGCCTCGTCGGCGATGAGTTGCAGCGCGCGTGCTTTGTTGGTGGCGGCGCGGCGCGGGGGGAGGCGCGCGAGTTCATCGCGGCCTTCGGCGGTGGCGGTCAGGATTTGTTCGACGGTCGAGTTAAGACCGGCGGGGAGCGCGGCCTTGAGCACTTCGCCCCACGGCGCGGCGTAGTAGTCGGCGATCCAGCGCGTGAGTTCCAACACGTCCGTCGAGATGAGCGGTTCGGCGTCTATCAACGCCTCCGCCTCTTTGATCTCAGCCTCTTCCAACTCGACGCCCGCCTCCAACTCCTGATGCAAAGCGACGACGTAGGCCGTCAGCAACTTCCGCCCGAACGGCACGAGCAGGCGCGCGCCGACCTGCACTTCTTCACGCAACGCCAGCGGCAGCCGGTAGGTGTACGTATGCGACAGGCGGAGCGGCACGGCGACCTCCGCATACTGCGGCGGCGGCGGTGTTGCTTGCGCGGCGACGCTCGCGGTCTTGGCGTCAGTGTCGGGCGGTTGGAGGATGGCGGTCGAACTTTGCACGGCGAGTTAAATTAACGTGAAGCGCGCAAAAGGTGAAGCGGGGACAGTAGAAAAAATTAGAGCGTCGCACAAAACTCTCGACGGGTGATAATTTTGTAGGGGCAGGGCTTGTCCCTGCCCGCTCAAGATAGAACTTCCCTCAAGCCTAAAAGAAAAACGCGGGCAGGGACAAGCCCTGCCCCTACAATTATTCTATTTGTCGTAGACTACTTCTTACTGCTTTTCTTCTTACCGGCCTTTGAATCCATCTCAGTTTTAGCCTTTGGCGGTCTGCCTACTTTGCGGTTCTCAACCAGCGCGAGATCAGTTTCCTTTATTAGATGGTCGCGCCCGTACTGTTGTGAAGGCAAACGTCCGCTTTGTATTAAAGCCCTGACACGGGATTGAGTTACACCGAGCCGCGCGGCGACCTCTCTTGTAGTTAATAGACCCTTTTCCATATCCAACCTTATAACTAGGGTTTAAATATTGCGCAGGGAAATAATTTACTTGACAAAACTATTTCGCTACGCCATAGTTTCTGTGACACTTGCCATCTGAAGAAGATTGAACATTAGACAGGCGAGGACTTACCAAGACGGCAATCTTCGGTAAGCCCTCTACACCAGTATATCGGTTGAAGGAACTACTGATGCGAAAAGATGATAACACGCACACGCCGCCCGTTCGCCGACGGCGAGAACAGGACGGCCTAGAACCTCTCCGCCAATGGTCTAACCTGCCTGTCACGCAGGAGAGAGCATGTGAGTTAGTTGACCTGATCACGAGGCGCGAGGACAGTGAGAGCCGCGACGCATTGATCGAGTTGATCTGCGGACTCACGCCGCACATTCCGTCGGACGACAAAGACATTTTGGACGAGAGATCTCTGGCAGGACAAGCCGCCCTCATGCACGCCTTCACCGACACGACGCGAGCGTTGAACGAACTCGGCGCGTATGCCGTGCATTTGAAGTGCGCGCGGTGGGAATAAAGAGTCTATCGCAAATTTGCCGGAGCAAAACCCGTCAGGCGGAGGCGAGCAGGGCGCGCACCTTTTTCATGTCCTCCCAGACTTCGCGCTTCTTCGTGGGGTCGCGCAGCAGATAGGCGGGGTTGAACGTGGGCATGAGTTGGCCGCCCAGATATGTGTGAAATTCGCCGCGCAGTTGCGAGATCGGTTTCTTGGTGCGGAGCAGTGCGCGCGTCGGCGTGTTGCCGAAACTGATGACGACCTCCGGGCGGACGGCGGCGAGTTCGCGGTGCAAGTAAGGCGTGAAAAAGGAGAGCACGTCGGGCGTGATCTCATCACCGGAGCAGATCATCTTCACCGTGTTCGTCAAATAGCAATCCTGACGGCGGAGGTTGATCGAGGCGAGGATGCGGTTGAGCATATCGCCCGCAGGCCCCATGAAGGGTTTGCCGCTCGCGATGTCGGGCGCGCCGGGCGACTCGCCGACGACCGCCACGCGCGCCCCCGTCTGCCCTTCGCCGAAAATGAAGATGCGCTCTTTGTATTGCGGGAGTTGCTTGGCGCGGCGCAGGAGTTCGGCGTTGATCTCTTCGGGCGTCTCGTCGGAGGCGGGCGGGTCGTCGTTGAAAAGTGAGAACTCAGGCATGATCGAATTAAACCCGTCGGACACTGAACAACTTCACGTTTAAATTCCTCTCCGTGCGCCTTTGCGTGAGATTTCTCTTTGAGAAAGAAGACGACTCGCGCAAAGGCGCAAAGGGTTGAGTGTGATGCCGTGCGCGCCCGTCTATTTGTCCGCCTTCGTCTTGTTCAAATACTCGCGCACCTTCTTCATGTCTTCCCACGTCTCGCGTTTCTTTGAAGGGTCGCGCAGCAGATAAGCGGGGTGGAAAGTCGGCATCACCTTGATGCCTTTGTAGTCCATGAAGCTACCGCGCAGTTTCGTGATGCCTTCCTTCGTGTCGAGCAGATTCTTCATCGCCGTGTTGCCCATGACGACGATCACGTCCGGGCGCAGGAGCGCGATCTCGCGCAGGAGAAACGGCTTGCACGTGGCCGCCTCGGCCATCGTCGGCGTGCGGTTGTTGGCCGGTCGGCAGCGGTTGACGTTACCGATAAACACGTCCTCGCGTTTCATCCCGATGGCTTCGATGATCTTGTTGAGCAACTGCCCCGCGCGACCGACGAAGGGACGCCCCTGCGCGTCTTCATCCGCGCCCGGCGCTTCGCCGACGAACATCAGGCGCGCTTTCACGTTGCCCTCGCTGTGGACGATCTTCGAGCGTCCCTCGCAGCAGAGCGGGCAGCGCATGCACTCGCCGATGTCTGCGCGGATGTCTTCAAATGTCTCGCCCTCGCGCGGCAAGCTGAGTTCGTCCTTCGGCGTGATCTCGCCGAAGAGCGTCTCCTGCGGCGGAGGCGGGACGGGGTCGGGCGTGCGGACGGTTTTTCGTTTCGTTGGCATCTCGGCTCTCTCCGTCGAAGCTGTGTGATCTAACTGATACAGAACGTCTGGGGGCGTCGCTTCTTCCTCCTTGCGCGGGGTGGGGCGGGCGGGAGTTTCCGCCGTCGCACGCGGAGTATCCGCCGGGGTCTTTCTCTCGACCCGCGCTTCGGCCTCGGCGTTGCGCTTCAAAGCCGTTGCACGCCGCGCGTCCGGCGCGGGCGAGCGTGCCTCCGCGCTTCTACTAT
>Ga0307513_10010750_pt1 | contig 11439 bp, 2 predicted proteins | sample 15_EM_MG_FD_202174 | JGI IMG/M metagenome (GOLD analysis project Ga0307513, IMG submission 202174) | Populus trichocarpa ectomycorrhiza microbial communities from riparian zone in the Pacific Northwest, United States - 15_EM | ecosystem: Host-associated > Plants > Roots > Unclassified | place... | reverse complement strand
CGGCACGGTGGATGCCGGCAACTGGGCAGTCTCGGCGTCGTGGACCGTACCTGATGATGCCGTCTCGGGCGTCTATATCGCCAAGCTCGTGCGTCAGGATGGCACCTCCGGCGAAAATCATATCCCGTTCATCGTGCGCGACGACGATAGTCACAGCGACATCGTCTTCCAGACCGCCGACGAAACCTGGCAAGCCTATAATGGTTGGGGTGGCGCAAGCCTCTATGGCGGCAACGGTCCGGCGACGGGGCAGGGTGCGGGTCGCGCCTATGCGGTCAGCTACAACAGACCGATCGCGACCCGCGGCGGGGTTGGCACTTTTGCCGGTCCGCAGGATTATCTGTTCGGCGCCGAATATGCAGGCATCTCCTGGCTGGAACAGAACGGCTATGATGTTTCGTACATGTCTGGTGTCGACGTCGACCGCTATGGCAGCCTGTTGCTCAATCACAAGACATATATCGATGCCGGGCACGACGAATACTGGTCCGGACAGCAGCGAACCAATGTCGAAGCAGCGCGCGATGCGGGTGTCAACCTGATGTTCTGGAGCGGCAACGAGGTCTATTGGCGCACCCGTTGGGGCAATGCCTATAGCGCCGACGGCACGCCTTATCGCACCCTCATCACCTACAAGGAGACATACTCGCCCAGCGCGAGCATCGACCCTTCCAACGAATGGACAGGCACGTTCCGCGATCCGCGCCTCAGCCCGCCGGCTATCGGCGGCGGAAACCCGGAAAACTCACTGACCGGACAGTTGTTCAAGGTCGACGATGTCGGCAGCAATCTCGCCGCGATCACGGTCGGATATGACGACGCCAACCTGCGCTTCTGGCGCAATACGAGCGTTGCCAATCTTCAGCCCGGCCAGACGGCGACGCTCACCAAGAACTATCTCGGTTACGAGTGGGACGAAGCGCCTGATAACGGCTTCGATCCGGCCGGCCTCGTGAAGCTGTCGTCGACGACGCTTCCGGTCAGCACTTACTTGCTCGACTACGGAAACACGACCGGCAATGCTACCGCGACCCACAATCTGACGCTCTATCGCGCGCCCAGCGGTGCGCTGGTGTTCGGGGCCGGTACCGTCTACTGGACATGGGGCCTGAGCGACAATCACGACCTTCAGGCGACCCCGACCGATCCCCGCGTACAGCAGGCAATGGTTAATTTGCTTGCCGACATGGGCATTCAGCCGGGAACACTGCAATCCGGACTCGTCGCCACAACCGGTTCCACGGACAATGTTGCACCGACCTCCGTCATCACGGTACCCGCGACGGTGGCCGTTGGATCCACCGTGACGATTACAGGCACCGCTGCCGACACGGGCGGCGGGGTCATCGCCGGCGTCGAAGTTTCCACCGACAATGGCGCGAGCTGGCATCCCGCGACAGGCGATGAGAACTGGACTTATACCTGGTCGCCGCAGGTCGCCGGTAGCTACACGATCCGGTCCCGCGCCGTTGACGATAACATCAACCTCGAAACGCCCTCGGCCGGACGCACGGTCACCGTCAGCGGGCCGAGTTACACCTCTCTCTTCGGTTCGGCGACGCCAGCGGTCGTCAACACCGGCGATACCTCAGCCGTTGAACTCGGGGTCAAATTCCAGACCTCTGTAGCAGGCACCGTCACCGGCATTCGTTTCTACAAGGGCAGTCTGGATACGGGCACGCATACCGGTTCATTATGGTCGAGCACCGGTACGCGGCTTGGGACCCTCACCTTCACGAACGAGACCGCCAGCGGCTGGCAGACCGCCAATTTCACCAGTCCGGTGGCACTGACGGCCGGACAAACCTACACCGCGTCTTACCACACGAATACCGGTCACTATTCGACAACCGCCGATTACTTCATCTCCAATGTGACGAGTGGGCCGCTGACGGCGCCGGCCAGCGGCAACGGCGTATACACCTATGGCAGCGCCAGCCTGTACCCCACAAGCACCTTCCAGTCGACGAACTATTGGGTCGACATGATGTTCACGTCGGCCTCGAACACGACGCCGACGGCAGTTGCCGATGCGGGGAATGCGACGGAGAAGGGTGGCATCGCCAACGGTTCGGGTGGCGTGGTTGCCAGCGGCAACGTGCTGACCAACGATACCGATGCAGATGCCGGCGATACCAAGACCGTCACGGCAGTCGGCTTCGGCGCGACATCAGGCACGCTTGGTTCGGCGCTGAACGGCGCCTATGGCAGTCTCGTGCTCAGCGCATCGGGCGTCTATAGCTATGCCGTCAACGAGGCCAATGCCGCCGTGCAGGCGCTGCGGCAGTCGACCAACACGCTGAGCGATGTCTTCAGCTACACGATGCGCGATACTGCCGGCGCCATCGCCACGGCAAACCTCACCGTCACCATCCATGGCGCCAACGACGCACCGGTGCTCGCTGTCCAGACGGCTGGCCAGAATGCCACCGTCGGCTCTGCCTTCTCCTTCGTACTGCCGACGACGACCTTCACCGATGTCGACAGCGGCGAAACGCTGACCTACGCGGCAACGGCCGCCGATGGCACGGCGCTGCCCGCCTGGCTCGCCTTCAACGCCACGACGCGGACGTTCAGTGGCACGCCGACGACATCAGGCACCTACGGCGTCAAGGTGACGGCGACAGACCTCGGCGGCCTTGCCACCAACGAGAGCTTCAACATCGCCGTGTCGACGCCTGGCAATACGACACCGACGGCAGTTGCCGATGTGGATGATGCGACCGAGAAGGGCGGCGTCGCCAACGGTTCGGGCGGCGTGGTTGCAAGCGGCAACGTGCTGACCAATGACACCGATGCGGATGCCGGTGACACCAAGACGGTGACGGCAGTCGGCTTCGGCGCGACATCAGGCACGCTCGGCTCAGCACTGAACGGCACCTATGGCAGTCTCGTGCTCAGCGCATCGGGCGTCTATTCCTATGCCGTCAACGAGACCAGCGCCGCCGTGCAGGCGCTGCGCCAGTCCACCAACACGCTGAGCGATGTCTTCAGCTACACGATGCGCGACACTGCCGGTGCCATCGCCACGGCAAACCTCACCATCACCATCCACGGCGCCAACGATGCGCCGGTGCTCGCTGTCCAGACGGCTGGCCAGAACGCCACCATCGGCTCTGCCTTCTCGCTTGTGCTGCCGACGACGACCTTCACCGATGTCGACAGCGGCGAAACGCTGACCTACACGGCAACGGCCGCCGATGGCACGGCACTGCCTGCCTGGCTCGCCTTCAACGCTACGACGCGCACGTTCAGCGGCACACCGACGGCCGCCGGCACCTACGGCGTCAGGGTCACGGCAACCGACCTCGGCGGCCTTGCCGCCAACGAGACCTTCAATATCACTGCGACAGCGGTGCCCTACAGCCTGTTCTCCGCCTCCAGCACGCCGGCCCTGACGAACCTCAACGACGGTCAGCAGCTCGAGGTCGGCGTCAAGTTCCAGTCGAACGTCGTCGGTGATGTCACGGGCATCAAGTTCTATCGCAACGCCAACGACAACGGACAGAACGTCGTCGACCTGTGGACCACGACGGGTACCAAGCTCGCCACCGCCACCTTCACCAACACCACGGCGAGCGGCTGGCAGACGGTCAACTTTGCAACGCCCGTCACCATCGCCGCCAACACCAACTACATCGCATCCTACCACACGACCGGCGCCTACGTGGCGACCAACAATTTCTATACGACCGCCGTCACCAGTGGTCCGCTGACGGCCCAGTCAAGCGCTACCGCCGGCGGCAACGGTGTCTATGCGTATGGCGGTTCCGCTACCGCAGGTCTCTTCCCGACCAACTCCTTCGATTCAGCGAATTACTATGCCGACGTTGTCTTCCGGCCGCAGCTCGTCGGGTGAAGAAAAGGACAAGGTTATGGACCGGTTTCGAATGAGGTTCATATGAAGCAAATGCCGGTCGCGGCAATGGTCGCTTCGAATGCCTTTATTCAAGGGATGGCGATGAACAGGATCGACCGGTTGCCGGTGACAGTGCTCACCGGCTTTCTCGGTGCCGGCAAGACGACGCTTCTCAGCCACGTCCTGAATAACCGTCAGGGCCTGCGGGTCGCTGTCATTGTCAACGATATGAGCGAAGTGAACATAGACGCCAGTCTCATTCGAGACGGCGGCTGCAACCTGTCGCATACGACGGAGACATTGATCGAGCTCAGCAATGGCTGCATCTGCTGTACCCTGCGCAACGATCTCCTGACGGAAGTACGAGGACTGGCCGAAGAGGGGCGCTACGACTATCTGTTGATCGAAGGCACCGGCATTGCCGAGCCATGCCCTATCGCGGCAACCTTTTCCTTCCGCGACGAGAACGGCGTCTCGCTCGCCGATTTTGCCAGCCTCGACACAATGGTCACCGTGGTCGACGCTGCAAACCTGTTAGCCGACTACAGCAGTGCCGATCTGCTTGCCGACCGCGGCCTGCAACGCGATGGTGAGGACCGGCGCACACTCATCGACCTGCTGGTGGACCAGATCGAGTTTGCCGATGTTGTCGTGATCAACAAGATCTCGGACGCGACCGAAGAGATCCGCGCGGAAGTCCGCAAGATAGTTGCTGCGCTCAACCCGGATGCGCGCCAGGTGGAGACGGATTTCGGCAAGGTTTCTCTGGCAACCGTTCTCAATACGGGCCTCTTCGATGAAGCAAAGGCCGCCGCCCACCCGTTGTGGCACAAGGAACTGTACAGCCCGGGCGACCATGTCCCAGAGACGGAGGAATACGGGGTATCGAGCTTTGTCTATCGCACGAGGCGTCCTTTCGACCCCATGCGGTTTCGAGCATTCCTGGACGAGCCCTGGCCGGGGGTAATCCGCGCCAAAGGCCATTTCTGGCTTGCCACGCGACCGCGTCACGTGGGTCTGATGTCGGCTGCCGGGGTGCAACGGCGCTGCGAACCTATGGGGCTTTGGTGGGCAGCTGTTCCCCGACAAGACTGGCCGAGCCATCAGCAGTTTCGTCAGCATCTCGAGAGCCGGTGGGACAGCGCTTGGGGCGACCGTCGGCAGGAGCTCGTGTTCATCGGTGTGGGCATGGATGAGACAGGCGTCCGGAGCGCGTTGGACAACTGCCTGGCCAGTTCGGATCCACGGGACTGGTCGGCTCTCGAAGATCCGTTTCCGGCCTGGTAGTACGGGGCGACGCTGGATTTTACCGGCTCGACCGGCCGGACCGGCGAAACAATACCGAAACAGAATTCCTTTTCACCCAGAGTGAGCCACTGAGCAGTAGCCGCAGGCAGCTTTGGGGCCTTGTCGGTCGGGTATGCGGTGAGGGTCATCATATCGGCGTATGGGGGCACCACCCACATACCCCAGATTGCTGTCGTACATTCCCTTTCGAAAGCTGGCAGGATGAAGTCTTCCAATGCTGGTCGACGGGAAATGGGGACGCCGCTCTTGCTGAGAATTCATGTAAGGAATCGCGAGTATCTAAGTACTGCCGGCGGCATGGCGAGCGTCAGTCACGCGCCTTCTGTCTGGACCGCATTGGTTGGAACTGCGACCGTGGTGTCTTCGACAAGCACTCAGGGTCCTTGCGGCTTTGCCAAACAGGGCAGCGCAGCCTTCCAATCCTCATTCATCGGCAATGTCACATCTTCCCTGATATCATCAGGCGACATGCAGTCGTTCCCCGCATCGTCGACCGAGATGCCGGCGCCTGCAGGCGATGGCGGCGCGCAAGATAATTCCACGAAGACGGCGTCGGCTGCGACGGTGCTCCAGACGCCTTCCTCGACATTGCAACGCACCGTGCTTGCCCCAGATCCCTCCGAGGAGGCTGCGACACTGCCTGCTGCTCCCGCGCTTACGGGTGTTACCAGCGATGCCGACACCGGAAGCGCCAAGACGGAAGCGCCGGTCGGTTCTTCCAGCAGTCTCGGCACGACTTCGTTGAGCCTTCAGGCCTCGATAGCATCCGTCTCGGTGGAGCCGAGCCAGGACGTTTCTGCTGAGACGACCGCGGCCCCGACAGCACTGGCGGTCCCGACAGCACTGGCGGCACCGATGGCGGCGGCTTCGGCTGCGGCGACACCCAACAAGATCGCGCTCGAAAACCTGAAGCAGGGCAACCCGATCAGCGAATGGGGTCTGGAGGGCGACGGCGGCGGCACCATCCAGGGCTTCGCCACCGAAATCAGCACGAATATCGGCCAGACGGTCGATTTCAAGATCGCCACCGATTCCACCCATTACCGCATCGATATTTACCGCATGGGCTATTACGGCGGAGCCGGCGCGCGCAAGGTCGACTCGATCGAGCAATCGCTGACCTCGGCGCAGGTTCAGCCGCATCCGATCGTCGACATGTCGCTCGGTCTCATCGATTGCGGCAACTGGTCGGTTTCGGCGAGCTGGCAGATTCCCGGTGACGCCGTCTCGGGCGTGTACTTCGCCAAGCTGGTGCGCGAGGATGGCGTCGAAGATGCAAGCATCATCCCCTTCGTCGTGCGCGACGATGCTTCGACCAGCGATGTCGTCTTCCAGACGTCTGACACGACATGGCAGGCCTATAATGCCTGGGGCGGCGCCAGCCTCTATTATGGCGAAGTCCCTGTCGATCCGGCAGACATGATCGGCTACCTTCCGCCGAACTGCAGCTGCGGGCTGACCGCGATCGGCCGGGCGTCGGCCGTCAGCTACAACCGGCCGATCATTACCAATACGAGCCCGATCGGCGGGCCGCATGATTTCGTCTTCGGCGTCGAGCATTCGGCCATCCAGTGGCTGGAGCAGAACGGCTACGACGTTTCCTATATTTCGGGCGTTGATGCGACACGCAGCGGCAGCCTGCTGCTGAACCACGATGCCTATCTGTCCGTCGGGCACGACGAATACTGGTCGGCCGAACAGCGCGCCAATGTCGAGGCGGCCCGCGATGCCGGTGTGAACCTCGCCTTCTGGAGCGGCAACGAATGCTACTGGAAGGTTCGCTGGGAAAGCAGCATCGACGGCAGCGGCCAGGCCTACCGCACGATGGTCTGTTACAAGGAGACCTGGGGCACGAGCACGGATCCGAGCGATACCGGCACCGGCACCTGGCGCGATCCGCGCTATGCCGACCCGGGGCAGGAGCCGGAGAATTCGCTGACCGGCACGTTGTTTACCGTCGACAGCTACCGCTCGGATACGATCTCCATTCCCTATGACTATTCCAACCTGCGCTTCTGGCGCAACACCGATGTCGCGGAGCTTCAGGAGGGAGAAACCTACAATCTGGTGCAGAACCTGCTCGGCTATGAGTGGGATTCCGACGTCGAGAACGGCTTCCGGCCGGATGGCCTCATCAACCTGTCGCTCTCCTCCATCGCGGTAAGCACCTATCTGCGCGATTACGGCGCCACGGTCGGCGATGCGGTGGCGACCCACAGCCTCACCATGTACCGGGCCGAAAGCGGCGCGCTGGTCTTCGGCGCCGGCACCGTCTTCTGGTCCTGGGGTCTCAACTCCAACCACCAGGGAGTGGCGACCCCGACAGATCCCAACGTGCAGCAGGCGATGGTCAACATGTTCGCGGACATGGGCATTCAGCCGACCACGCTCGATGCGAGCCTGATCCTGGCGACCCAATCGACCGACGCGCTGAAGCCGACCTCGTCGATCAGCTCGCCGATCATAGGCGCAAGCTTCGTCGAAGGGCAGCGCGTGACGATCACAGGCACGGCGCAGGACTTCGGCGGCGGCATCATTGCCGGCGTCGAGGTCTCCACCGACGGCGGCCAGCACTGGTTCAAGGCCACCGGCCGTGAGAGCTGGAGCTATAACTGGGTCGTCCAGGCGAGCGGCACCTATACGATCCTGTCGCGCGCCGTCGACGACAGCGTCAATTTGGAGGCGCCATCGGCCGGCAAGCAGGTCACGGTCACCCTGCCGGGAACGACGACGAGCCTCTGGACACTCGCCGAAAAGCCCGTGGTCGAAACGGCGATCGACCGCGATCCGGTCGAGCTCGGCCTGCGCTTCCAGGCGACGACGGCAGGTTCGGTGCAGGGCATCCGCTTCTACAAAGGCTTCTACAATACCGGCGACCATGTCGTCAGCCTGTGGACCGGCGATGGAACGCTGCTGGCGACCGGCGTGTCGGTGGGCGAACCGCTCTCCGGCTGGCAGACGGTAATGTTCTCCAGCCCGATCCAGATCGCGGCCGGCACGACCTATGTGGCGTCCTATCACAGCAACGGATTCTTCTCCGTCACCGAGAATTATTTCAGCGAGCCCTATGCCAGCGGCGCGCTGAAGGCCGTCGATGGCGGCGGCGTCTTTGCCTACAGCGCCAATGCCGGCACATTCCCCGGTCAGAGCCCCGGCGGCTCCAACTATTGGGTGGATGTGGTCTTCGATGCCGGTCCGAACAGCCAGCCGGTGGCGACCGACGACAGCGGGCTGATCATCGGCCACAACGGAACGCTTGTTATCTCGATCGCCGCACTCGTGGCAAATGATGTCGATGCCAATGGCGATGCGCTGACCATCACCGCCGTCGGCAATGCCCTCAACGGCACGGTCGCTCTCAACACGCAGACCGGAACCATCATCTTCACGCCGGCCAACAATTATTCAGGCCCGGCAAGCTTCACCTATACGCTGTCGGACGGACGCGGCGGCACGGATCAGGGCAATGTCAGCCTCACCGTTCAGGCCGGTCCGGCCGGCGAGACACTGTTTACGGGGAGTGAGGGACCGACCGGCGGCGGCTTCAACGATAATACGGCGATGGAACTCGGCATGAAGTTCGTCGCTTCCTCAAACGGCACGATCTCGGGCATCCGCTATTACAAGGCTGCCGGCGATACCAGTGTGCATACCGGCTCCATCTGGAAGGCGGACGGCACGCTCGTTACCACGGTCACCTTCACCGACGAGTCGCTCTCCGGCTGGCAGACGGCGACCTTCTCCAGTCCGCTGCAGATCACGGCGGGTGCGACTTATGTCGCCTCCTACCACACGACCGGCAGCTATGTGGCGACAGGGAGCTATTTCAACACGGCGCATACCAACGGCTCACTGACGGCGCTTGCAGGCAGCAATGGCGTCTACGCGGTCGGATCGGGCGCGACCTTCCCGACACAGAGCTACCAATCGACGAACTACTGGGTCGATGTCGTCTTCCACCAGTCGACGGGCAACACGGTGCCGGTCGCTGCCAATGACAACGGCTATACGACCTATGCCAACACGGCTCTGTCGATTGCCGCTGCCAACCTGCTCGCCAATGACAGCGATGCCGATGGCGACCCGCTTGTTATCACCGGCGCCAATGGTGCGGTCAACGGAACGGTGACCTACAACAGCCAGACCAATACGGTCATTTTCACGCCGACGGCAGGTTATACGGGTTCGGCAAGCTTCTCCTATTCGATCTCGGATGGGCATGGCGGCACGGCTTCGGCGACCGTCAGCCTCAATGTCGGACAGCAGCCTGATGACACGAGCCTGTTTTCGGCCTCCGACGCACCGGCCGGCGCTGCCGACGACAATTCGTCCGTCGAACTCGGCGTCAAGTTCATCGCTTCGGCCCGCGGCGAGATCACCGGACTGCGCTACTACAGGAGCGCGCAAGACACCGGCACGCATGTCGGCTCGCTCTGGACCAGCACCGGCCAGCTGCTGGGGCAGGCGACCTTCACCAGCGAGACGGCAAGCGGCTGGCAGACGGTGACCTTCGCCCAGCCGATCACCGTTTCGGCCGATGTCACCTATGTGGCAAGCTACCATTCCAACGGCTTCTACTCGGCAACCGCGAACTACTTCACGTCGGACCATACGAACGGCGGGCTGACGGCACCGTCGAGCGTGGCGAGCGGCGGCAACGGCCTTTATGCCTATGGCACGGGCAGCCTGTTCCCGACGGCCAGCTACAATGCGACCAATTACTGGGTCGATGTTCTCTACCGGCAGCAGGTGCAGAACACGGTTCCGGTCGCGGCCAATGACAGCGGCTTCTCGACCAATGCAGGCACGCCGATCACCATCCAGGCGTCGGCGCTCACTGCCAATGACGGCGATGCCGATGGCGATGCGATCTCGATCACCGGTGTCAGCGGCGCGGTCAACGGCTCGGTTTCCTATAACAGCCAGGCGCAGACCATCACCTTCACGCCGACTGCGGGATATTCCGGGCCTGCGAGCTTCAGCTATGCCATCGCCGACGGCCGGGGCGGCACGGCTTCGGCCCAGGTTTCGCTTGCCATCAACAATCTCGGCCCTGAGCAGAACCTCTTCAGCGCCAGTGCGACCCCTGCAATCGTTTCCACCAACGACAACCAGCCGGTCAATCTCGGCATGAAATTCCAGGCCGATACCGCAGGCTGGATCACGGGCATCCGCTTCTACAAGGGGGCAGACAATACAGGCCCGCATACCGGCTATCTCTGGACCTCCTCGGGCACATTGCTCGGCAGCGTCAGCTTCAGCAACGAAACGGCAAGCGGCTGGCAGACCGCGACGCTTACCCAGCAGGTCGAGGTCGCCGCGGATACGACCTATGTCGTTTCCTACAGCACCAACGGCAATTATTCGGCGACCGGCAATTACTTCAGCGCCGATGTGACGAACGGCGACTTGAGGGCGCTCAGCGGCACCAACGGCGTCTATGCCTATGGGTCGAGCGGCTTGTTCCCGAGTGCCAGCTATAACAGCACAAACTACTATGTGGACGTAGCATTCAGACCGCAGCTCGCGGCGTAAAAGAAGTGAGCGGGGAGTACCGATGACGAGTGCAGACAACAGACTTCCGGTGACGGTCCTTGCCGGTTTTCTAGGCGCCGGCAAGACGACGATCCTCAACCATGTCCTGTGCAATCGCGAGGGGCGCCGGGTCGCCGTCATCGTCAACGACATGAGCGAGGTGAATATCGATGCCGATCTCGTCCGCGACGGCGGAGCCAACCTGTCGCGGACGGACGAGACGCTGGTGGAGCTCACCAATGGCTGCATCTGCTGCACTTTGCGCGACGATCTCCTGAGCGAAGTACGGCGGCTCGCAGCCGCCGGCCGTTTCGACTATCTGCTGATCGAGGGCACCGGCATTGCCGAGCCACTGCCGGTGGCAGCCACCTTCTCCTTCCGCGACGAGAGCGGCGCAGCCCTCTGCGACGTCGCGCGGCTCGACACGATGGTTTCCGTCGTCGATGCGGTCAATCTTCTGGCCGATTATGCGAGCGCGGAATTCCTGAGGGATCGCGGCGAGAGCCGGGACGGAGATGACGAGCGCAGGCTCGTCGAACTGCTCGTCGAGCAGATCGAATTTGCCGATGTCGTGGTCATCAACAAGGCGCAGGATGTGCCGCCTGCAGCGCTTGCCGAGGTTCGCCGCATCGTTGCCGCACTCAACCCGGATGCCCGCGTCATCGAGACCGGCTTCGGCCGGCTCAAGCTCGACGCCATCCTGAATACCGGCCTCTTCAGCGAAGCGAGAGCCGCGC
>Ga0307513_10010749_pt1 | contig 11439 bp, 7 predicted proteins | sample 15_EM_MG_FD_202174 | JGI IMG/M metagenome (GOLD analysis project Ga0307513, IMG submission 202174) | Populus trichocarpa ectomycorrhiza microbial communities from riparian zone in the Pacific Northwest, United States - 15_EM | ecosystem: Host-associated > Plants > Roots > Unclassified | place... | reverse complement strand
ATATACCCCTAGGGGCATTGTAAACCCTTGTCACCATTTATTATACCGAATAATCAAGGGAGATGGTTAGTAAAGCGTTTCTAATTACTCGAGGTACTCGGGAGGGTACGAGAACTTTGCGAACGCGGCGACCGTTCCCCTTCCATTCCAAAATGGGAGAACAGAATGGGCGTTTGGCAACAGGGGGATTTAGCTGGTTCGGCGCATTGTTCGCTAGGCCAAGAAAACTCTGCAAAGAGTTTAGTGAGAATACCCGAAGACTTTTCGGTCACCCCTAGGCGGGTGAATACCCGCCTAGAAGCTATCTTATCTTTAAATGCTTCTCGAAAAACCATAGATTATCCTATGATTGATATCTGAAGTGGAATATAAAGCCAAATAACTAGGCTATTTATTGAAGTAGAATTGGCAAAAAAGGATGTAGTTTTGACACTGGTAGAAGGGAAAAAGAGAGGATTAAATGTTTTGTTAGGAGACTAATTGAGAATAGTGTGATTTTAAAATTTCACACATGATAACTGGGCGATTGTAGTCTGAATGACGTAAATGGACAATTGTTCTTAAATCTTTCATAGACTGGCGCACTATTCCACTCTTGTTACACCAATGTCCCTCTTGCCTAACCAGCTAAATCCCCTTTGCCTACCTGAAGTTCTGCTCGGCGACCATTCCACTTCCCCTACCCTAGCGCCTCATTTGCCGAACCAGCTAAATCCCCCTAACGGTAAAAGACATCTACCATTCCATTTCCAAACAGCCCTAACAAAGCAGTTGCCATGTGAAAACATCATAAGCAAATATTTATACCAATAAAATAATTATTGTCCTGTAGAATAACTCCTTTATAATAATATTATAATATCAACAATACATCTTTGATTCTTATTTTTATTTCCAACAATTCAATGAGTACTCCGGCAGATAATAGCAGCGGGAGAAGGAGCTGGATCTACAAGCCAGAGCCAGGAGCAGAAGTTGTGAATTCAGGAAGGTTGTAGATAGAGCGTCGAAGGCTTCAATTTGAGAAACATTAGAACCACTAGTAAAATTTCTTCATGAGGCTCTAGGGTGAAAATTTTCTAATGTGTTTGTCAGAAGCAAATGGCACCGAGTTGGCAACAACTGTTCCTACAGGTCCGACAGTTTCCCACTGGAACGGTCCTGAATGGGCCCAGCACAACCAAACAGGGCCTTAATCTCCAACACCCATTGTCACCAGATATAAGGGAATTGGCACACGGTAGGGCATAGGCCTTAGGATCACCGAGGATCATGAGATATCAAGATGAGTCTAGATTGTTTGCGATCATTAGAGATCAGGTTTAGTTAGTTACGTGTGTTTCTTTAGAGTGCGCTGAGTTTCGGGAGTGCTTTTTTGTTGTTAGTCAGACGGAGATATATATCTCCTGGCTTGTCCGTAGCTAGAGAGAGGGTAGCCGTCTAGACAACCGTTCCACCCTCCTTGATCGCTCCGCTCAGAGTCTGTTGTGATCGCACTTTCATTCTCTTCATCTTTTGTGCTTTCCATTAGTTTTATCAGAAAACCACTGGAAAATTTCTTATTTGGGCTTAGCGATCCGGATGGGGGGGTGTCCGGGTGGCTAAGGAGGCAGTCTAGAGGTGGAGATGACAGCAATCTTTTTTTTCCCTCCCGTTCAACTTTTTCACTCTGTAAGCTATGGCATAAGTGGTCTTTTGTTAGCACCAGTCCATGAGTTTTACGGAAATGTTGATTAGAACAGCCGGCATAAACAACTTGACCCCAAATTCGCGATTAGCATAGGAGTGATCTTCTGTGAACAGGGTTTTAGAACCCTGGGCAACCTCAAGTAGTCCACGGCGAGGTCTGAGCATGGTGGCGCGAGAACACCCATAGAACTCCTATAGGATAGGAATTTTCCATATGGGCGTTCTGGCTATATAGTAGGCTCGCTTTGCCGTAGAATACTGCAGCGTGCTGGCCCGCTTTACTGGCTGGTTTTGGTTGATGCTTTGGTGGATCTCATACGGGACATGCTGGTTTGGGAGGCGGGTGGTTAATCCAAGTGCATCAACCATGTCGCCCGGGATTGTTTGGTAACCCGGCCGATCGTAATCACTCACTTGGTACTACAATAGGAGATCCCGATTCTTTATAAATGGTAGCTGAGTTGAAAGTAGTAGTCGGAGGTGTGAAATGGAAATACTGTATTACCAGATATCCAATCAATAGGTGCGAGAGAGAAACAGCTAGTTCAACCGGTTGTTCCCAGAGGAAAAGGGAAATCCTCCGGCAAGGTTCTTTGGTCTTATGCATTAGCAAATTTGTAGATGGAAGTCACTGCACGGAGGGGGACCAGTTGGGCGCAGGACGCGGGACGGGAATGTGGTTGTAGGGATGGGTTTCTTGTAAGCCACTTTAGATCTCCAACAGGAGAGTGCATTATGGCATCCACAACTTCTGTATTGAATTTTCTCTGGAAGAGGTGGGAAATTTCACCTGCAGAAGTCTCTAAGGATTGCAAATGGCGGCTAGGAGTCTTGGGATCCGATCATGCCATGGCAGTCTTTTAGCGACCGTTGTTATTGAGATGTTTTATTAACTTTAACGGGTTTTGTCTTTAGATATATTCAACACTATAAGGTTATGCGCAGCGAATATAGATTACAGTGATCTGGCGATGCAGAACTTTTATTTGTACGAACAATTTGGATAGAGAAAAGTTATCAAAGAAACAATAGAGATAATGGAATCGTGTACGGTAATGAATGACTTCAACAAAAGTAGGAGAGAAATCAAGTGAATAAATAATGAATGCGATGACGAACAGAAAACAAACGAACAAAGGGGAGAACAGGCTTTCTTATATCCTCCGTGAGATGAGACCTTTCCTCCACAGCACACTTCCTGCGCGTGCTATATCTTTGATCAGTTTCTTCCGCATAGTTGCCCTTTCCTACTTCTTAGCCGAATCCCTTCCGAGGTGAAAACCCAAGCACCGAGGTAGTGGTTAACCGGTTTGCTGAATACTGAGTGCATAACCGCGGGCGCCAGGGTTGTTCGGCTATTGCTAATAGTTCGTGTTTCGTTGTTGATGAACGGAAGTCTTGATCCTGTCGCACGAGATATGCAGGGTCGGTGTCGAAGATCGGTATGAAGCTAATAGTTGTGAGACGTCTTTCGAAGACTTAGTGTGTAACAGGTCGCAGTGATAAGGTTCCTAATCCAACGAGCATGGGAATATATGCAAATAGTGAGCAGTCCAGAACGATCCACGTTCAACAAGATACCACCGAGGCTTGTTGTAATATCCTAGTGACTACATCATAACTTAACGAGACACCACCGTAAGCTTACCTTGAAGCTGAAATATCAGGGTTTTATATTAAATTGTGGCTAGAGATGAAAGGTGTTAACTTAACTTCTAACGCTTGATTCTCGTATAAATGTGTAGTGAGTCAGAAACCCAGACTCACCCCAAAGCTCTTCAGGAAGTAGGTTTGTAAGGCTAAAAAGTGTAAACTAGCCCGGTCGCAAAATCGCTGGGGTCTACCGTTCTGAAGGGTTCGCGTAAATCAGGAGGTGCGAGCGCGTCTCGGTACTGCATAGGTGAAATATCCGCCACTGTTAATGTCAGTAGGGTAGTATGTCGTAGATCGTAGTGCGCTATGCTAGGGTAGAATTTCGAATTTTACAGTTATCCGGAAAATGCTGACGTGAGAGTTCTTAACCGGAATTTCTCCAGCCTTCCACCGCCTTCCTATTTTAATTCTTGGCATGGAGATGATTGGAGAAGAGTTGTCACGCAAAGCACCGTCGCCCCGCTTTTCTTCAGCCCGACTCACCGAAAGTTTATAAACTTCCTCGATTCCACTATAAATCTCTCTACCGCTTCCACTTTCGGCTGAAATTCTGGAGAGCATATCATGGCACAAAATACACATATGCTGACGGTCAACATGGGCGATGGGAACCTCAACTCCGGCAACATAACAGGTAGCTTCAACAACAACTTCTATAGGTCTGACAAGGATACCGAGATTATGCGATGGCTCTCTCCACTGGAGCCGAGTAATAGACATCAGGGTGTGCGTACCGAACGATTCGACGGTATCGGAGATTGGGTTTTGGAAACAAAAGAGTTTCGGGAGTGGAGAAGTGGTGAGGGTAGAGCTGATAAGGCTGTGTTGTTTTTCTCCGGGAATCCGGGAGTGGGGAAGACGTATCTGAGGTATGTGGCGGGATTCCTTGAAAGTAGCGGATATTTCTAACAGCCTGCAATACTAGTTCCCTAGTAATCGATAGCCTGTGCGATCAGGCAGCGAAGGAAGATATTGCCGTCGCGGGCTTGTACTGCGACTTCGTTACCCAGCAAGAGCAGACGGTCACCAACATGCTAGGTGCCATTCTGAAGCAGCTGGTGGGGAGAGGTGATATCCCGGAGCATCTACGTGACGCGTTTCAAAAGGGGAAAAAGGAGTTTGGTGGCAGAGGACTACGACTTCCGGATCTGATGGGAATGTTGAAGGTCACTATTGCTTCGCTGCCTCGGGTCTTCATCTGTATCGACGCCGTGGACGAATGCTTACCGAAGTATCTGCCAGGGCTTCTTGGGTCACTGAGAGATATACTTCAGGAGTTACCAAGGACGCGAATTTTCCTCACCGGAAGGCCCCATGTTAGGCGGGATATTGATGGATATTTCGCAAAGGTAGTAGTGATACCGATTAGCCCAAATGCGGATGATATTAGGAGTTATCTGGAGATGAGGTTAGGCATGGACACCGAGCCGGATGCGATGAACGACGATTTACGGGCGGATATCACGAGAGTGATCCTGGAAAGGATATCTGATATGTGCGTAGGAGTGTTTAGCACCCCCAATCTATCAAATGATATATACTTACCAATGGTTGAGTGCAGATTCCTTCTTGTTTCGCTCCACATCGATGCTATTCTTGGAGAGGTGACAATTCGTCAGAGAAGAAAAAAACTTGAAGAGATGGTGCAAGGCAATGGACTTGGTGATGCGTACACGGGAACCATAACCCGACTGAAGGCACAGCAGGGAAATAAATCAATACTCGGACTCAAGGTCCTGAAGTGGGTGTTGTATTCGGAACGACCATTACGGGCCGAGGAGCTCCAGCATGCCCTGGGAGTGGAGATAGGATCTGTGGATCTGGATCTTGAAAACGTTCCTGCATTACGGACAATCCTAGCATCCTCTCTCGGTCTTGTCGTGGTCGAGGCATCTTCGTCTACGGTCCGACTCGTGCACTTTACCCTCCAAGAACATCTCTTAAGTGATCCGACCCTATTCAATAGTCCCCACTCAGAAATTGCTGAGGTTTGCCTGACATACCTCAATTTTCGATGTTTTCGTGCTCTTTCACCAACTCTCCCCCCTGCTCCCTCAACAACGCCCCTTCTCAATTATGCGTCTTGTTGCTGGGCACAGCACGCAAGAAGGGGGATGACAGAAAATGTGAAAAGTCTTGCGCTAGGGCTTCTCGATGGATTTGAGGAACATATATCTGCCCAACTATTGTTATTTGATTATGGGACTACCAAAGCCCATCGCCTTTATTTCTCCCTGGAAGAGGGACCTAGAGGGTTTACAGGACTCCACGGAGCAGCATTTCTCGGGATCACGCGGATATTCGCTGCTGTATTGAGAATGAAAGAATGGGACGTTAATGCACGAGATAGCATCGGGAGTTCGGCTTCGGAGGTCATTTTTGTGGGTCGGTTGCGGCGGCAGCACGCAGAGACTATATCTGGCCGGACACCACTCTTGTGGGCCGCTGAGCGTGGACATGAAGAGATAGCAGAGATTCTTTTAACCCAAGAGGATATCGATCCCGACCTGGCAGGTGCCGGTTGGACACCACTGTTATTGGCGGCCAGGCGGGGGCATGAGGGGGTAGTAAAAATACTCTTGGAGCGAGCGGATGTCAATCCCAACCGGGCAGACCCCGGGCATGGTCGGACACCGCTCTCATGGGCGGCCGAGTATGGACACGAGGGTGTAGTAAAGCTGTTTTTGGACCGGGATAATGTCAATCCCGACCATGCAGACACCGAGTATGGTCGGACACCGCTTTCATGGGCGGCCGAATATGGACGCGAGGGGGTGGTCAAGCTGCTTTTGGACCGGGATAATGTTAATCCCGACCATGTTGACACCATGTATGGTCGGGCGCCGCTCTCATGGGCGGCTGGAGGTGGAGATGAGAGGGTAGTAAAGATGCTTTTGGACCGGGATAATGTCAATCCCGACCATGCAGACACCGAGTATGGTCGGACACCGCTCTCATTGGCGGCCGAATATGGACACGAGGGGGTAGTAAAGATGCTTTTGGACCAGGATAATGTCAATCCCGACCATGTAGACACCAAGTATGGTCGGACACCGCTCTCATGGGCGGCCGAATATGGACACGAGGGGGTAGTAAAGATGCTTTTGGACCGGGAGAATGTCAACCCCGACCATATAGACACCCAGTATGGTCGGACACCGCTCTCATGGGCGGCAGAGCGTGGAGATGAGGGGGTAGTAAAGATGCTTTTGGACCGAGAGAATGTCAATCCCGGCCATGTAGACACCAAGTATGGTCGGACACCGCTCTCATGGGCGGCCGGAGGTGGAGACGAGGAGGTAGTAAAGATGCTTTTGGACCGGGATAATGTCAATCCCAACCATGTAGACACCAAGTATGGTCGGACACCGCTCTCATGGGCGGCCGGAGGTGGACACGAGGGGGTAGTAAGGATGCTTTTGGACCTGGATAATGTCAACCCCGACCATATAGACACCAAGTACGGTTGGACACCACTCTCACAGGCGGCCAAGCGTGGACACCGGGGGGTAGTAAAGATGCTTCTGGATCGGGATAATGTCAATCCCGACCATGTAGACACCAAGTATGGTCGGACACCGCTCTCATGGGCGGCCGGAGGTGGACACGAAGGGGTAGTAAAGCTGCTTTTGGACCAGTATGTCAACCCCGACCATGTAGACACCAAGTATGGTCGGACACCGCTCTCACAGGCGGCCAATCGTGGACGCAAGAGGGTAGTAAAGATGCTTTTGGACCAGGATAATGTCAACCCCGACCATGTAGACACCAAGTATGGTCGGACACCGCTCTCAAGGGCGGCCGAAAATGGAGACGTGAGGGTAGTAAAGATGCTTTTGGACCGAGGGAATGTCAATCCCGACCATGAAGACACCAATTATGGTCGGACACCGCTCTCATGGGCGGCTGGTTGTGGGCGGGAGGGGGTAGTAAAGATGCTTTTGGACCTGGATAACGTCAATCCCGACCATGTAGACACCAAGTATGGTCGGACACCGCTCTCATGGGCGGCTGAATGTGGGTGGGAGGGGGTAGTAAAGATGCTTTTGGACCTGGATAACGTCAATCCCGACCATGTAGACACCAAGTATGGTCGGACACCGCTCTCATGGGCCGCTTGGAAGGGGCATGAGGGCGTAGTAGAGATATTCTTGGATAGAGAAGGTGTTGATCCCAACCGGGTGGACACTATTCGTTACACGACCCCGCTCTCATTGGCTCTGCAAGCCGGACACAAGGGTGTAGTTAGGATACTTTCGGAAGCAAAGGGGTTGGCACCGGCACGCCAAGGAACAGGAGCTAAACGCCACTTTTCAGAAGAGATGTCGGTACCCACATTCCAGGGACCCGGAGCTAAACGCCACTCTAATGGGCCCCGCCAGACACATCATAGTGTTATGGGAATGGTATCGGGACGGGACATTGTCAATTCCGGCACTGCAAATCGCGGTATCCAGGAGTCCCTCCCCCCGTCCCCCAGGCATGGGGACGGGTGTGTGGCGTATGTGCAAATCAAAGGCCATGACCCCAACATCAACACTGGAAACCCTAACAGCTAACCTACGCTCCCATTGGGCCCTGTTTCCATCTCCCTCCCCATCAAACCGCCCAACATACCCCCAACAACCCTCTATGTCCTCTTTACTATTCTGGTACGATATCTCTTAAGGAAAATTTACCCCCATCCTAATCCATCCGATTAACCCTCTCGGTCGAGGCCGACTTATATTCGATTATCACTCTTTCGTTTGTCTTTTGGCCTTTCTCACTTACGTCCTTCATCCTTCATTACCAGATGCCTTCTCATTCTATAAATAATTGATGGGTTAGAGATTGGTGTTGGCGGGGCCTCTCTAGATTTAGGTGTAAATAAGCTTTGATAATAAGCTTTTTCATAGCTTCACACCGCTATTTTCTAGGGTATTTGTCTAGTTTTGTCTTCTCTTTTTTCTTGGAGTTCTGGTTAGACCTGGTCCACATACTGGTGTTTCTTATTCTTCGTTCCTGTTATCCGTTAATACTGTATTTGTCTTGTGTTGAATTGGTAGTGATGTACTGTACCTCGTATAGCTCATTACCAGGAAATGGGTTGGAGTTATGATATGACACGATAATTTTGAAGAAGTCCGTCCATATTCTTCCAAGCAGTAGGTTTACATTCCTACTGTGGCTTCTCTCAACACCACCAAATCATCGCCATCAGCTTATTTCATGCTCATACGGCAATACCAATTTTGCTATGAGACGCGAGGGGAAGGTGTTCGAGCCGGGATATAAAACCCTAACCCTAAAATTAGCTTGTTATCATACAACTAGAAACCAAGGGCAAAAAACCCAAGCGCTGTAGACATAATAATTATTGTTATTAGATTCGAAGTTGGAAAAGAGTGCTGCACACTGTAAGGATGTTCACCATCTGGTTAATGGCCAATCACCGTGCCCCCGGAATCTTAAACTGGCATACAGTATGGTACCCCGCTAGTTCCACCTCCTCGGGCAACTCTCTGCGGTGCCGCTCGGATCTTGTTTCCCTGCTTCGGATACCGCCCTCCTCCATGCCTTGGGAATGGCTGGCTTGTGGCATACTGGGAATCATTAATACCGCCGTGGGTTGGCAATCTCATGGGATGGACATTGTTCATGTCTTGTTTTTCTTCAACTTCCCTAAATGAATAATAAGTTAACCATAAGGGTTCCTAAGGACTTCACCATAGTGCACTCTTTTAAATATTTTCCAGGATGGTATGGCGGAAGTCCCTCAATGGTACGGCACCGAAGTTTCATCGAAATCTTTGTGACAATCGTGCCTGTAGGGCGCGGTCGCTATCTCGTTTTTACTTTCTTAGTGTAGCCTTCACTGCGCATTACTGTTGCAGATAAAATTTAGCTCTACTTACTTTGCATTTCTTAGCTAGTGTGCGAATAATTTAGAGAGCATAGATAGTGGTTCATGATATGATTTTGCTTGGGAGGGGAGTTCACTACAGGGGTGGGGGTTGCTAAGTCTTGACGGACAAGGGGGGGTGGACTCTATGTAGGGCAAGGAGCTCTCACTTCTCCCGAGTTTTCCTTGCAACTAAAAGTACGGGTGCAAAAATACTCGTCCGATACTCGTGCCAAGGTTGCTTCGCAACCCCCGGATGTTCGCAGGCTCACAACCTGGGGCACTCTAAAGAGTGCCTTACAGCTCAATGCAACTTTACAGCTCAATGCAACTTTACAGCTCAATGCAACTTTACAGCTCAATGCAAGTTGTGGCTTAGCTAGTAATTTTATGACTCATAATACCTTTGTGACTCAGCATAACTTAGTTACTAAGTAAAACTTTCTAAATTTTTTATTTAACATTTATATAAAATAGTATTCTAATTTATATTAATTTTCACAAGCTTCAATGATTGTAAAATAGGTAGTCTTTGATAATGACAAGTGAAGCTTTTATTTTCATTATTTGTATTAAGACTCAAAGTTTTGCTTAGTCACAAAGCTTTTTCTGAGTCACAAAGCAATGCTGAGTTACAAAGGTATTATGAGTCATAAAATTACTAGCTAAGCCACAACTTGCATTGAACTGTAAAGTTGCATTGAGCTGTAAGGCACTCTTTAGAGTGCCCCAGGTTGTCAGCCTGCGAACATCCGGGGGTTGCGAAGCAACCTTGGCACGAGTACCCTTCTTACACCAAAAATGGACATTTTTAAACAAACAATTCTCAACACTGCTTATATAAAAACACTTGAAATCTTTCCATCAGCTAGGGAATCACTATCTAGTCAAACCTATAAAAGGAGAAGTGTAAGGAATCAAATCTGTCTTCAGGGTTGATAATTGTGTCAACTGGTGTAAAAGTGACTTAGGTTTATGTGTGGGGCTGCATACAAAGGGGTACGTGTAATGGGGTCTTGGCACTGGACGTTAGTCCAAGGCACACAACGACAGGAAGGTCCTAAACGATAACACTCGTTTAGCGTGAGGGTTCGGAGATGACAATCTCAGGTCAAGGCTGATCGTGTAACGAAAGATTAGGGTCAGGGTTCGTGGGTTCTTGGCGTGGAACTTGGATATCAGAATAGAAGACGTTATATTCTGAAGTACAAGAGTCGTGAAAGAAATACCGGGTAGCGTAAAGAATCAAGGAAATAGGGGGCTTTTTTTTATTTTTTATTTTTATAATCATATAATACGTTGTTTAAGGTACAAAAATTCGCGTGGAGCGCTAGCTATGGCGTAAACAAAACCTATAACCAATCCAACGACCCGCTTCACCCCCTCATGGGAAAAATCAAACCCCTCTAACCCAGAGCCCACCCTCCCCCCTCGTAGCACCTAAGACGAAAGCAAGACGGAGCAATACCTTCCTCCAGACACGTAAGGAAAGACAAGTATAGAAAAGAAACCAGGGAAAGACACAAACCCTTCGGCGGGCCCCTCAAAACAAAAGAAAGAATCTTACCGCACCAAGTGCCGACGGAGAGGGAAGATAAAACTACTGTTGCCGGGCGCCTTAGCGGAAACGCACTGAACCCCAAACCCAAAGGCTACAGGGGCAGGCAGGTCGGGGACGGACTTTCCCCAGTAATCGGCGACGCTTTGGGCTTTTAGCATGGGCCAAGGAGGTAGTGTTATACCATGACACAGCGTAACCTAATTGCGAGGTTCGCGACCATAGAGTCAATCGCGAGAGCGGGAGGAGGACGAGGGGAGTCACCCAGCGAGGAGAGCCACTCAGCAGTGGAGGTGCCAGCTATCGTAAGGGGCAGTAGGGTGCTAGCTGAGGAGGCAGTAAGGTGCCAGCTAAGGAGGGACGTAGCAGTACGGTGCAAGCGGATCTAACGCGTGGGAAGTGGGAGTGGGAAGGCTCGCCAAAGAACGAGAAGTACGAATGCGGAGGACCGAAACAGGGTCACGATTTTTTGAATACCGACCGTACCGGCCGAGCAACTCAGGAGGGAGTGCAATACCAGAGAGCAGTGCCACCAGGGCAACTACTTCACCGATAGCCCGAGACTGCGACCGCGTGTTGACGAGGAAAAGAGGGTTGCCGACCGTGCAAATCGCTAAGCGAGACGCGTCGCGAAGTGCGGGGTAAAGGGTAGGAA
>Ga0307513_10010748_pt1 | contig 11439 bp, 20 predicted proteins | sample 15_EM_MG_FD_202174 | JGI IMG/M metagenome (GOLD analysis project Ga0307513, IMG submission 202174) | Populus trichocarpa ectomycorrhiza microbial communities from riparian zone in the Pacific Northwest, United States - 15_EM | ecosystem: Host-associated > Plants > Roots > Unclassified | place... | reverse complement strand
TGAACTGATTCGCGCGCAGGTGTCATGCGGAATGGTGATCACTTCCTTCCGACCTCAGACACCTGCCGTTCTTCCCACACCGCCGAACGTCCTGGAGGGCTTCTCCAAGACTAGAAGGTACGCCCCCCTATCCCCCCGGATTTTACTTTTCCCCGCTGCTGACCTGGGCTATCTCTGAAAAGCAACGCTGTATTCGCCGTACCTGCGCTAATTGAGGTTTGTGTTACCTTATGTTTTTCCCACGTGCTGCGGAGCCGCTGACGGTACCGAAGGCTTGGTCACAATCTCCCCGAGCCGTGAGGGAGTTGGGGCGTCTTAAGGCTTTGGTAATTACTTTCTGACATTCCGGTGATGTCCAGACTTACAACTAAAACGGCCTGACAGTATTATGGAGGCGGCCCGCTCACCAAGTCGGTTGGGGACTACCTTTCCGGGGAGAAGGTCCAACTCATATGCCTTTACGCAAGGTGCGCCATTACGTAGTGACTCAGGCCCATATCGGACTTACGGATGATGTTACCGCCAGTTCTGAACTTTCGGCTGTGTCGACAATTCCGAGTGCGTGTTTCCTAAGCATTTATCTCTGCACACACTCATCCTTGCGGCAGAGCGGGCGTATACCGATTGGGAGTATTTCACTCTCGCTCCATACGTGCAAGCACACCTCATTCCTGATGACAATGGAACGTACGAACTCTTGGTAACCGTGAGTTTGTGAACTATCATTCGCTGCCAGATACTGGATCAAATGTTTCTCAGCCTAACCCCCGGCATTTGCCTGCGGTGCTCAATACATGCGTGGCGGGTGAACACTCGTATGGCTCTCGTGATCTGCTTGTGCCACATCCGACTTTAGGAGGGTTTTGGAAGTTTTATGGTCGAGTTGATGACCAGATCGTGCATTCTACCGGCGAGAAGGTGATTTTGATCCCTGACGTCAAGTTCGCGAGCTGACGAGAAGGGTTTTCCTAGACGAATCCTTCCCCGTTAGGTTGGTGTCTACTGAGACCCTCGTTGTCGATGAGGCTGACTGCGTCTCAACAGAGACGATCATGACGAAAGACCCTCGTATTCGCGCCGCGGTGATGTTCGGTCAAGGGAGGTTCAACCCTGGGGTTATCATCGACCCTGTCCCGGAATTTCTGTTCGACCTTCGCGACAGGCAGAAGTTCGCCGAGTTTCGCAATCTCATATGGTCTGTTGCTTTACCAGGCGATGTGGGTTGACGAACCGCTGATTACCTCTCCAGGGATAGTGTAAGTAAGGCCAACGAGTGCGCACCTCAGCATTCGAGGATATTTAAGGAGGTTTGTTCATATTCCATCTGACCTTTGTGGGACGCCTACTGATCGTGGGAGCCCACAGATGATCCTCGTGTCGAAGGAAGACAAGCCCTTCACGTACACCGTAAAGGGCGCGCCTCGTCGGAAAGCGGTCATCAGCGCCTACGAAACTGAGATTGAAGAATTATACCGGACCGTTGAGGATACCGCCCTCAACGGTTTCACCTCTCCCGCGACCTGGTCGCTCGGGGCGTCGAGAATATATGTCAGAGCCGTTGTTACCGGTGTCATGATGACGGCAGTAGGGGATGATGACGATTTCTTCGCGCATGGATGCGACAGGTTCGGCCGAGACCCGTCCTCAACACTGCCGTTGATGCTAACTCAGATTCTTTCAGTCTCCAGGCAACTTGGATCAAAAAGATTGTCATTAATAACCTGCGTTCGTGCACCGGGGTCAACACTCAGGATATCTCAAACGTGTTTGTATACGAACATCCGACCATCAATATGTTGGGGGAGTTTATTGCCAACCTAGTATCGCCGAAAGAGATGGCACAAACTATCCGCTCTGGGGTGGAACAAATGCTCACTTTGCTCGGGAAGTACGGCTCCGACTTCCCGGAACACACCCCATCGACTACCTTGAACAAGAAGAAGAAGGGCGGGGACGTCGTCCTCATCACCGGGACCACGGGAAGCATCGGTGCCAGCACCCTTGCCGAACTACTCGAATCTCCAAAGGTCGAAAAGGTTTACGCGCTCAACCGATACAATAGGAAAGGTCTCCCTTTAGTCCCGCGGCAGAAGGCTGCCTTCGTCAGCCAAGGTCTTGAGGGAGACCTAGTTCGTTCGGAGAAGCTCGTGATACTCGAGGGAGATCTCAGCCGCCCGTGTTTGGGTTTGGCGGTGTCAGTTCAACAAGAGGTAATTTAATAAGTTTCGTCATTATGACCCGTGTCCTGACGTACACCCGTCCGTATCGTTTAGATGCGAGATTCGCTCACGCATATCATGCATATCGGTACGTCGCGTCACTTGTTGCTATATTCTTCTTCCCTTCTTTGTTATCACGTTCGGCTGAATACTCAATATTGTGTTCTTGCAGCTTGGAGGGTAGACTTCAACCTAACCCTACTCTCCTTCGAACCATACATCGCGGACCTCCGTCGCCTGATCGACTTCGCCCTAAGTTGTCGACTGCCCGAACCTCCACGGTTCCTGTTCGTTAGTTCCGTAGCGGCCGTTTCGAGGTTGGACCCACTACCTGTGCTCGAGCACGCCGTTCCTGCGGCAGCGGCCGTAGGATCGGGTTACGGGGAATCGAAGTGGGTGGCGGAGACGCTTCTTATGGAAGCCATGGCCAGAACTCCTTTGCACGCCGTGATCGTGAGGAGCGGACAAGTGAGCGGAGGACTTAACGGGTATTGGAACTCGTCGGATTGGTTCCCCTCCATGATACAATCCGCATCTCGTGTCGGGTGTCTACCTTTGGCGTCTTCTTCGGAAAGGGTGGGTGCCATCACGCGCGTGGCCCGTTGTGCAACGTTTTATGGCTAACTCTTGTCATCCGGCAGACGATATCCTTCGTACCCCTCGACGTTGCCGCCAAGGCGATTGCCGACATGCGAGATTCCCCGACCCAAATCCTCCACCTCGCTCATCCATCTCCCGTACCGTGGAATTCCGTCATCCAACCGACGGCGGATATACTCTCCGTCCCACTGGTCTACTACCACGACTGGGTTTCCCGCCTAGAACGCGTCGAAGATGGTGAAAATTCGAACGCATCCCCTAGCGCACTGCGACTCCTCGATTTCTTCCAGAAAATGAGTTTGGATGGGCCCTTGGAGAATCCGTGCTTGTCGTCGGAGATTATGGGGTTGCCGAGGTTGGATATGAAGAGGTCGATCGAGTATTTGCCCAGGTTGGGCGAGATGAGAGAGATTGTCGGAGAGGTCGGGAAGTGGATGAAATATTGGAATATGCCTTAAGTCCCTGCTGTGAACTTTTTTTTGGACGAGCGATCTTGACTTGGTTGGCGCACGCGTTTACTATGCCCCGCGTGGATCTTATTGTGGACCTCTATCTAGTTTATGCCCCAAGCGTGGGCGCACTACTTAGAGAATACTTTGTATGGGTATCTTCGTTTAGGGTCTGAAACAGGATTGTGGTCGCTGTAATAGATGCACCCGCACTATCAGAACCCCTTACTCTCGCGTGGTTGAGAAGGCCACGAATAGAACGACAAGTCCCCAGTATGTTCACGGTCCCACCACTCGCGTAGTTATATTTGATGTGTTTCCAAAAACCACAGCGAACCGAACCGGGAACGGAATAATTCCACGTGCGGTATTCGAGTACTATGACTATCCTGGAACGACGTATAAAGGTAAGCGTAGTACGTGGATAGGTAACCATGGTTCCAGGCCGCTTGACTCACCCCCGTTACATTTCTGGATGTCGATATCGTCTACGTACAAAGACATCCCCGCAGTCATGCTCTTCGGAACACTAGGTGAACAGAAAAACACCCTCTCAAAAGGAACCTCCCCACACTTTCTGGCCTTGGTCAGCGCTAGGGCCTCGCGGCAGTGTTGTGACGCTATCCAAACCGGGTGCCGCATCTCGAGGACCTTGAGAGTCGGACACGGCGTGTCCGGCACGGGTGTGACGTTGGGATCGAAAAGGTCGGCGAGATACGTGGGGGGAGGGGGCGGCGGCGGAGTAAGCATATTGAATACCTCGGTCACGCATGTCCTGGTTAGCGACAGAGTCGTCAGGTTCGGCATGTCCGAACAGATCAGTTTGACGAGAGCGGGCGGGATTTCGAACGACTCCGGTTTCGCCATCTCGTCTGCTTTGAGGTCCTCCAGTACGAACTTCCGAATCCACCGAAGGGGTAGCTTCCCAATAAGCGTAATCGCGTCCGACAAAACGTGATTGTCGTCTCGATCGCGGCTGGGCTCCCTAATCAGTTCGCCATCACCGTTCACCAGGATGTAGTTGTCGACGTTCTGCAGGTGGGAGATCGACACCGAGGCGCCGCTGGATTTCCCGAGAACTACCGTACACTCGGTCGAGAACTGTTCGCGTTTCATCCGAAGTGTAACGCAGGAGATGTCCGGAAGGGGAAAGGCGTCCCATGATTTTGGGAAGACGTTTTGTGGGGATTGGGCAATGTTGCTGTCCGATCGCACTTGCATAGAGACGGAACAATCGGGTGGGTATTGGATGTGAGCGAGAAGAGTATGTTGAGATCGGGGCGTGGTACAGCTGAGATGGATGTTGCGTAGGCAGGGGAGATCGACCGATTGGAACCAGTCAGGAACGGTGGAGCTTTCCTCGGACGCGTCCAGAACGGCGTCTGCGTGGATATTTAGGTCCTCAATCAGAGGTGAACTCCGGAGGAGTTCTAATAGTTCACCGACCATGGGGACGCGAGGTTCGTTGAATAGAAGCGACAAGTGTGTTAATGTGGGGATGACGAAGTGCAGGAGAGTGCCGCCGGATAGCACGTTGGAATCAGAGAGATTGAGTGAAACCAGGCCCGAAGCTCCGGCGAGGAATGATCGCTGAAACGAGGGAGGTGATACGCCATAGCCGATGTTCAGATCCACTTCTCGTAGTAATGGGAGGGGTGCACCGAGAGTGTCAGAAATTTCCGCAATTTCGCCCCAGGAAAGACAGGGGGCCGCGATCCTATGAATATGCGGCGAATGGAGAACAAGCTTGTCGAGGAGGAGGCGGTTCTTGTTAGACTCTGAGCTGAAGGATACGTCGAGTGGTGTATCGCCACAACGATCCATGAATGTGGCGACGAGATCACTGTGCATCGCTTCGTTGTCCAGGAACGACCAAAGTGGGGGAGAAGCGATAATGATGTTACGCCAGTGACGACACACGTGGGTGGTGAAAACGAGTTCCTTGTGGGTGGTGAGGAAGGATGGAATCAACGCTAGGACCTCTGGTGGGAGACGATTGATTGTTGGGAAGGTGTTCATTGAGGCGCGGATTCTGGAAAGCGCAAGTCCGGTCTCTAGCTCCATACCACGGAGCTGGGGACACGGTAAGAGGGTTGAGACAGAACGGAACAAGCGGAACCGAGACGTACCCCGCCCAGGTCCGAGACCAACTGCCCCGAGATCGTCTGTGCCGAGAGCTCCTCATTCAGAGCGTGCAGAAGCTGCTGTAGGGTCAAACCATGACCAGGGTATTTTGTGTGATTGGTATCCATGACCAGGTAGAGGTCGAAGTCGAGGGTGAAGCAGCTGATGATACTCTCAACTGCGGGCAGCGCATCTACTTAAATACTGTACGCCCATCCTGGACCTGCCGCTGTCGGTACTTGAATTTGTTATCAGCCACTAGTCATCGATGTCATCGCCCGGGCTGTCAGCACCCCCAAACGGCAGGTCATCGCCCACCCTCTGATGACTGATGACGGGGCGCTAGACAAGGTTTCTTGGCGTCTAACACATTTTCCGCCAAATGTTTCTCCTCCCTCGTCCGATAAAAGCACAAGGGGGCAAGAAGTGGGGGGGAACAAGTAGGAAAGAGCTTACAAATGACTTGGGGCTCGGGGGTGGGATACGAAGGATGTTTCCTGTGGGCATTGAACGCACATGGATCGATTACCTAACCTTAGAGTGAGTCAAAGCTTCTCACGAGCGTCAAACCGGAAGAGTGCGAGGCTATACATCGAGACGTCTGGCAAACGCCGGCAGCGGGGCTGTTGGATTTGGATGAAGCTGTGTTGACAGAAACCACAGCAAGTGCCTAGAGGGCGCGGCTGGATCCAGGCCTCCAGCCAAAACAGTACATCCCCGTAGTCGGAAGGCGCGAATTCGAAGCCAAGATCAATTTCCGTCCGAACGGGATCCGTCCACGGCGGTCAACTCATTCCTGGTATCTCAGTCTTTGCGATCACTCTCGGACCCCCTTAGATATTGAGGGCGAGGAAATGTATGTGTTTGGCTGACTATATCTGAGATGTAGCGAAGAGTCTATGTACTGGACGAAAACCCGGAGAGCTCCCAGGCCGAGGAACATGAGATTCGGATGAAAGGACAGCTGCGTTACCCGCAGGTCAGGAGATCTAGCGACGCATGATTGAGTCGGCTACGACTCGATACCCAGATTTCAGCCGTGCAGATCTCGGTTATTCGCCTCAGTGAATTGGCGGCATTGCATATCTCACGCAGGTTTCGTACGCCGGTGTTGCTTGCATGTACGGAGCCATTATCTGCGTGTGCTTTCTGAGATAGCCTTTGAAGGTTTCGCTTGTTGCCACCACCCTTTGGCTTTGACGATATCAAAGGGAACCCCTCATAGCAGGTGCTCCAAAGTGGGGCCGACGCGGATTCCGTGACCGAGTAACTTTGGAAGCTGTTTTTCTGGGACGATTTTGTTGATTCGGACGATGGGGTCGATCTTGTCATTGGGCATGGTCCGTCTTTGTGTTTGTGGGTAAAAAGGCGACAATTGGGTAGGGGATGGTTGACTTTGAGATGGTCCTCTTTGAGATGGTTCTCTAACGTGACTTGGGGTCAGTGATTCCCACTTGTTTTACCCAAAAGATCCTCTTGCCTTTCTCTTTGGCGACTTTTGCCCAAGGGATGAGGATGACCGTCTCCCCAAGGTCGCCCCGGTCTCGCACACCGTATTCTACGTCAGAGGTTTTGACGTGAATGGCGGGGTCAAACCCGTCTAACTTATGAACGTTTCGACCTCGTCGTGGACCTTGCATGCGGCTCCGTGTACGATGTGCCAAGGACGCCGTATATGTAGTTCTTGATCGTACTGCCCCCATACGTTGCCACGGGCGCCGAGATGAAGCTGGAGAGAAGACTGGAATGGTTCTATCTCGCGTTCGAGTCCCTCTTTCAAGAGAGGGTCAAGGCATCTGCTCTGATTAAATTTGAATTGTATTATATCATTAAATGCGTCTGATAGCGACTCAGTAGATGGGTTATTAAGTGAGGTGAAGGAACGGAGCATGGGTGTGATGCCGGCCTGTGCACGTGTCGTACAAACTTGGGTATCAGGGGATATTTGGCAAGTAGATTTGGCGGAGCGAAGTGAGTCTTCCCATTGATGAGCGACGAGTGGCGTCAGTGGTCTGCGAGGCTGCGTTTTGCGTACCGTGAGAAGTACTCTCCGCAGCCAGAACGTTCGTGGATGTGGCGGGCGGATTTGTCTTTACACCAGATTGTCTGATTCCAGTTGCTGCACAGGGTGCGACCGTTCATGTCGACGATATTCCCATCCTCTGTTCCGGAGCATCTCGCCTTGCGTTGTCCGTCCCGAGGTTGGGGGCCTGGCCCCTTCATATTTGATGTTTTTTCCTGCTGGAGAAAACAGACGGAGCGGAGAAAATAGACGGAGCGGAGAAGAGGCGCGTCTCTTTCCCGAGGCTCTGTTTCCGAAAGCGTCGGTTTGGAGATTGATCTCTCGGGGACCTTGATCTAGAGGATCTTAGTCGGCCCGGAGGTTGTTCCCTTCTCCGAGTTCGTCCCCTATCCCTGAAGCCGGTCTGTGACCCAGTCGCGTACCTACGTGATAGGATTTCCACCTGTGAGGGTGACACCACGCACATAGTGTCACAGTAGGCGGGGACGTTGCATGGGGAGGGGCGTTGCAAGGTTTGACGCGTTGTATCGCAGGGGGTGTGTATGATATGTAGCAAGTGTGGTGAGGTAGGGGAAAATGTTTGATTAACTCTGGCTTGAGCCGTTTAGTTGAAAATCTCTACTTGCCTGTCTGCGCGTTTCCTCTAGATCTCGGTCTCGAATTTGGTCATTGAGCCTGTCGAGTAGTTCTTCATTGATTTTGGCTACGTTGAATGGAATCCCTCTTCCTCTCATTGCAGCATGCCATTGGCGTCGTACAACTGCCTGATAGAGGATGAGGGCCCGTGTGCTAGACCCTGTCGCCCCGCGGCTTTCCAATACGATGTACAGTTCGGCAAGAGAACGAACGTGCTTGTCTTGCCACCCGGCTCGGCTCGCCGTGGCGATTATGTTGTGTCGCGCTGTCATGATCTGCTCCCAGGATAGGTGCTCGTCGTCGACTGCGTTTGGCGAGGCTTTGGTGGCCTTGATCGGTTGGAGCGCGAGGCCTGAGTCAGTGTTGGGAGGGCTGTAGGTGTCTGCGGCTATTGGGGTAGTTTTTCTCGTCTCTCTACAGCCCTCCGTGGTGAAATACCACAGCTCGACGTATTCCATGGCTTCTATCTTTCCTATTGCATATTGAGTTGGGCCGTGAGGAACCTGGCTTGGTATCACTGCGTTGAGGTCGAAGTCAGGAAAGGCGATCTTCTTCCTGGTAGGAGGTTGTGGGTCGTCGTTTCGGGGAGGGGAAGGGGGGGTTGCAGGCGGTTGCGGGTGAGGCGGAGGCTGTTGGGGTTGTTCCATTAGGTCTTGCATCATGTTGTCCCAAGCTGTTAGAACTCTGGCGGTGGCTTCCTCCTCCGAGCATTGAAACCTGTCCATAACTCTTGGTCTGAGTTGATTGAACATATCTGAGTTCCACCCTGGGGCCGCCTGGTCTGCCATTTCCGTTGTTAACCGGGGGAGTGGAGGGGTGAGGGGAAAGATTAAGATGAGAGAGCGAATGAGAGGGCGAAGAGAGAGAAATGAAGAGAGATGAAAAGAAAGATGAGAGAGAGGCGGAGGATGTCCGGAGAGCGGGGAGGTGATGGTGCCCTCGTGAGAGGCGCGCGTGCCGGATCACCTTTCGCACCGCAAAGACTGCGTTTGGGGAATGGCCGGAATCTACCGAGACGATTCCGACGTCTCTTTGAACCTCAAGCTGCTGATGAGGTGCCTCTGCCGGTTGTCTCATTATGCGTTGGTTCCTGAACGTGACCCGTAACAGACTCGCAAGAGATGGATGTATGACACGACGCCGTTCTTGTTGGTTGTATGGAATGGCTGCAGTCTGATGGCGAGGCTCTCGGGCCCAATCCAGATCGCATGCTTCCCTTTTTGCAAGTCCATAAGACCAAGGCCACTGCTCTTAGTCTTCACCTTCTTGCCTCCCTTCGGCCTGCGGTTCGTGCCCAAGAGTCTGCTATAACCGAGGGATGCGGGCTCACTCTTGCTGGACAGGATGGATGATCAACCGTGGCGTCGGTACCGTCGTTGATCCCAGGAGAAGGTAGAGGACAGGGGGGGATCTGCAAGCTCAACTGGCCGCTCTCAGCACGTCTTCTCGAGGACATCGATGTCTCAGACATAAGCGGGGCGAAGACCAAAGACGAGGCGCTTAACGAATTTCCCTTTTCTTTATTGATTACTTATGGATCGCTACAGATTGCGTTGGACTAGGCTGGGACCAAACTCTCGCTTTTTGGTGGGGGGCTGTTAGGGGACTGTATTCGGTGACGACCGAAGCCTAAATGCTGATACCCGTGGCTGGGTTCGAACCGAGAGAACGGATGAAACTAGACGTAGGATAAAAAGAGGCAGGCCGCGGCCTAGCCGTTTACCGTTCTGCCACCTGGCTGACAGAGATTTTCTTACGAATTGGGATATAGGTCGATCCGGGTCCCAACTACTATCGAAGCGCTTCCAAGCGCTTGGAATCGCATGGAGGCGCATGGAAGGGCTCCGAGGCTGGCGAAACTATAGCCGGTCCTTCCCGGTCAACTCTCTCAATACTGCTGCAGGGGCCCACAGTGCTTGTTCGTTCGGTGCGACTGAGAGTGACTTGCTACAGGTTTGGGCAAGTACCTCGAGGAAAAGTCACCTATATATTTTGTTGTGCGCGAGATTGGAACTCGGGATCAATGTGCGCAATATGTTTGAAATGATCAAGATAACATTGGGGCCAGTTACCAAACTCGGCGCAAGAGCTCTGGAATCGCGACCCGAAACAATGGGATTACAACCCCCCACCAAAACGCTAGGGTTTAGTCCCAGCCTCAATTCAGAGGCATCCTCCCCTCCCTGCACTTCCTTAGAGACGACACCCTCCCTACACCCCCCCTTCCTCTGAATTCGAGGCTGGATTCCAGCCTACGTTGGACGTGACGCGCGATGGTTTCACTCTTCCTTGGGTGCGGACTCAGCCTTGCGAGCTTGCTTTTGCTGGAGCAATGCCTGGTCTTCGGCCTCAAGCTGGGCGTCGATCGCCGCACCCCGTTTAGGACTGACTTCCCCATGCAACTCGTGTGGGCGACCAAATGCATCCCCGAAGCTCCCCCCAGATTGCCTGCGAACACACCAGGGAATTGAGGCGTTGAGTTACCGTGAAGCGATGCGATCGGGGAAAGGTCACGACTCACTTTACTTCGAGGACCTTGTCGAGGTCCACTCTTTCTGGAGATGAATTTCCGGGCCTTTCCGGGTTGTGTTCATGACGGCTACTGGTAACGACGCGGAGGAGTCAATCCACAACATCTATAATCGGACGGGCATTGCACGCTTACGCCTGATCATGGGACTGGAATACTACTGGCTGGCGGGCACCAGGGTTCGAGACAGAAGTTCCTGAAGACATTTTGGTGAGGGAGTCAGCGGTCAGGGTGTCCGCCTATATATACGCTGGCCGAAAGGTGGAGAGCGGAAAATATATCATCGATGATGCAGCCACACTGACGACATACGCCGACCACTCCAGGCGCGCGCTTGGGAGGATCGGTCACATGACTTCTCACAAGCGCTTCGTCGTGGACTTCATCCTGCTCGCTGACGATGAACTCGCGTGTAGTCAATTCCTATTCTATGAAGAGTTAGCGCCTCGGTTAGCGCCCCTTTCAAAGCATGTCTCAAGTCAGAAAAGTGTGGCGGCCACTCCTGGCTTCGCACCAACGCCATGTCGCAGGATCGTGATTCATCCCAAGACGTGTTTTATATCGATATGCTCGATCCGCGAGCACTGGACATCCCAGACGAACTTGACGCTGCTCTTCGTGCAATCGGAGCAACCTGCCAACGGGATGACCCCGAGATTGCGGAGATGGTTGTGGCACTCGACAGTCGCCCCCATATCTTGGAGTATATTATCTCGAGTACGTTGCACGCGCTGCCCTAGACCTTTGTCTGTCACTAGAACTGATCATTTCGCCTTCTAGTGCTCGAGGAGGGGGCTTACGAGAAGCTCTCGAAGTGGATACTCGCCGGATTTCCCAGATCCACGACGCCAAACCCCA
>Ga0307513_10010747_pt1 | contig 11440 bp, 6 predicted proteins | sample 15_EM_MG_FD_202174 | JGI IMG/M metagenome (GOLD analysis project Ga0307513, IMG submission 202174) | Populus trichocarpa ectomycorrhiza microbial communities from riparian zone in the Pacific Northwest, United States - 15_EM | ecosystem: Host-associated > Plants > Roots > Unclassified | place... | reverse complement strand
GGGTCCGGCTCTACGACCTCGGCACCCTCGAGGCCGGCGCGTCGATGTTCCGCGCCGCCGACGCCGAGCTGCTCGGCGTGCACGCGCCCGGGCTCGTCGTCAGCGCGGCGGTTCGCGCCGGCCGGCTCGCGCTCGCCGTCCACCACGCCGACCTGCCAGCCGACGCGACCGAGCAGCTCGCCGCCGAGCTGCTCGCCGAGCTGCCACGCGCGATCGCGGCGCTCGCCGCCGCCGCGCCCCACGCCGCCCCCACCGACTTCGCCCACGTCGCGCTCGACGCGAGCGAGGTCGATGACCTGTTCGAGGACCTCGCCTGATGACCATGATCGCGACCCCCACGCCCACGTCGATGCGGACCAAGCGCAACGTCCTCGACATGTACCCGCTGACCGCGCTGCAGCAGGGCCTGCTGTTCCACGCCATCGAGGCCGAGCACGACGATCCGTACCTCGTGCGCATGTGCGTCCGCATCACCGGCGCGATCGACCCCGCCGCGCTGCGCGCCGCCTGGCAGGCCGTCGTCGATCGCCACGAGGCGCTGCGCGCGGATCTCGAGTGGGTCAAGACCAAGGAGCCGATCCAGATCGTCTATCGCGACTGCCCGGTCACGCTCGACGTCCAGTCGTGGGTCGACGCGCCCGCCGCGGAGCAGGCCCGCCGGCGCCGCGCGCTGCTCGACGACGAAGCCAACCGCTTCGTGCTGCAGCGCGCCGCCGACCGCCGGATCGTCCTCGTCCGGCTGTCGGACGAGACGTCCCTTCTGGTCTGGGTGTTTCACCACGTCCTGCTCGACGGCTGGAGCGTGGCGAACGTGCTCGCCGAGGTGGTCCAGAGCTACCGCGCGCGGGTCGGCGGCGAGCCGGCCGCGCTCGCCGCCGTGCCCGCGTTCCCGCGCTACCTCGCGTGGCTGGCGGCGCGCAGCACGATCGAGGCCGAGGATTACTTCCGCGACGCGCTCGCCCAGCTCGACGCCCCGGCGTTCCCGCCGACCTTCCCACCCGCGCGCCGCGCGCCCGCGACCAGCCGGTTCGCCGAGCGCGCGCACGTGTTCGACGCCGAGGCGTCCGCCGCGCTCCGCGCGTTCGCCCAGCGCGCGCAGATCACGCTCAACGCCGTGTTCCAGGGCGCGCTCGCCCTGCTGATCCGCGCGTACACCGGCAGCGCCGACGTCGTGTTCGGCGCGACCGTCGCCGGTCGCCCGCCCGAGCTCGCCGGCGCCGAGGCCATGGTCGGCGCCTTCATCAACACCGTGCCGGTGCGCAGCCAGGTCGACCCCGGCGAGCCTGCCGTCGCGTGGCTGCAGCGGCTGCATCGCGCCAACGGCCGGCGCCGCGCGCACGAGCACCTCGGCCTGCCGCGGATCCGCGAGCTCGCGCCGATCGCGCGCCACGCGGCGCTGTTCGAGACCATCCTGGTGTTCGAGAGCTTCCCGGTGTCCGAGGCGCTCGAGGGCGCCACCGGCGACGGCCTGCGCATCGAGCTCGACGGCGCCGGCGAGGCCACCGGCGATGGCCTGGTCGTCGGACGCGGCCGCAACAACTACCCGCTGACCTTCGTCGTCCTGCCCGGCGCGCAGATCGAGGTCATCGCCGCCTACCATCGCGGGCGGGTCGACGACGACCTCGGCCGCGCGTTGCTCGCCCGGCTCATCGCGATCGTCGAGGCGCTGGTCGCGCTGCCCGAGGCGACGCTGCTCGGCGTGCTCGATCACAGCGCCGCCCCGCGCGTCGCGCCCGACGCCGCTCGCCAGGCTCACGAAGCGACCCGCGACGCCGTCGCGCCGCGCCCGGTCCACGCGCTGATCGCCGCCTGGGTCGCCGCCACGCCCGACGCGATCGCCGCGCGGTGTGACGACGACGTCGTGACCTACGCCCAGCTCGATCGCCGCGCCGATCGGCTCGCCCACGCCCTCGTCGCGCGCGGCGTCATCGCCGGCGCGCGGGTCGGCGTCTACCTGCCGCGCTCGGTCGACTTCGTCGTCGCGCTGTACGCGATCTGGAAGTGCGGCGCGGCCTACGTGCCGCTCGAGGTCGATCAGCCGGCGGCGCGGCTGGCCCGCCTCGTCGCCGACGCCGCGCTGGGCGTCGTGATCACCCGGCGCCGCCACGCGGCCGCGCTGGCGCAGCCGCTGGTCCTCGACGACGTCGCCGATCGCGACGTCGCGCCGGTCGACGTCGCGATCCACGTCGAGACGCCCGCCTACCTGATCTACACCTCGGGCTCCACCGGCACGCCCAAGGGCGTCGTGATCTCGCACCGCGCGCTGCACAGCTACGTCACCGGCCTCGCCTCGCGCCTCGCGCTGCCGCCGGCGCCGAGCATGGCGATGGTCTCGACTGTCGCCGCCGACCTCGGCCACACCGTGCTGTTCGGCGCGCTGTGCGCCGGCGGCGCCATCCACCTGATCTCCGAGGCGCGCGCGGCCGATCCGGACGGCTTCGCCGACTACCTCGAGCGCCACCGCGTCGCCGTGCTCAAGATCGTGCCCAGCCACCTGTGGGGCCTGATGCAGACCGCCGCTCCCCTGCGCGCGCTGCCGACGCACACCCTCGTGATCGGCGGCGAGGCCGCGCCGCGCGAGCTGATCGATCGCCTGCGCGCCGCGCCCTGCCGCGTGATCAACCACTACGGCCCCACCGAGACCACGGTCGGCGTGCTGACCCACGCGGTGACGCCGGCCGACGACGTCCCGCTGCCGCTCGGCCGGCCGCTGCCGCGCAGCCACGTCCATGTCCTCGGCCCCGATCTGCGGCCGATGCCGTCCGGCGCGATCGGCGAGATCTTCGTCGGCGGCGCCGGCCTCGCCGCCGGGTACCTCCACCGCCCCGACCTCACCGCCGATCGCTTCATCCCCGATCCGACGCCCGACGGGCAGGGCGCGCGGCTCTATCGCACCGGCGATCGCGGCCGCGTTCGCGCCGACGGCGCCATCGAGTTCCTCGGCCGCGCCGACGATCAGATCAAGCTGCGCGGTCACCGCATCGAGCTCGGCGAGATCACCGCGGCGCTGTGCCGTCACCCCGGCGTCGTCGACGCGCGCGTCGTGCTTGGCGCCGGCGCCGCCGGCAACGCACGCCTGGTCGCGTATCTGGTCGGGGCCGGCAGCGACGCCGACACCGCCGCGCTCGAGGCCCGGCTGCGCGGCGAGCTCCCCGAGCCGATGATCCCCGCGGCCTACGTCTGGCTCGATCGCTTCCCGGTCACCGCCAACGGCAAGATCGATCTCGCCGGCCTGCCGTCGCCCGCGCAGGTCGCGCCGGCCAGCCGCGCGCCGACCACCGATCGCGAGCGCACGCTGGCCGCGATCTGGCAGGACGTGCTCAAGCTCGATCGGCTCGGCGTCGACGACGACTTCTTCCGGCTCGGCGGCGACTCGATCCTCGCGCTCAAGATCGTCTCGCGCACGCGCAAGGCCGGCTTCAAGCTCACGCCCAAGCAGCTCTACGCCCACCCGACGATCGCCCAGGCCGCGTGCGTGCTCGAGCCGGTCGCGCCCGCCGCCGTCGCGCCGCGCGCCGAAGGCGACGCCCGGCTCACGCCGATCCAGCACGCGTTCCTCGCGCGCCAGACCGTCGACGTCCACCACTACAACCAGGCCCTGCTGCTCGCGTTCACCGCGCCGGTCGACCTGGCGCTGCTCGCCCGCGCGGTCGACCTCGTCGTCGGCCACCACGACGCGCTCCGCCTGCGGTTCCGCCGCGACGGGGTGACCTGGCGCCAGTGGCACGCCGACGCGATGTCGCCCGGCGCGTGGTCGCGCGTCGTCGTGCCGGCCAGCGACGAGGCGCTCGAGCCGCGCATCGAGCGCGCCTGCGAGGCGCTACAGCGCAGCTTCGATCTCGAGCGCGGCCCGCTGCTGCGCGCCGTGTACCTCGACCTCGGCGCGCCTGACGACAGCCGCCTGCTGCTGTTCGCGCACCACCTCGTGGTCGATGGCGTGTCGTGGCGGATCCTGCTCGAGGATCTCGCCGAGACCTACCTCGCGCTCGCCGCCGGCAACCCGGCGCGCCTGGCGCCGCCGACCACGTCGTTCCAGCGCTGGACCCAGCTCCTGCACGACGACGTCGCCCGCGCGCGCGACGAGCTCGCCTACTGGCGCGCCGTGACGCCGCCCGCACCACCGCCGCCGCCGTCTCCGCCTGGAGGCAACCTCGTCGGCGACGCCGCGATCGCGACCGTCGAGCTCGACGCGGCGACGACCTCGGCGCTGCTCACCCGCGCGCCCGCCGCGCACCACACCGAGGTCAACGACGTCCTGCTCGCCGCGCTGACCCTCGCCCTCTGCCGCGCGCAGGCCGCGCCGAGCCTGCTCGTCCGCGTCGAGGGCCACGGCCGCGAGGACGTCTTCGACGGCGTCGATCTCTCGCGCACCGTCGGCTGGTTCAGCACGATCTATCCGGTCCGGCTCACCCCGGTCGCCGGCGATCCGATCGCGACGCTCCTCGCGGTCCGCGACCACCTGCGCCGCGTCCCGCGCAAGGGCCTCGGCTACGGCGTGCTGCGCGAGCTCGCGCTCGACGCCGAGCTCGCGGCTGGCGAGTCGCCGGCGGTCACGTTCAACTACCTCGGCCAGTTCGACACCGCGTTCGACGATCACGCGCTGTTTCGCGTCGCGCCGGAGTCGAGCGGCCGCCGGCGCAGCCCGGCCAGCCCGCGCGACGCCTGGTTCGTGGTCAACGCCGTGGTCTACGAAGGCTGCCTGCGCATCGACTGGGAGTACAACCGCGCGCGGCACCCCGCCGCCGTGGTCGAGCGCCTGCTCGCTGCCTACGTCACCGAGCTCCGCGCGCTGGTCGCGCGCTGCGTCGCACCGCCCGTCACCTGAGAGAGCGCCATGCAATACGATCCTTCCGGCAAGCAGATGCTCGCGATCGCCGCCAACAACGTCCGCATGTTTGGCGTGTGGCGCACGCTGGGCGACATCCTCGGTTACCTGCTCACCGGCCCGCCCGCCGATCGCTTCGATCGCACCTACGGCGTCCGGACCTCGGGCTCGGTCTCCAAGTGGCAAGCAGGCGTGACCGACGAGGTCGCGCTCGCCGACGCCGTGCGCTACGTGCCGGTGCCCGAAAAGGTGTTGCGCAGCGTGCTCGCCAAGGTCACGCAGGTCATCGAGCCGAGCACCGCCGCGTTCGTCGACCTCGGCTGCGGCAAGGGCCGCGGCCTGGTGATGGCGAGCTGGCTGCCGTTCCAGACGGTGCACGGCGTCGAGCTGTCACCGCAGCACGCCGAGCTCGCACGGACCAACCTGGCCGGCTACCTGGCGAAGCCGCGCGGCCGCGCCGTGGTGCGTTGCGCCGACGTCACCGTGCACTGCGCCAACGCGCTGCACTTCGACTTCCCGAATAGCAATCTCGTCATCTTCATGTATCGCCCGTTCAAGGGCGACGTGTTCACCGGCGTGCTCGACCGCCTGCACGCGTTCCACGCGCGGACCGGCCACCGCGTCGTGATCGCCTATGCGTGTCCGCTCGAGGAGCGCCTGCTCGAGGCCCACCCGGCGTTCACCAAGGTGCACGAGAACCAGGTCATCTCGGAGGAGATGTCGTGGAACCTGTGGGAATGCCGCGAAGCTGCCCGGCTTCCAGCTCCACACAGCGATCGGCCACGTGAAAATACCGATCATCGTGGCTGATCACGAGGACCGCCTTGCCGCGCGCGCGCAGGTCGGGCAATAGCCGCGTATAGAAGATCTTCTTGTACTCCGGATCTTGATCCGCGGCCCACTCGTCGAACACGTAGAACGGCCGGTCCTCGAGGTACGCGACGAGCAGCGCCAGCCGCTTGCGCTGGCCCTGCGATAGCTCGGTGGTCGACAGCACGCCGGCGCTGACCGAGACCTTGCGATCGAGCTGCAGCTCGCGCAGCCAGGCCTCGACCTCGTGATCGATCCTCGCCGTGCTGCCCAGGCCGATCAGCCGCTCGAACAGGAAGAAGTCGGAGAACACCGCCGAGAACAGCTGGCGGTAGCCGTCGCGATCGGCGTCGGTGATCGGCTTGCCGTCGAGCTCGAGCGCGCCGTGCTCGGGCGCGTAGAGCCCGACGATCAGCTTGGCCAGCGTCGTCTTGCCGCTGCCGTTGCCGCCGACGAGAAAAACGATCTCGCCCGGCCGGAGCTCGAGGTCGATCGGCCCGAGCACGAAGGCGCGGTCCTCCTGCTCGCGGTGGTAGCGGTGGCTCACGCCGGCGAGCCGCACCGAGGTGAACGCCGCGACCGGCGCGTCGTCGAGCTCCTCGATCCGCCGGCCGTCCTCGCGGATCAGCCCGGCGGTCGCCTGGTCGACCCGCTCGAGCGCGATCCGCGTGCGGTTGATGCTCGGGATCGCCATCAGCACCGCGTCGAGCGGCAGCACCATGTGGAGGAACACCAGCGCGTAGCCCGACATCACCGCCGCCTCGACGGTGAGCAGCCGGCCGAGCACGAACAGCACCAGGCCGATGAACACGAAGAACAGGAAGTTGCCCCAGCTCTCCGACGCCGCGTAGATCGTCATGCCGCGCGTGTGGTTCGCGCGCACGCCCTCGATGCTGCGGCCGAGCAGCTGCGACAGGAACGCGCGGCGCCGCGGCCGGTGCATGCGCAGCTCCTTGGCGCCGTCGCACAGCGCGCGGAAGTGCTTGAACAGCTCGTCCTGCTCGATCCGCGCCTGGCGCAGGTGGACCAGCGCGCGGACGTGCGCGAGGTGATAGCCCAGCGCGCCGAGCACCGTGACCACGATCGCGAACAGGAAGACCTGCCGCGACAGATAGCCGAGATAGACCAGGCAGCCGCATACGACTGCGCCGTGCTGCGTGAAGTTGGGCAGCGCGACGAAGAAGTCCGAGACCGTGCGGACGTCCTCGGTCAGGACCGCGAGCAGCCGGCCCGAGCCCTGGGTCTCGATGTGGCGATACGGCACCTCGAGCATCAGCTGGCTGAGCCGCATCCGCATGCTCGCCAGCGTGCGCTGGCTGAGCTGGACGAACAGCGTCTCGGAGATCCAGCGCGTCACCAGCACGCCGAGCGCGACGATCGCGAACCGGACGCCGATCGACGTCAGCTGCGCGCCGCTCACGTTGAGCGCGCGGTTGATGTACGAGACCATCAGCGCGCTGCCGAAGCCGCTGATCAGGCTGGCGACCAGTGCGGCCGCCAGCAGGCCGCGCGACGCGCGAAACAGGAACAGGAAGAGCCGCATCGCGGGGCTCCGAGCGTACTAACGAATGCGCTGCAGGTGCCAGAGATCGCCGCTCGGGACCGTGAACGCCTGCTGGATGTTGTTCCCGGCGTTGACCACGCTGACCACGGACTGGAAGGCACCGCCGTCGCCGACCGCGGTGTACTGGATATAGAGATGATCGTCGACGATGTGCTCGCCCGCGTTGGCGATCCCGCCGGTCGGCAGGCTGTCGATCCGCGTCGCGGTCTTCGCCGCCGTGTCGATCGCCATGTAGATGAAGTCGGTCGAGGCGCCGTAGTCGTCGGCGTTGGCCGGCGCCGGCTTGCCCGGATCGAGCACCTGGGCGAGCAGCGTGTGGTCGTCGATCCGGTGCGTGGCCCACACGCCGGGCGACTGGGTGATCGCCTCGACGTCGACCAGGTAGTCGGGATCGAACGCGGTGGCGCCGGCCGGGATGCGCAGGATGCCCGAGGTCGGCAGCGTGCCGCCGCCGAGCGCCGAGCCGAACAGGTGGACGTCGCCGCCGACCACGCCCGACACGAAGGTATCGCCGCTGGGATCGGCGTAGACCCGGAACGCGCCGCCGACCCGCGCGTCCTCGAGGAAGGTCGGCACCGTGGGGTTGTTGGCGTCGATCACGAGCGCCGCGCCGCTGCCCGGATACATGATCAGGTTATCGAGATCCGCCCAGTACACCGAGCTGACCAGGCGATCGCCGACGCGCGCCGGCGGGCTGATCGCGCCGAACGGCAGCGCCGTCTTCTTCATGAACGTGATCGGGATATCAGCGCCCGCCGCGAGCTGCATCGTGGTCGGATTCCACTCGATCATCCGCCAGTCGTTGGAGTCGAGCACGAAGGCGCGCGTGGGAGTCAGATAGGCTGTGTGGAAGCGGCCAGGCGCGAGGCCCTTCAGCATGAAGCTGAGTTGACCGTCCTGCACCAGCTGCAGATCATCGGACACGTGGAACCGCGTCATCGTGTTGGCGTCGCGGTCGCGGATATAGACCGCACCATTGTAGATCTCGATGTCAGCGCTGCTGAATTCGCGCGCCTTCGAGCGATCGATCGGCCCGGTCGGCACCGCGGCGTGCACGCTCACGAAGTACGAGCGGCCGGTCGTGCCGAACACGCGCTCGGCGACCAGGACGGCCGGGCCCGGCGCGGCATCGACCGGGGGTGGCGCGTCGACCCCGGTGTTGTTGCTTCCGTCCCCACATGCCGCCGCGCCCAGCGCGAGCAAGCAAGCGGCGAGCGCGCCCGCGCTCCGTCGTTCCGTCGTCTTCATGGCGTGCTCCATCTGGTTCGTCGGTTATTGATAACGATTTTCGATTTCGTTTTCAAGCCAGCGCGCCAGACAACGGCAGGGCATTAAAATAACAAGATAATTATCAGGGCGGGCGCGTCACGCCTGGGCGTCCGAGCGCTCGAGTTCCACGTCGACGCCGATCGCGTCGTCACTACCCCGGTCTGGAGCCTACGATGCTGGCCGCTGGCTACACAGCGCGCTTCGCGTCGCGCGTCATGCTCGAGGCGCGCGGGGCGCGGCGCGATCAAGCGTCGGCGGCGTCGGCGGCGGCGATCGGTAGCCGGAACCGGAACCGGGTGCCGTGCCCGACCACGGACTCGACGGAGACCTCGCCGCCGTGCTGGTCGACGATGACGTTGTGGACGATGGCGAGGCCCTGGCCGGTGCCCTGCCCGACGCTCTTGGTGGTGAAGAACGGATCGAAGATCTTGTCGACGATCTCGGGGGGGATGCCGGTGCGGGTGTCGGCGATCGTGATCACCACGGCGTCGTCGCCGTTGCTTGCCGTGGTGACGCGGATCTCGCCGCGCCGGTCGGTGCCGGCCACGGCGGACGCGATGGCGTGGGCGGCGTTGACGATGACGTTGAGGATCGCCTGGTTGAGCTCGCCGATGTGACAGTTGATGGGCGGCAGATCGCCGAACTCGGTGTTGACGTCGGCGACGAACTTGTATTCGTTGCGCGCGATCGTGAGCGTGGTCGCGATCGCGCGGTTGAGATCGGCGGGCGCGCGCTCCTTGCCCTCGGGATGGGCGAACTCCTTGAGCGAGCGGACGATGGTGGCGACGCGCTCGAGCCCGTCGATCGACCGCGCCACGGCCTTGGGCATCTCCTCGAGGAGGTAGGCGGCGTCGGCGTCGGCGTCGGCGGCGGCCAGCTCGGCGGCGGCGGCCGAGGGGGCGAGGGCGCCGGTGGCGACCCGGTGGACGACGGCGCGGTACGACGCCAGCAGCCCCTCGAGGTCGGTCACCGCGCCCTGGAGGAACGTGCAGCTGTCGGCGACGAACTGGATCGGTGTGTTGATCTCGTGGGCGACGCCGGCGGCGAGCCGCCCGACCGACTCGAGCTTCTGGGCCTGGAGCAGCCGGGCCTGGGTCGCCTGGAGCTCGCGCAGCGCGGCCTCGAGGGCCTGACGCTGGGCGTCGACCTCGGCGGTCTTGTTGCGAACGATCTGCTCGAGCGTCAGGTTCTGCGACAGCAGCGTGAAGCTCGACGCCGGCCGGGCCTGGAGGCCCTCGACGCGCTCGATCAGCTTCGCGATGGTCTTGTCGCGAGAGGCGAGGCGGCGCTGCAGATCCAGGACCTCCGGCGTGGTCACCGCGCGCCCCCGAACGCGACGCCGGTGAAGGTCTGGTTGACGTGGATGCCCTTGTACTGCTCGCCGTAGGTCGAGAACCCGAACACGCCGTGCTCGGCGTACAGGGTGCCGACCTCGGCGGCGATGCCGCTGTTCTCGAACTCGAGGCGGCGCAGGATGCAGTCGCAGCCGAGGACGAACGCCGGGGGGACGGCGTCCATGGTGGCGGCGACGTTGGTCGCGGCGAGGCGCAGCGCCTGCGCGGCGGTGGCGCAGATGTCGATCCCGCGGCCGATGTAGACGACCAGGCCGTCCTCGATCGCGCAGAACAGAGTGAGGCTGTGATCGGGGTTGGCCTGCTGGATCGACCGCACGTAGTGCGCGCCGCCGATCTTGACCAGCAGCGGGTGGCTGGAGAACACCTGCGCGGTGAGCCCTTCGACCGCGACCCCGACGGCGGCGGCGTAGGCGAGGGCGGCCGGCTCGCCGTTGATCTCGCGGACCACGCGGATCTCGGGATCGGCGTCGGTGATGACGAGCGAGGTCGCGGTGGGCTCGAAGTGCTGGAAGCGGAAGACCTCGAACGGCACGCGGGTGTCGAACACGGTGACCAGCGCGGCGTCGGAGTGGAACCGACCCCGGTGGTAGATGAAGGTCTGCTCGAACCGGAGATCGTCGCCGGCCGAGCCGCCGACCAGGGCGATGTCGCTCAGGTTCTCGTAGAGGGCGGCGACCAGGCGCTCCTCGGCCATGGCCAGGCCGTCGACGAGGATCAGCGCGAACGCGTGCCAGCCAGGCGGGCGCGCCGGGCGGGCGTGGATGGTGCGGGCGAGCGTCGCGGCGTGGCTGCGCGCCTCGCCGAGGCCGTGAATGACGTGCGGGGTCATCACCAGCTCGGGGCTGGCGAGCGAGACCGCCGACATGCCGCCGCGCTGGAAGCCGCCGGGGCCGAACTGGCCGGCGCTGGTGCAGCCGATCACCGGGGTGTCGGGCAGCGCCTCGGCGATCGCGGCGCCCAGCACGGCCAGATCGTAGTGAGCCGAGCAGAAGAACAGGACGCCGCTCATCGCCGGCTGCCGGATCTGGTCGACGATCGCGGCGACCGCGGCGCGGGCGTCGGCGTCGTCGGTGCGGCCGTGGCGAACGGAGAGCTGGGGGATCGACATCGTGGACCTCGCCTTGATCGAGTCGGCCGGAGCCCCCCCGCGTTGAGGGCCGATCGATCGAGGCCGCGCGACGGGTTGCGTGCGCATGAGTAAAACAAACGTGTGTGTCCGGACGCCGACCGAGCAGGGCGGGCACGCCTCCCGGAGGAGGAGGGTCTCCCAGCCTTCCGCAGCCTATGCCACATCACGCAATCTGACCGCGGATCGGTGAGGTAGCCGCAGTTGGTCGTCCGACGCGGCGGAACGTCGGAGGAGGAGGCAGCGGTCAGACATCGTCGAACCGCTGCTCGGGCGGGCCGACCGCCGCGCCGGAGCGCGGCTTGGTTGGCGGTCGCTCAGCGCGTGACGACGACGTCGTCGATCAGCCAGCCCTTGAACGCGTTCGAGATCCGGTCCTTCGAGTCGAACCGGAACCGCACCTGGATCGACCTACCGGCGAACGCCGAGAGCGAGATCGCGCCGCTGTCGGTCCACGCGAGCGTCGACGGGTTCGCCGAGCTCCGCGTCCA
>Ga0307513_10010746_pt1 | contig 11441 bp, 15 predicted proteins | sample 15_EM_MG_FD_202174 | JGI IMG/M metagenome (GOLD analysis project Ga0307513, IMG submission 202174) | Populus trichocarpa ectomycorrhiza microbial communities from riparian zone in the Pacific Northwest, United States - 15_EM | ecosystem: Host-associated > Plants > Roots > Unclassified | place... | reverse complement strand
GTTGTTTTAGTCTTTCTTTGTTCTCATGCGCTACCCTAGAACAGTCTTCCTTGTCACTTGGTTGTGTACAATGTCTGTGTGCGGGAAGGGTGGCTATATGAGAGTCGTGTCTGTCATTGTCTATTGAAAAAGGTCAATCAATCAACAATTCCGCTGCTAAAACCTACGCAATTTTTACACTTCAGATCCCACCAGTTCCGAGTGACCATCCATGACACATTCTGCCACCCTCCCTTCATCCTTCCACAGGCCCACCCCTCCACACTCCTCCACTGAAAATTGAACCCGCCCCTCCTCCATCCGACCCAAGTACAGGCTGACGCTGCAGGTACACCACGGGCAAAAGCATAGACCTTGTGTTAATCTCCAAGCCAAACCTACCCCGACCCGGCCACTTGAGGCGCACAGGATAGATACGCGTGGACAGACCACGCGGAAGCCACAAGCCCTCACTCATAAAGTTGTCCCCTAGTTCGAGTGGGAGGCGGGGGCTAGTTTGTGATATACCGCGTTCTGCGACGGAACCCCCCCCCCCTGTACATTTATTTTCCTACCAGACCAATAATGCTTCCCTGGTACCTTTCCAACGCATGATCATCCGCTGCCGAGTAATCCTGGCTGGACTAATATACGGTAAGAACTGATCCGCGCGATAAGTAGACAAAGTGGATAGACGTACGTACTCGAATACTGCACCCCTGACCATACACGCTTCACCGGGTAGCTGGGCGGAGTGACTGCCCACTAATCTACAAGTATGATGTGAGGGTGGAGAATGTGGATGTGGTCGAGTGAGTGCACATGACCTGCATCCGGGTTGTCTCGGATAGCCAATCCGAGCCACTGTGGCTTTGATATTATAATGACGGAGGAGAGAGAGGGGAGGTTTTTTTTCTTCTTCTCTTTTTTTTTATCCACCACTTTCAATTTGCCCTTCGCTAGCTAGACTTAAGTACCATAGGAAAAAAAACAAAAAAAACAAGAAAACGGCTCTGGTATGGTAATGGGGGGGGGGAATAGGGAAAAAAAATGGAAAAAATATAGGTAGGAGGAAATAGAAGAGGAAAGACGCTATCCGTTTATGCGTGTACTTTAAACCACCCAGACCAGAAATACCGCTGCTAAATCAATCCCTCCTGTAAGAAGAGGGAGGAAAAAAAGAGAAAAAAACCAGCGAGAAAAAGGAAAAGAACCTGGAAATGATGAAAACGAAAAAAAACTGAGGAAAAACGGATGATGAGGCTAAGAGAAAATGGGGAAACTGAAACCAAAAGATTAAAAAACACCAGATAATGCTGAGATATAGTCAGGAGAAAGGTGAAGAGTAAAAAACCAAACTCCAAACCCAAAGTAAATATTGAACAGAAGAAGAGGAAGACCACACACAGAACGCAGCACAACTAAGAATAGACCTATACACCAATCTGACCTCAGACACCAACTTCAATCAACAACGCACCCCACCGGTGGTAGTGTACCAAACCAACTCTACTCTGCTCTAGTCCCGACTCATTCCTCGGAATCGCCCAACCCAGCCACTCCCATCCCCAACCTCGTTATCGACATCCTCCTCGACCGGCCAAAGGTCAAATCGGAAAGCATCCTTCCTCTCGACAGGAATCAACCTACGCCCCCACTGATCCTCAAATCGCACCTCCCCGTGCCACATCTTCCTCGCAATAACCGGGCGAATCTCGTCCTCGTCCTCCGAGGAGTCCATATAAATCCCACTATCCCTAGGGTTATCCCTGGCCATGAGGTCGATCTCCTCGCCAGGTCGTGAGGGGGATCGCACACGCGGCGGCGTAACAACATGTGGTTGCGGGCCGGTAAGTGACGAAGGTGGGATCCGCCATGACGGGGGCGGGGACGGGGGGTGGTAGAAGTATAGCTCTTCTGGAGGGGAGAGATGATTGTCAGTGTTTGTGCTGGGTAGATGCTTGGACGAGCTATTGGGCGACATGTTCGGCGACCGGTTCGGCGACCTATTTGGCGATCGGTTTGGTGAGCCAGCGCGGCCGAGGCCAGCAGTTATCGCTGGGTCGTTGAAGGCCTCGCGGGTCTTTTGCTTCTTGTTGGAGGGCTCGTCGAACATCAAAAATGGCGCTGCGGGAACAACCTCAACCCTGTCTAGGAAGCGGACGAACTTCTTGAGTCTGGCCCCTGCTTCTGAGCAGATGTCCTTCTTCTTAATTGCTGGCTTGAGAGGCTTGCGTTCGCCTCCTGAGCTCATTGCTCCTCGCAAAGAGGATGTGAAGGTGGGGATGGACATGCCATTTCCCATGTCTTCCGGTGATGTCGGCGGTGAAGTCTCTATTCCTGCGGACTCGTCTAGGAAGAATGCTGGTACTGGTTCTTCGTCTTCTATCACTTGCTGCGGTGATAACGAAGGCTTCCTCGGGGAAGCTGGCGTAGTTGTCGAGATAAAGAGCCCTCCCATCACGCTAAGGACCCGTCGAAGACTTGTGATGCGGGGTATATTTATGCCTGAGGGGGGGAAGAGTGGATATAAAAATATATTCCGGATGTGGGTGTGTAAGGGGGTTAGTTGGGTGTCAAATGATCTGTTTAGGAAAAGAATCCTGAGGGGAAAAAAATGTATATTCAGGTTCCCCCACAAGACCCGAACGATTCGAGTCAGGAGAAGAGAAAAGAGATAAATCAAAAGAAATAATAATAATAATCGGTCACTCTCGAACGGGAAACCGCCACTCAAGTATTCCTAAATGCGATAGAAATTCCGTCTCATACATAGAAACCCAAGCCCCCAAGATATTTACTTCTCCTGCAAATGAAAAAGGAAAGTGGGTAGGAAGGAATATAGAACTGGTGGGAATTTATAGATGGAGGGGTAGGGGGGGGTAGGAAGATAATAAGGAAGGAAAATATACTTGAAGGAAACCGGCCGAGAAATAACCCCTTCAAAATACCGCCCATATGATTGTAGAGGGGGAGGTCTGAACTCTCCTTATATGTGCATTCAAGCCACGGAGGAGAGAGATGCCTTGCCCTTTCTTTTGTCATTTGCCCTCGCCTGACGAATGGAAATTTAATTCTGACTGTGCGTAACTAACTAATCGGAAGCTCTAGCGGGGAAGCATATGGGTGGGAAAAGAATTAAAAAAACAAAAAACAAATCTAAAGCGCACACCACACCAGCTCCCCCCCCCCCCAATGTAAGTTATGATGGAACACGTACAGTATTAAGGCGGTGTAAATGTCTTTTTTCTCTGGATCTTTCCGTCTTCTGGCTTCTACAGTACCGTAGGGAACAGCCGTTGGGGGGGGGGGGTATTGTGGTATGGAGTAAAGTAGAAATGCACTTGGTGGGGGGGGGGAGTTATGGTAGAACAATGAATTCTACTTATCACTTTGTGCGTGCGTAGGAAAGGAAGTGGTGGTGGTGGTGAAGCAGTTTCGTAGTCTGATAGGACCACAAGTGGGCCCGGTAGGATAGAAGGCAACAGGGGGTGGCAAGGTAGTGAGTGAGTGGGTGTAAGTTGACCATGGTGTGTGAGTGAAGGGGCAGGGATGTCGCCAAGGAGGGGGCGCACAGTATGTTCGGATGCCTCCCAAGTGGCCGAACCGTCGTATCGGGTCTTGTCAGTTTTCTTTTTTGTTCATTTCTGTTCATCACATCACCTTGTCATGTCCGAATCACCATCATCTGTTCGGGAAGCTCATGGTGAACTCCACTTTCCCAACCTAACACTTTCCTACGGTGCCTCCTGCATCTGTCGTTCTTCCCGCAAGAGGATTATTCGCTCGCCTATTGACCACCTCTGCTTTTCCTTCCTTTTTCTTTTTGCTTGCTTTTTTCACAACCTCGAAAAAAGAACGAGTTCGTGGTGGCAGTTAAAAAGGAATGGAGCGGATCTCCTGCACTTCATGCATGCAGGCGTATCGGGATAAAAAATTACGACGCAGCCAGCCCAAGCCAGCCCAAACCACATCAGAACCGACCAACCATATCCAGACATCCGTCCGATGTTGAGCTTCTTGCAAACCCGGGGGAATAAAATATAAAAGAACGCCCTGAATAAGCTTGAATAAACAATAAAATAAATGGTGTTGTAACGGGTGTGAGCTAGCGAAGGGGGGGTCTAGTAAATTGGTAAATAAGTGTGGGAATAAATAAATGAATTATCAGCGAGATGCCTTGCGTTGCCTCGGAAATACCCAAGCCCAAGGTATTGACAGACCGCCAACCAACCAGATGGAAAACCGCCCAGATGGGGTCATACGAAACATAAGGATAGGGAAAACTAAACATTCAAACGAAAATGATGCAATAGCTAGATGGATAGAAGGATGCTATGCGTCAGCTCACGCTTGTCATTGATAGCCAATTTCGTCTCATTCCTATTTCCTTGGGCCTCTCGTATCTTCTAGAGTCCTACCGGTAGAATCATACGGTGCCATGGCAACCATCACGATGGTTATGGTCACTAGTGAGAGTGAGAAAGTGGCTGAACAACCGAAATAATAATATAATTATAACCTTTCCTCAATTTGCTCTCCCTTCCGCAAAAAGAAAAAGAAAAAAAGACCCATACCGGTACAGTACAGTACGCAAGCTAAAATGGCACGTACGCCAGGCAGATTGCACCAGATCACATATTATTCAATCTTACCGGGGTCAAATGTCACTTTTTCCATTTCAACAACTGGTAACTCCCCCTCCGGCTTTTCAATCCGTAGCACGATGCCTTCGCCCTTTTTATTATTCAAGCCCTACGCTACTCCATAGCAGCCCAGGGCTACGGCGGGGAGCCATAGTAAAAGTGACCAGATATAATCTCACACCGAGACAAGGAGCCTCCATTTTTGCAAATCATGTGTCATAAAACATGACTCGCAGCGCACAAAACACTCGACAATTACGACGTCGAAAGCCTGGGTAGCTAACGATGCCTTAGCGAGAGGCTCCTATAATATATGATACCAGGACGATGGAAAAGTTGTTTTCTCGAAAATTTTGGTCATTGGAGAATTCCTACTGTATCATACCCACTACCGGTACAGTACTTGTACACACCTCCATCATACAAAGATCACGGATACGGAAAATAATTATTGTGAATTATCCTAGTCCAGAACGGTCCGTCCCATATGGGCAATCCTGTCCTTCCTTGATAATACGATTCGATACGGCATCCTCAACAGCCACCCCTCCCCTCCGTACACCATCATCCTCCACCCACAAAAGTTGTATTTCCTCTTTTTCAAAAAAAAAAAAAGAATGCGATATATCACATATCTTCAACGCCGAGAGGCTTCCGCTACTGCCGTAAGAACTAACCCCCCAGGTCATATGGCAACTTTTGTGCTGATGCACACCTCCCTGCATAGTCTCCATCCCTTATCATGACATAGCTACACTCGATCACAAAAAAAACAAAACAGTTTTCGTCCCAACTTTTTTTTATTTCTTGGGGCTGGGCAACAGAAGATGATATTTCTCGAAGTACCGTAATCCAACTAATAATCATCCTCTCCCCAAAAAAATCTCCATGGTAGGCGTCGCGCTTACGTTCGGTACAGTACCCCGGTCCCGCTTTACTTATTACTAAAAAAGCGGGCTCCTTCCTACAGTTTTCTGCTCTACTCGAGTACCGTACCATTTCTTCAGTAACCCCATGGTCTTTCGAATTACTCTACGGGTATGATACCGGTATGTCTGTTGACTGTGCTATACATGACAGTTACGGACGCATGCACGCATCCCGCAAATGGGTTGGCTAACCCGGAATTCGGAGAAATCCCCCCGGTAAAAAGTTGGCTTTCTCATCGTTGGGATTAATAACTATATTACGCCCACGACGGTCTTGTAGTAAGCAACCATTCATAATTCATTGTGATCGCCAAAAGGCGTGCATGGCGATAGGAATGATAGCAACGACAATAATAATCTTGGCATCCTTTTTTTCTTTCATTTCATTTCCTCTTTTTTTCTTGCGAACACAAAAGGATTTTGGAATGGGAGGAGGAGGAGGAGGAGGAGGAGGAGGAGGGGGAGGATGGGGGGGGTTCGTTATTGGCAATGCGTGATTGGGATGAGCTGCTTACTGAGGCTGAAGAATGGCCTCATTATTATTGTTACAGAAGGGAGGTAAGGGAGAAGATTCAGCAGAAACCGATTGCACTCACGATGCTTTACTTCTGGCGTTCTGAGCCGGCATGATGATAGCTTACTCTACTGCAGGATTGGAAAGTGCAAATGAGAGATAGGAGGGTGTTATAAATTACGCCTCCAAGTAATGAGTTAGTTTGGGAGAGCAAGGAAGCGGGAAACTGAAAGTGTAATGAGTTTTTTTTATAAAAAAAGATGAAGAAAAAGGGAATAAAAAAGTAATAAAAAAAGCTAACCGCACTGCGATAAACTTTCTTCTCCTCCGGAGAGGTGGTTGATTGCACTCACTCACCCTATCCCTCTCACCCCCCCCCCCCCCAAATGTTGGCTGACATTCAGCATCGGAAACTATGATAGGTCTTCGAGCCATCGTGTTACCCCCCTAGCAGAGCCAAACTGAGAGTTAGAGGAGGGGAAGCGGGCAAGCAAACAAGCGAAGGTGTGAAGGAAGGAAGATGAATGTGAAAGCGAAAGTGTACAGGCATAATATGTGGAAAAGAAGCGGGGGTTTTTCTCCCCCCGTCCATATATCCCAAGCTTCCCACGAACCGGGCCGTACTCACTTTTTTTTTTTTTTTTGCTAAATCCTTCAATACTTGTGTAAGAGCACAACTTCCGTATGCAACTGCTAGGCTACCGCGTAAAAAACCCTAAAGGACTTGATAAGCAACCAAGAACAGGTGATAAGATAGCAACAAAAACTCTTCTAAAGGGGGGATCCCCATTATGATAGTAGGAAAATCCAAACCATTGGCAGAAGCAATATCAACAAAACGATTTATCAATTTTATTCAGCCCTCAGTAGACTTAAAGATTTCTACCTCAGGATGAAACCCCTTACCCTCTCATTGACCCTGCTCCACACTATGCCCAATCAATCTAGGGCAGCAGTGAAAAACATGTTCGATCGGCTCTTCAGCTCAGTCAGCATACTAGTATTCCCCCCCTTTGCTCCTCTAGCCTTCCTGCTTGGAAGGGTAACTCTTGCCCTCTCTCATTTGATCTATCCTTCCAGCTAAGAGTTTATGCTTGGTCATGAATACCCAGAAGGATCAATATGGTGGTCTCTATACATAGCACTCCCCGTATTTCCTCTTAACCAAAGAACTGATAGACAGTTTTCTAATGACCCTCCCCCAGTGCCTAGTTACATCCCAGAGAGAGGACAAACAGAATGGGTGCGGGCGAGTCGGCATGACCACAACCTTGCCCACCAACTCCAGGTGTGTATAATATTATTATGTATTTTTTCCCGACATTTTTTTCTTTTCTTTTTCTCTTGCTGTTGGAGAAACTGATACCATTACTTTCTTGGGCACAAAGAACTCATCACAGATGTCATGTAAGATCACTCGGCTGACTCACCACCAATATCATCAGACGGCGCTTCTACCACAAGGTGCTCCGCGGTGTTTTTTTTTTTGGGGGGGGGGGCTCTACCACACCAGGCGGTGCTCTACGATACGAATATTATCCCTCGGGCGGTTCGGAGAGCGAAATCCGTTGCCCGGGCACGCCAAGGCTGTTCTAGAGCGATTTGAATGCCGAGAATTATTCAAGCTGACTCTAGATTCCGAGGCATTTGAGCACTGGAAGACCGAAAAGCCCCATTTCCTGACGATGTACAGGTAACCATTGCCCAACCTAGTCTTAGCGTCCCAAGCAATGAATTTTACTATTTCTGATTGCCTGAGGGATAGTGCAGCACCGGCACTGGAGATGCAGTTGCTATTATGATATACTCAAAAACTTAATCTGTGGATTGACCTCTAATTTAATATCATACAGTACTCGAGTAGCTCCCGAGTGGGGGAGGAGGGAGAAAAAAGTAAAAAGCAAAGTAAATCCGGCATCCTTGGGATAAGCTAAGCGCAATGCTAGTTTTCCGGGTTACATCATTCCATAAATCTAGCAGGCGGTAACGGTAACCTGCCGATATCCTCAACCCTACAACTCCCCGCGAGGCACACCTCAACTAGCATCGTATCCCTCCCTTTGTCTTGCTTGCAGGCTACTCCACCCCATCGTACCAGTATCCATGCCTAGGGTATGATAGTAGAAAATGTAGGAAGGAAGGAGGAGGAGAAAAAAGAAAAAAAGTCAAAGCGGATGAAGTTTCCGTTAGTTAGTTAATGGCGCTTTCAGTGAAAATAACTTCGGGCCGCCGTACTATCCTGCCCTCCTGTCTCAAACCCCGCCCCCTCTTCCTCACGCCGGGCCCCGTGCTAAAACTCGTGTTCCTCCTGCTTCTGTCCTCGGTGCGGATTTGGGCGTAAGGTAGAATGAGCCTTAAGTTACTGGGAATCTTGGTGGCATGTTTATGATCTTTAGTTTCGCAAGATAGAGGGGAAGGAGAGGAGGGGGAGGGGGAGGAGGTGATTGGTGGCTGGCTGGGGCCGACGAATCAGGTTCGTCTGAGGTTGATTTTGAAGTTGATTGAGACGGACGTACCGGTGGTATTACAAGTCTATCGGTAGTTTATTCAAATGTCGGTATCGTGGTAGAAGGAACACCGTATCATTTTGTCTGATATCCTGCGAATGCAACAGCGCGGTTTATGCCGGAAGAGACCCTTGGATGGTAGAGTTTTTTGTCTCACTCTCCCAGTACGACCCGGCCCCCGTGGAGCTGGCAGCTATCTCTGTCTATCCGGAGACCTTGATACCTTAGTGCTACGTTGCAGTGCCACCATACTGGTACTGTAAATACTGGTACTGGTGCATGTGTCTGTCAAAAGTATCTGATAATATGGCTATTGTTACACCCAGACAACAACAAAAAAGAGCCCATCTTGAATCCAGACACTTTATGCTAGATACAGGTACCGTAAAAACTCATGTGGTTGGCTGTCACCGCCAGCCCAGGTTAGGTTTAATTTGACAAGTTAACAGATTCGCATATACCAGTTAATGGGAGCCACCACCTCCCAAAGACTGATCATATACCCGGACAGGAAAGCACTGACCCCTCTCAAAAACATTTTTTTATCCCCGAACCAGGAGATTAGAGACGTGCCGGAGATAGCGAATTACAAAGAGTTTTTACGGATAGGCTTTTCGTAAAATGAATATACGGAATATATTTGACCAAGTGTAATGCTCAAACAACAGACCGGCCAAGTCATACCAGCTTTCTTGGGCTTCCCCTCTCATCCACTTAACGCGCTAATACACACCCAAACAGCTCGCCGGTCGAGATCATGGCCATGTCTTCCAAAAGAGAGCAGTCAGTTAAGTTTCCACCTTCCAAGGATCAAACGAAGATCGCATGTTTCACCTGATCGTGTGATGCACGTCCGAACTGCACTTTCTTTCCCTCCCTCCCTCTGTGGCGTCGTTATTTTCTCCAGTATTTCACTTCAGCCACCTATTTACTTTTTATTCTTTTATTCTTTCTTTTTTCCCTTCTTTGCTTTCCCAATTCAATGTTGCGATAAACGAGATCTCCACACAACTCAACCTATACGGCCAAGAAATAGTCTACTCGAGTACAAGCGCGGTACCGGTACTGCATGATGATGATGATAGACAGTGGTGGAGTCGCCGACCTACGCACAACCCATAATGACATCAGGGGTTCAACTACAAAAGTAGAACTACCGATACCCGCTCATACAACTTGTATTCGCGTCCGCGATCATTAATACGATAACTTCTCACAATCGGTGTTCCGCTCACAAGCCGTTGTAGTGTGCGGTATTGGCAGAAGATCAGATCATCCAGATCCTTAGACGAGGATTACGGAGGCAAGATTCTCGATCTCCTTCCCTCTCCACCACCCAACCCCGCCGAAGATCTTTAGAACCGGACTGGGCGAGTCATGCGATGAAAATCTTTTGCCGAATACTAACTTAAAATTATCTCGGTCTGTTCAAAAGTAGTAGGGTACCCATCCTCGGCTTCTTCTCGGGGAGGGGGGTCTTTTTTTCTTTTTCTTCTTCTCTTATTTTATTATTTTGCTACCGTTATCGAGGGGCATATCGGTTTTTGGAAGGAGGTACGGTGCTGCATCGGACAAGTGGGGTATACTGCGGCTCGAGTACGAGTTATTGCGCCCTATTAGTGCAAATCCCGAATGTTAGTTTCTGGGATCTACACCGCTACCTCAGCTCTCGGGGGGATATTTCTGGGATAGCGGTAGCTAGCCTCGGTGTGGCGCTCCGCGAGTTGTAGCGCGGTGCTAAAGAAAAGCCTCTAAACGTGCGCTCCCTATTTTCTATTTGCTGGTTCATTCGCAAGTTCCTCAGCCAAAAAAAGTCTAGGGAAAAAATAAGAGAAGAAGGGGGGGCGGGGTGGAACACTCCCCAAACGGAAGAGTTTGTATAAAGGAGCCCGCAGGCTACACATCGCACTGCATAAAAACAGTAACACTGCATACACAAATGTCCAATGCGAAGCGCAGTTAACTCTAATACCTCGGAGTCGGAGTGCACTACTCGAGTAAAAACTTTATTTTAAGGAAGCACCATGGCCAGCTGAAAGCGGAGTGGCACACAGGTGCGCGACCGGTGACAGCCAAATCGGTTCCCCTATGTCGGAATAGGAAACTTTCTCCTCGCCCCCTCTTACAGTAGTATCATGGTATGTATCGGCGATGCCATGAGAGCTCAGCACCGCACTGTGCAATCTGCCAAACGCTGGCTGAAAGGGATGAAAGTTCTGGTAATTAAGTTGCTGATAGCTCATTAATAAATGCAGGTTTAATCATCGATGCTCACTCGAAACTAGCTGTCTTTGAGATTGCGGTTTGGATTACGAGAGAACGGGGGAGGCCGATTTGTGCTCCCGAATGTTTCCAGAACACCCATTGGCTGGGCCGGGTAGTCTTGAATCAGCTGAAGTGAATTCACAAGACCCCATTCCGCTGAGGTCTAGGGCCGGTAAGAGCGTTCCGTTGCAATGTGAACACAAGTACCGGTCCTGGAACTAATGGTATGAGCATAATACCGGTTTGTACCATGTCTTAGAGTCTCGCTTCCCTCGTGTGTAGGCTGACTAGAAATAGAGGAACCCAAGTGATACTTCCTCCATCATGTTTTGGGAGATTCTAGAGGGGGTGCTTTGTCTTGGTGTGCACACTGTTTTTGTCTGTGGGCTGTATTATTGGTCGCTGGTTGGATGGGTGGAAGAAAGGGGTGGGCTTTTTCAGGCAATCCAAGACTCAATTTACCCGCTTTCTGATGCATTTAGGTGTTTCTGATGGGAATGGCTTATTTTCTTGCAGACGCTCTTGCCCTTGAGTTGAGTAATCGGCGAAGGTGAGGAGGGGGGGGGGGGGGGGGGGGGTTGGTGCATACGGATTGCATAAC
>Ga0307513_10010745_pt1 | contig 11444 bp, 11 predicted proteins | sample 15_EM_MG_FD_202174 | JGI IMG/M metagenome (GOLD analysis project Ga0307513, IMG submission 202174) | Populus trichocarpa ectomycorrhiza microbial communities from riparian zone in the Pacific Northwest, United States - 15_EM | ecosystem: Host-associated > Plants > Roots > Unclassified | place... | reverse complement strand
GTCGGCATGCTGAAGCTGAACAGCGACCGCTATATCTCCGTATTCAACCTGCCGGCCGCCGGGCTCGTGATCTCGCAGATCCCGATCGCGATTCTTTTCCTGCTGACGTATCGCAAGCTGTCGGGCGGAAACTTCGTCGGTGCCGTCAAAGGCTGACGGCTTCATTCATTCAATCCAACACAGACAAACCCATGGCTGCGGTCGAACTGGTCAACGTGGACAAACGCTTCGGCAGCCTCCAGGTGATCGCCAATCTCAACCTCGACATCGCCGACGGCGAGTTCACGGTGCTGGTCGGTCCGTCGGGCTGCGGCAAGAGCACGACCTTGCAGATGGTGGCCGGGCTCGAGTCGATCTCGGGCGGGCAGCTGCTGATCGGCGGGCGCGACGTGACCGACCTGCCGCCGAAAAGCCGCGACATCTCGATGGTGTTCCAGTCGTACGCGCTCTTCCCGCACATGACGGTGCTCGACAACATCGCCTACGGCCTGAAGCTGCGCAAGGTGCCGAAAGACGACATCGCGCGCCAGGTCGGCGAAGTCTCGAAGCGCTTGCAGATCGACAAGTTCCTCGACCGCCTGCCCAAGGCCTTGTCCGGCGGCCAGCGCCAGCGGGTCGCGCTGGCGCGTGCCGTGGTGCGGCGGCCGGGCGTGTTCCTGATGGACGAGCCGCTGTCCAACCTCGACGCCAAGCTGCGTGTCGAAGCGCGCAGCTTTCTGGTCAAGATGCACCACGAACTGCGCACGACGACGATCTACGTCACCCACGACCAGGCCGAAGCGATGACGATGGGCAGCAAGATCGTCGTGATGAACGAGGGCGTGGTCCAGCAGGCGGCCGCGCCGCTGGTCGTCTACAACGCGCCGGCGAACCGCTTCGTCGCCGGCTTCATCGACTCACCGGCGATGAACTTCATCGAGCTGGACTATGCCGACGGCCATGTGATCGACAGCGCCTGCGGCATTCGGCTTGCGGTGCCGGAGCCCAAGCGCTCGGCGCTCGACCGGCGCGCCGCCGCGCGCGTCGTGATGGGCGTGCGGCCGGAACACTTCCATGTCCGGCCGCGCGGCGACGGCCTGCCGGCCGGCAACGACACGCGCTGGACGGTGGACGTGACCCAGCATCTCGGCCACGGCACGCTGCTCGACATCCGGACAGGCCCGCATCACGCGGTGGCACGCTCAGGGGCGGATGACGATTCGCGTGGCGATGAAGTGCGCAGCTTTGCGATCGACATGGACAAGGCGCATTTCTTCGACGTCGGGAGCGGCGCGAACCTGGCGCCGTAGCGCGGGGTCGTTCGAAGCCAGAGCCATCTGTACACACTTAAACTTAAAGTAAAGTGCCAGCGAGCCGGCGTGTCATGTGCATCGAAATAGTCTCAGCTCCGCCGTCGGACGCCACTCCCAGTCCAGAACCGCGACTGGGCGGTCAAGACGCCCGGTAACGAGCAAATCGACCAATAGGCGCCTACCAGCACCTTCGGGCCCAACGGTCTCAATCACCAGGCGAACCGAGCCGCCGGCAATCGAGTCCGGCGAAGTCACGCCAGAACCGCCGCTGGAACCGCTTGTCAGTCCGAGCGCGGTGCGCACGTGCTCTGGGGCCAATTCGAAGAGCGGTCTGGACCTCCCCGAGGAGAGCGTGGCATAGCGCAACAAGCAGCCAAGCATGGCCAGATCGAGATCGTCCACGACTGCGAGTTGTGCATAGCTGTGAACGGGGCGAACCTGGCGAACCGCTCGTGCAAGCGCCGCCGGGTCTCGGGCGCCGACCGCGGAAAGTACTCGCTCCAGGCTATCGTCGTCCGCGTTGTTGAGATCGACCAGTCCGGCGCTATGAACGAGTGCTGCACGCAAACGGACACCGTCGATCGTCAAGTCTTGTGACTCGGCCGCCGCAAGCGACCTGTGGCCGCGCGCGACGAGCTTGAACATCATTTCGTGCGCAGCGGACTCGGTCGCAGTTGCCAATCGCAGCGATGAAGCATCAGCCGCGGTAGCTCGCGCACGCTGCATGCTCAAAGCAGATACAGCGGCAAACAGCGCGACGCCCCCCAGCATCAGCCACAGCGTGTAGAGAAGGACAAAGCCCTCAGTTCGACGGCTTGCGTACGAGCGGCATTGCATGGCTTGCCACCTCAGCGGCCGCGCTGAGGCCGTTGAGCATCTGCTCGGCCACCGCTTGGGTCTCGTCGGAATCGCGCATCACCCGCGGCACCAGCAGCACGATCAACTCCGTCCGCCTGTTGAGCACACTGTCCGATCGAAATAGCTGCCCGACGAACGGCAAATCCTTCAGTAGCGGGATACCACTGTTGCTCCTCGTGTTGCTCTCGCGGATCAAGCCCCCGAGTGCCACGGTCGCTCCATCGCGAGTAGCGATCACGCTGCGCAGACGCCGGCGTTGAATGGTCGGCGAATCGATGCCCGAAGTGGTGGTCGAAGTCACGTCACTGACCTCCTGCGTCACTTCCAGGATCACGTTACCGTTCTCGCTGACCCGGGGTGTTACCTCCAGCATCACGCCGGTATCGCGCATCTCGATGGTGGATACGATCGGCGACCCCGCGGCGGCCGTACTCTGCGAAACCTGGGTTCGGATCGGCACCTCGTCGCCGACCTGAAGGCTCGCCTTCTGGTTGTTGAGTACCGCCAGCCGGGGCGCCGAGAGCACCTTCACGTCGGTCCGGGATTGCAGCGCGTTGATCACCACTCGCGCGTCAACGCCGCTTGAACGAATGTACGAAAAGCCGGGGAACTGCGATGACACGGCCCCTGTCGCGGCCGAGGAGAACGTGGCCTGGCTGCTCGCCGAGTCGAAGAACCACTGAACGCCGTAGCGCAAATCGTCACCCAGCGCCACCTCGGCCAGGATGGCCTCGATCAGCACTTGGCGCGGCGGCACGTCCAACTTCGCCATCGCATCACGGATCAGCTTGTATTCATTGTCGGTGCCGAGTATCACCAGCGAGTTGTTCTCGTCATTGGCCACGATACGCATCGCGTTTCCACGCCCGGCCGTGGTAGTGCTTGACGAAGACGGGAACGTGTCGGCTCTTGTGCCGGCCGAAGACTGCGCGGTGTCGTTCCGTGCACCGGTCGCCTGCGCAGTCTGGGCCGGCTGGGCCGGCCGGCTTGTCGCCATCGCCTCGCCGGTGATGACCATCTGAAGCGTGATGGCCAAGTCTTTGGCGCTGCCGTTCTGGACGTTGTAGACGAACAGCCGTCGTTCCCCAGTCTGCTGAGCCACGTCCAGCCGACGCACCCAGGATTCGAGCAACTCCAAGTCACTCCGATTCGACGAAATGCCCATCAGGGTCCGGATCCGATCCACGGGCACCAGCCGCACCCGGGTCCCTATCAGTTCGATCGGCGGCTGAAAGACCTGCTTCAGCTCGGTCACCAACTGCTCGGCACTCACGTTCTCGAGCTTGTAGAACGCGAACGTCATTCCTTTCATGCCGTCGGTGTCGAAGCCTTCGATCGTGCGAAGCATCGCGCCCCGATCGATGCCCGAGCCGACGATCACGACGTGGTTGTGCACCTCGTCGGCTTGCAATACGCTGCCCTTCGGCGAAAAGACCTCCAGGATGCGCTGCATCTCCCTCGCACCGACGTACCGCAGCGGCACGATCTCGACCGCGTACCCCGGCCCCGCGCGCGGCCCCATGCTTCCCCGATAGGCGCCCCGAACGCGTTGCGGCACCGCGTCCATTGGCAGGACCAGATACCCCCCCTCCTGCGCCACAAGAGCAGCGGAGACCGTGGTCAATGCCGCTTCCAATGCCGGAAGCAAGGCCTCGCGCTCGACGGGTCGCCCGGTGCGCAGCGTGATCTTGCCCTGCACCTGCGGCGCCACGGTGTAGCTCAGCTTGAGAATGTCTCCGAGTACGGCATCCACAACGGACTTGATGTCCGTATCCTGAAAATCGAGTTGAACCTGCTTGCCTATCGTTGCAGCGCCGACCGGCGCCGAACTCGCCAACGGTTCGCGAACGGGATTGGTGATGAATTCCGTGCGTGGCGGCGTGCCGATCGCGCTGCCGCCAAGCCTCTCGACGTCAAGATCGGCCGCCCCGCGAGGTGTCGCACGCGGTATCCCCCAGCGTTCTCCGAGTGGCTGAATCGGCGGTTCCGGTGTGCTGCAACCCGTGGCGCAAACAAGCGCCAAGCACATCCACAGGACTGACAGGAGACGTGTCATGAATTGCGAGAGTTCATTGTGTGGGTCCAGGGGTCGCTTGCGGTGGTGTTGTTGTCCTGCCGGGCCGCAAGACAAGTTCGATCGTCTTGCCGCCCTCACGCAGGCGAACCTGACGCGAGTGGACTTCGACAACGGTCCACGCTCCGAAGGTCTGCCCGGCATGAACAAGGTGTTTCCTGGCTCCGCCAGCATCCTGCAGCAAGGCGCCGAGCTCACCCGGACTTCCGGCGATGCCCAGCAGAATGGGCACGGGTTGCGGCGGCGTCGCGGCGAGGTCTGGAGCGGCGTTGACCGCTGGTGCCGGCTGCCTCGAGCGATGGAATAGAGGCTTGGCCTCAACTTGATCCGTCGACACGCGGCCAATCACAGGCACCCGTCTCGGCCCATTGACGGGTGCGCTCGCCGAGGGCGCACCCGCTTCACCGGGTTGAAGCCGAAACGCTGCCCAGCCCACGCCCACGGCGAGCGCAAGAATATTCGCAGCCACCAGGGTGCGTTCCTGCAGCAGGGCCTTCATCGTCCGCCCTTCGGTGGTGGCGCCGTCGGCGCAGCCGGTGCAGCCCAGAACGCCACCAAGCGCAAGTCAACGGACAGGCGCGTGCCGGCGGTTGGCCGCTGGGACGAATCGCCGTGTTCCAGCGCCCGCAGGCCCATCTTCTCGATCCTGATCAGGGGCCGGGCCCGCTCCAGTGTTGCGATAGCACGCACGACCGACTGTTCCGAACCCGTACCGCGCCAATCCATCGCCAAATGATGGATCACACCAGCACTCACGGTCGGAGCAACTCTCACGCTCTCGACGATCAACCCCTCGCCGCTCAAGACGGCATCGATGGTCGACTGAAATCTCGCCGCTGCATCGGCTTCGCCGGCCCCTGCCACGAGCCAGGCATTCACTTCGCGCTCGATGGCTTCTATCTGTGTTGCCGACACGCTCTTGTTGGCCCTCGCGGCAATACGCGCCCGGGCCAGTTCGAACTGGGCATCGGCCAGTCGTTCCGTCGAATCCTGCGCCCATCGAAAGAGCGGTCGAACGAGCCAACCGGCAATGGCCGCCACGGCCACCAGCAGCAGACCGATGGCCGCAAAGCGGCGCACTGCCGGCGAAAGTGTCGCGCCGACGCCGCTCACGGGATGCTCCTCGTCGTAGCCGTCAACTCGAACACGGCACCCCCGTCCGGCACTGCGACGCCGTTGACTGCGTCGAGCCGCACGTTCTGAAACGCGCGCGACAACGCAATGCTGCGTGTCACGACGCCGGGATTTGCCGCTCGGCCGATCGCCCTGATCTGCCCCCTGTCCAGGCGCAACTCCACCAACCACGCGTCTGTTGGCGTGAAGCGCGCCAACTCGTCCAGAACCGCGCTTGCCTGGACCGCCATCGCTGCGGGTAGCGCACCATCGGCCATTGCATCCACGCGCGCTTGGCGTTGCGCGAGCGGCTCGAACTGGCCGCGCTGAGACAGGATCTGCGCCAGTTCTTGGCGAATTGCCCGCTCCTGCCACTGTGAATACATCCCAGCGCCAAAGGGGCCGAGCATGAGAAAGCCGAACGCCGATGCAATGAGCAGCTTGCGCCTGTTTGCGCCAAGCCAGTCGCTCCCGGAGCGCCGATACCGCTGCAGCGTGTATCGCAGGGTCGCTTCGTGCCCTGGCACAGCCACGACGACTCGGTCCGGCGTTACTCCGCACCGAGCCAAAACTTCGGCCGCCTTGTCCAGCGTGCTGCGGCGGCACAACACGACGTCGATCTCGATCCAACCGGGCCGAGCGGTCGATTGCACCGTCTCTTTGCGACGCCAGTCGAACGCGATCTCCTCGATCAACAAGGGTGCGTCGGTCATCAACGCGTAGCGCACCGCCTCGCCGCTCAGCCCGGCCGACTGCGGCACCCAGGTGGTCAAGTGATGAACGTCATGCAAGCACAGCGTCAGCTCCACCGCGCAGCCCCTGCACAACCGACCCAGTTCGCTGGCTTGCTCCGCGTTGAGATCGCTCAACGCAACGGGCCAATCGGCCATCACTTCCTGCCTGGCGCCCGGTCGATTGCGCACGACCACGCCAGTGACTTGTCTCCCCAACGCGATCGAGGCCGTTGCACCTGAGCCCGCGAGCCAGGCCGAGGCGCGCGGGAACGCCGAGCCCAGTTCGTCGATCCACCAGGTCCAGGCGTCGCCTGCGAGAGCCCAGGCGCGGCGCAAGGCAATGGCGTCAATGCCCATCGCCGACCCTGCAGGTGAGGCTGATCGGGTCAAAGCGGCACCCCCCGGCCACATGCCGCCGTACGGCCACAGTGACGGGTTGGCGCTCTGCCACCTCGTCAACCAGGTGCAAACGCAGCCGTATCAATGCAGGCACTCGGCCCGGATCCAACCACGTGTCGCGCATGCTAGCGGCCGCATCCTCGGCGTAGGCAAGCTGCGCCGCCTGGAGGCCGCCAATCAGCAGTTGCCGATGCGGAGCCGCTGTTCCGATCGCCGTTTGGCCGGTCGGGCGCATCTCGGCGAACACGCCCAGTTCGCTCGTCCCCGTGGGCGCAATGAGCAGATTCACTCGCACCGGGCCGAGCCGGCTCAACGCCTCCGGCGGCAGCGCTGTGAATTCGGCGCCATCGGGCCTGCCCGCGAATCCGTTGCCGTCATCCCGCCCCGGTGGTGGCAACGTCGTGCTCAGCAGTGCGGCGATCATGTCGCGCCCTCGCTGCAGTTGGTCGGCCGAAGCGTTCTCCCGGGTCGCGCGACGAGCGGCTTCCTGCACGGCACCCAGTGTCTGCGACAAGAGTGCCAGCAGGAGCGCAGAAACCGCCATCGCCACGAGTAGCTCGAGCAAAGTAAATCCACGCGCAGGCAGTCTGGTTGTCATCTGCTGCTCGTTCAAGGCAGACGTCCCAACCGCTTGACTGTCAAGTCCACGAGGATCTGCGACTCATCCAGCGCGGCCACCGTGATCCGGAACGTGCGCAGCACAACGGCGCCCTGCAAGCCCGCCGACTGTCCTTCGACGGCCGTCTGCTCGACCTGCCACCGCAGCCCGCCGATGACGCCGTTCGCGGGCGAAGGCGCGAGCGCTGGCCACGCGCTCAGCGCTTCGACCTGGTTGCGCGCCAACTGCTGCGCTTCGGTCTGCAGCGCGGTCAGGCGCAACCGCTGTAGAGCGCCGCTCGCGCCTGGCAGGAGCAGCGACAGGAAGAGACCCGCGACGACCAAACTCACCAAGACCTCGATCAGCGTCAAGCCACGGGCGCGACGCCGCGCGGCGCCACTTCGGCCGGCACCGCTGCCGCCTCGGAAACACTCAAGTTCCGGCATTGGCATCACTCACCCCTCCCAGCCAGTCGATCGCGATGCGGCGCATCGTGCCGGCTGAGATCACCTCCACGACGCCGGGCGTAGCCGAGCCATCGGGGAAGAATGTCGCTTCGGGATGTGGCCCTGCCACGGCCTCATCGCTCCACCTCAGGCGCGCGGAAGCGCCCACGTTCAGGCGCAACGGGCGTCGGCTGGGCTCGGCCGCAATGCGCTCGTCCGCGAAGATGATCCGCACGGCGTGGCCGGAGCCCACGGCCTCCGAGCGAGCGCCGCGCAGCAGCATCGCAACATCGGTGACCAGGCGCTCCTGTTGCCGCTCTGCGCGCCCGCCGTAGGCCGTGGCGGCGAGCCCGGACACGAGCCCCAGGATCGCCAGCACGCCAAGCAACTCCAGCAGGGTGAAGCCGCGGTCAGCGCGCATCCCAATTGCCCACATCAGCGTTGTCGCCCTCGCCGCCTTCCTTGCCATCGGCACCCAGCGAATAGATGTCGAATGGCCCTTGCCGGCCCGGCGTGTGGTACCTGAATGGCCGCCCCCACGGATCTTGGAGGTGCTGGCGCTTGCGAACATACGGACCGCGCCAGTTCTTCACATCCTTGGGCGCGGCGAGCAGCGCAGCCAAGCCTTGTTCATCGGTCGGGTAGGCACCCACGTCGAGCTGGTAGTAGTTCAATGCCGTGCTCAGGGTATCAACCTGCAAAGCCACCGAATTGGACTTGGCGCCCGACAGCATCGACATCACTTGCGGCGTGACGATGGCCGCGATGAGCCCCATCACCACCAGCACCACCAGCAGTTCCAGCAGGGTAAACCCGTTGCTGCGCCGCACGCTGCGAACGCGCGCGCGCGACCGCATCACTCGCTGGATCCGAACCACCGACTCCCCCCGTGCTAGCGCAGCGCCAGCTGATTGATGCTGAGAATGCCCAGCATGATCGCAGCAATGAAGAGCGCCACCAAGGCGCCCAGCGAGATTACGGCGACGGGGTTCAGCGCAGCCAGCAGGCTGGCGATCCGGCGGTTGGTGTCCGTCTCGATCAACTGGGCCGCACGCGTGGCTGCGGCACCGGCCTGGCCCGAGCGCTCGCCGACGGCCAATAGCGAGGCGGCGACGTCCGGTACATAGGGTAGCGCGGCATACACCCGAGAGAGCGCCGCCCCCTCCCGAAGGCGGCGCGCGCCGTCAGCGAAGCCCGTCTGGTTCGCGGCGAACGAGGCCGATTGCGCCGCGAGCTGCATTGCTTGCGAGGCTTCCATGCCGCTTTCGAGCAGCGCGCCCATCACCCGCGTGGCCTGGGCCAGATCGAGGCGCATCGCATGGCGCACCGGCGGCAGGCGCCTTGCGTGCTGCCACGCCTGCGCGCGCAGACCGGGTGAGTGCCGCCACACCAACCAGCCGACTCCGGTAGCGAGCAACAGCAAGAGACCGATCCACGACAGGCGCCCCGTCAGAAGATCAGACAGCCACAACACGGCTCGCGTCACTCTCGGCAGCCGCTGCTCTTCGCCGACGAACAGCGGCGAGAACTCCGGAATGACGGCGGTCAGCACGAACAGCACCGCAGCCAGCGCTACCACGAGAACCGTTGCCGGATAGGCCAGCGCGGTGCGAATACGTTCCCGCGTTTCGCTCTGCCGCTGCACGGACACGGCCAACGAGCCGAGACCAGCCGCCAATTTCCCCGCACCTTCCGCGCCCTGTACCACGCCTGCAAAGGCCCGCGGCACCCCGGGCTCCGACTGCAACGCAGCCGAGAGTGACGCTCCTTCGCGCACGCGAAGCAACAGCCGCTGCGCCAAGCGCGAAATCGTGCGGTCGCGCCGGTCCCCCGGAGGGGCAGAACGCCCACCGCTGCGCAAGCCGCGGCCGCCGAGCGACAGCAATTCGAGCGCCTGCTCCAGTACCACGCCAGCGCGTACGAGATCCGCCAATTGCTCGGCGAACAACGCGAGTTCGGCCAGCCCCATGCGACTGCTCGACCCAACCACCTGGTCCAGCCGAGCGGCCCAGCCGACGCGCTCAGCGCGGACGCTGAGCGGAAAGTGCCCGAGCGCGATCAACAGCTTCGCGGCCTCGGCCGGCGTCGCGGCTTCGATGCTCAGCCGTTCGCGCGTGAGGCCGTCGGCCGCGCTGGCCTCTACGATGTAGCGCGCCACTCGCCCGCCGCGGCCACTGCCAGTACTTCTGCGATGCTCGTCTCGCCCGTTAGCGCCTTCTGAAGCCCGTGGGTCAGCAGGCTCTGCGCCCCTTCAGCGGCTGCCGCGCGGTTCAGCGCCTGCTCGTCGAATCCAGCTTGAACCAACGCCCGAACGGCATCCGACAAGACTATGGCTTCGAACAGCGGCGTGCGACCGGCAAACCCGCGTTCCAGGCAGGTTGGGCAACCCACAGGCTCGCCGAGCATGGGCGACGGCGCCCCGGCGGGGAGCAACCCCGCGTCGCGCAACAAGGTGCACTCGTCGGCACGGGCGGGACGCTTTTGCACGCAATGGGGGCATAACCGGCGCACCAGGCGTTGCGCGCTGGTCAGCACGAGCGTCGATGCCAGCAAGAAGTCTTGCAGCCCGAGGTCGAGCAGGCGCGTTACCGCCCCGGCCGCGCTGTTGGTATGCAGCGTGGCAAGTACGAGGTGACCCGTCAGTGCAGCGCGCACGGCGATGTCGGCGGTTTCCTTGTCGCGGATCTCGCCGACCATGATCACGTCCGGGTCGTTGCGCAGCACCGAGCGCAGCGCTTCGGGGTAGCCAAGGCCGATCTCGGGTTTCACCTGCAGTTGCGACACGCCAGGCATGGTGTATTCGATCGGGTCTTCGACCGTCACCAGCTTGGCCTCACCGCGGCGAAGCGCATTCAGCGCGGCGTACAAGGTGGTCGTCTTGCCGCTCCCCGTCGGACCCGTGATCAGGACCAGGCCGTGCGGCTGGGCCAGCGCGTGCCGCAGTGCGGCCAGCCCGGCGCCGGACAACCCAATACTGTCCAAATCGAGTTCCACATCTTGTTGACCCAACACCCGAAGCACGATCGATTCGCCGTGCAGCGTGGGAAAGGTGGCCAACCGCAAGTCAACGGCATGGCCCTGCACCGCAGTCCGCAACCGGCCGTCCTGCGGCAGGCGCTTCTCGGCGATGTCGAGCTTGGCCATCAGCTTGAGTCGCGAGACCACCGGCTCGGCCCATCGCTTGGCCATCACTTCAGCCGCGCCCAGATCACCATCGACGCGAAAGCGCACATTCAACGCGTCTTGCACCGGCTCGAAGTGGATGTCCGATGCGCGGATCGCGATCGCCTTGCCGATAAGCCGGTTGACCAGGCGGATCACGGGCGCGTCGGACGCATGGTCAGCCAGCAGCGCCGTCTCCTCCTGCAGATCGGCGCCGCCGGCGAGCGCCTCGGGCGGAGCGTCGCTCGGCGTGCTTTCGAGCGCGCGCCATGCGTCGTCAATGTCGGATTCGAGCGCGACGGCTAGCGGCAACGCCTCGCCGTAAGCGAACGCCACGCCAGCCAGCGCCGAACCGTCCAGCGGGTTAGCCATCGCGAGCACGAGACGATGATCGGGACCCTGCCGCACCGGCAGCAGTTTGCGCACTTGAAGGAAGTCGCGATTGATGGCGGGCGGCATTGAAGTGTCGGGAACCAGACTAGCGCGCGGCAGCAGCGGCAGCGACAGGGCCTCGGAGAAGACCGACGTCAAAGCTTGTTCGCTGACCAGGCCCAGGCGGGTCAGCACGGCGCCCACAGGGGTCCGGGTTTCTTCCCCCAAACGTTGGGCACGATCAGCGGCCTCAGCCGTCAAGTCGTTCTGGGCAATGAGGATTGCAAGCCAACGGTCGGACGAATACGCCGCCGCGGCAATACCGCTTTCGCTGCTCATTCCTTCACGGCGTGAGGACGATGAACAAAGGGTTTTCCCGGTCTCCCCACACGGCGC
>Ga0307513_10010744_pt1 | contig 11444 bp, 16 predicted proteins | sample 15_EM_MG_FD_202174 | JGI IMG/M metagenome (GOLD analysis project Ga0307513, IMG submission 202174) | Populus trichocarpa ectomycorrhiza microbial communities from riparian zone in the Pacific Northwest, United States - 15_EM | ecosystem: Host-associated > Plants > Roots > Unclassified | place... | reverse complement strand
AGAAAAAGAAAAAGAAAAATCCTATACCTCCGTCATGGCGTGAACGATCGAACAGGTTTGGCGCACGCGCCATGGCCGTACGTCGACCGTACAACCCGATTCTATCTCTCTACTCTCTACTCTTGATCCTCACTTGCCCCCCTTCCCCATAGTCGCCTGTCGACCATGTCAGGAGTCGATTCACTCCTCGAACGACTGGTTCCCGACGCGTGCATTGATTCCTCGGTTTGCGGCTGCTACTTGCGCATCACATACTCCGATTTAAATTCCTGGACGGGTCGTCCCTCCACTGGCGCGAATGCTTGTCGGACGTCCTGTCACTGCAAATCGTCTTTTTTCGCCCATCACATTCGCTCTTTCACTGTGCCCCTAACACATACCTGGTCCTCTTGATGAACTGTAGGGGGTAGTCAGATTGCAATATATGTTGTCGAATGAAACATGTCTGTTCGTATTTGTCAACTGAATTGGTAGTTGAGGTGAGTTACAATAATAGTGCGGAAAGGCTGGTTCAAAACAAGGGCATTTCGACACTTACTGCCGCAGAAACCTACATTAACACTTACCAGCATAGCTTCAAGGTTTGATCGTGAATTTGCTCTTGCTTAAGCCCATGTGCGACTCCTGTTTGCACCAGACTTCTTATTAAAGAACACCTCCAAAAGCATCACATACGGCATCCGGGAAAAGCAACAGTGGATTAACATCAAGTTCACCTCCAACAACGAAAGAATTGAAAAAACACCACCAACAATCTCGACCTTCCCACCAGTCTCTGGAGAGTACAAACAGTAGTCGGACACCAAATGAAGAAGTCCCAAGTCTGAAGCTCTCAAACACGAGGCACCTAAGTGTCCTTGTAGTTCTCGAGAACGGCAAGGGCTTCGTTGATCTTGAGGTCCAAGGCAGCGACGTCCTCGAGAAGGGAGAGCAACTCGGTGATGTCCATCTCGAGCAACATGCCAGTAATTTTGCCTGCAAGGTCGGGGTACTGGCTGTGAAAATGGAATGAGGAACAGCTTGTGAGAATGAAGATTCGACTCACTCGAAGACACGAACGTAGATGTGCTCGCCAATCATCTGCTTTTGCTGCTCCGGGGGGTTGTTCTGCAAACCGGGGATCTGGATCGCCTGCTTGGGGGGAGCCGCCGTCCCTGCAGCCGGAGGAAGAGGCGCGCGGCCGGCTGCGTTTGGTGTACCACCAGCAGCCGGAGCAGCAGTATTGGGAGCACGAGCGACAGGATTGGCACCGTTTGCAGCATTAGGGGCATTGCCGCGTGGAGGGCCAGGTGGGCCGCGCGGTGGGGCGCCTCCAACATAGCCAGGTACACCATAGCCCTGTGGACCAGCGTAGCCCGGCATAGGAGCCATACCAGGGACTTGGGAGCCACGGTACCCGCCACGACCCATCATATTCGGTGGGAAGCCAGGATAACCACGGCCAGCGCCTTGAGGAGGATAGCCAGCACCGGGCGGGTAGTACATCGGAGCATTCAAGTAACCGTTGGGGATGCCGGCAGCAGCAGCCTGCTGCATGCGGATTTGGTTGCGTTGGGCGATCTGGTTCTCGAGCTGCTGGCGACGAACGTCGCGGCGCTGGGCAAGCGAGACGTACAAGGGCTTGTTACCGATCATTTTATTGTTCATCTCAGCGATCGCCTTGGTGGCCTCATCGGGACTGGAGTAGCAGACAAAGCCAAAGCCCTTGGAGTGGCCTTTTTCGTCGCGCATGATCTTGGCACTGGTAATGGTACCGAAAGGCTCGAACTCGCCGCGAAGCTTCTCGTCTTCCATATCGTCATCGATGTTTTTCACATAAAGGTTCACGGCTTGCCACTTGGAGAGTTTTTCCATCTTAGCAGCCTCAAAAGAGCGGCGAAGCTCCTCTTCGCGCTCCTGCTTCTTCTGAGCACGAGCGACGAAGAGTCTCTTGCCATTGATCTCATTGTCGTGGAGGGCTTCGACGGCCTTCGCCGCTTGATCGTGGGTTTCGAAGTTGACGAAGCCAAATCCCTTATTCTTGCCATCTTCGTCGGCCTGGATGACAGCGGAGGTGATCATGCCGTACGGCTCAAACATCTCCCTGAATTCCTCAAGGGTGACGTCGGGGTCAATGTTCTTGACATAGAGATTGGTGTACTGAGCACGAATCTCCTCGAGCTTGGACTGCCTCTCCTATGGCAAAGGTTAGTGTCTTCGATGATAATGAGGGCGATGGCGTTAACCTTCTTGGGGATGTGGTGACCAACGAAGACTTTCTTGTCGTTGAGGAGCATGCCATTGACCGCCTTGATGGCGTTCTCAGCAGCCTCGGCGGTTTCGTAGTGGACGAAACCGTAACCCCTGGAGCCGCCCTGCTCATCGACGGCGACCTTGCAGGAGAGGACATTACCAAAAGCGACGAAAGTATCGTGGAGCGCCTAGGAACAGAGAACAATCAATATGGGACTTGAGGTCTGGGTGGGCCTCGGACCAAATTTGCATACCTTGTTGTCAATAGCCTCATCTAAGTTCTTGATGAAGATATTGCCCTCACCTGTTTTGCGGAGAGCTGGATCGCGCTGCGACCACATGATACGGCTGCAAGGGTGACAGCATGAGCAGCTGCGTCGCGAGAACAAGGGCAGAACTAATCGCACCACGGATGGCCTTTAATAAGAGAATAGTTGAGTTGTTCCAAAGCCCTCTCGCCTGAGACACAGATAAGGGAGTTAGCCCACGCTCGGGGAATGGGTGGGGTAGACTCACCATCGGCACCGTTGAGATAATTGACATAAGCGTATCCGAGGGAGCGACGAGTGACCGCATCACGGCAGACACGAATGCTGCATGCGAGATAAGAAAGGCCCAGAAAGACGCTGCGGTCAGCGCGCGAGGCTGTATGAACGTAGACAGAGGACACACCTGGCAACAGGACCGATCATGTTGAAAATCTCAAAGAGGATGGCCTCGGTGACGGTGGGGTCGAGCTCGCCCACGTACAACGAGGCATTGGCATTAGGGGCGGGGAGAGGCGGCTTGTAGGGAGCTCCGGACATTGGGGGAGGAGCAGGCTTGTCGACAGGAGCCTGGGCGAGGCCGTCGACGGGAGGAAGGACTTCGGGGGCGGACATAGTGTTATTTTCTGGGGGTTGGGCGTGTCGTTACTGGATATTGTTTTTTGAGTTTGGTAGGTGAATGCGAGAATCCAACAAGTCGAATTCCAATGGTTTTGGGGCTTTTCCTGTTTTTTTGGGTTTAGGAGAAGTCGTTGTAGGTGGCTAACCTTGGGGACCCTTTGTCGGGGGGTGGCCAGATTAAAAAGGGGGACAGTCTCCTAAGGGGCGATGCATGCAGAATAGGAGTACATTTGAATATAACATATGGGCCACTATCCATACATGAACAAGAAGCTCCGGCCACTCAGCCCCGGGAGAAATAGCTCTTCGCGCCGTTAGCGGCCAGCTCGCCCTTTGCCTTGTCTAGGGTGTGCCCAGCGTCATGATGGTGTTGCCATATCTAGGACAGAGGTCACCCCGTGTCCGCTGGCTCGGAGGTCTGCACTCACCGCACGATAGTACCATGTATTGCCCACTCCTTGCAGAGTCCACCCGACGGTCGCAACCGTACCAAGCACGCCACCTACAATTGCACCATGCTGGAAAGCGATGATTGTGCTAATAAGACCCGCACTCCCTGTGCCAGGGATGCCGATGATCATGTAAATCGAAAACAACAAGTGCCAGCCACAGAAGAAGAAGTAGATGTCTACGAAAGGTCAGTGGCAAATCAGGATGAAGCAGTGAACGTGCTGACAATAGTACAGAGCTTGCTCCTGAGGATAAAGTTAGCGCGGCTTGCGCGTCATGAATAATAAACACACCTTCATGTACGCGTTGTATATCGGCCTGGGGAGCACGTGAGCCACTGCATGAAGTACACAAGAAGCGCGCATACCTATACCATAACAAGAAGGACAACAGACCAATAATAGGAAGATATCTATAGACGCGTGAGTCAGCCTGCGGAATTGGACCGCGCAGCACTCTCCACGTACGTGATGGCGCCACTCAGATCTCTAGCACCGTCTCCCTGTCCCGAAACAACAAGTACGATGCATGCAACCAGGTTGATTATGAGCGTGGCCGCGAGAACCAGCCACAACTGGAAAAGCCTAGTGATAAGCGGGCGCGAGGGCTCAGGAATTTCATCGGGTATTGAATGGTAGATGAGAGGGAAGAACGGAGGAAAGTTGTTGCGGCCATGTTTGCGGATATGTTCAGCACGGTCATTGAGAGCCCGCTCTCTGGTCGCGAGCTCTTGTTCGCGCCGTTCCAAGTCAGCAGCCCGCTGCTGGGCTAATACACAGTCCACTAAGCATCGATTCCGTGTGCGGGCAGCACAGTGGGACTTACCTTGGGCCTGTTGGTGGAAGCTCGACGTGGGCGTTGTAGCATCGTCAAATGGGTTCTGATCCGCAAATGGGTTTTCATTCACTCGGCCTATTGTTATTATGTTTCAGTCGATCCACTTTGTTAAGCTTGAGCAAGCCTACGAACTCATTTTGGAGTGGTGACGCTGAGGAGTGACGGATTCCAAGATGCTGGGCGGGTGCAGTGCAAAGCGGACGGAAGCACAAAAAATACACGATATATGCGTAAAAATACAGATTCCAGTACAAGGCTATACGAAGCCCTGTATGGAGTGGATAAGCACGGTCCGGGTACTCTGGCCATGCCATTGCCTTGGGCCACTTGCGGCGACTAGGAACTGCTGTCGTGCGTCGATCACTACATGAATATTTTGTTAAAAAAAGGTGCGATCGGCTATTGGTGGTCCTGTTGCACTCACGTATTTGAGACACTACGCCGCCGTGATGCCCAGGAATGAGCTTGAACGGAGGGAGCCCTCTTTTCGCAGCCTTCTCTTCCGGAGTCTCCCAAATGTTCCACAGACGAATATTGTCCTCCGAGGCACTGTATCGTGATGAGCGACACTCAAGGAACAATTTTGCAGTACCGACCAAACCAAATGCCGACCATCTGGGAACGCCGCTAGGGCGGTAACGGTTTTTGAGTCACTGGGATTGGTCAGTGTCCTGAGTAGTCTCGGACCATTGTACGTCCTCCCGGATTGCCGGACATCGAAGATATCAATCGTCGCATTTCTTCGACCCACAATAATCTCGTTGCCAGTGTGTGACCAGCATGCCTACCGACCAGTTAGGCTGCTCTGATAGCCAAAAAAAGCAATGTGCACTCACTGCGAGACACCACGGGGGTGCCCGATCATTCTCCAATCTACCGACCTTTCCGGGTTCCCGTCGATCCCAAAGCAAGACACTCCCGTCGAACGTAGCGGTCATCAGGACATCCTTTGAGAAGTTTGCATACTTGGCAGCATCGAGGAGCAGGGCACCGTGCTTCCTCGGATTCACCACGGGCGGTGGAGGTGCGAAGGCAGTTCGCAGCCCGTCCAGGGATGCTGATTGACCGGGTAGACTGAGACCTTGCAAGGGAGTTTCCGGTTGCGTCGCGTTTGCGGTAGGAGCCCTGGATGAAGGACCAGAGTCACCCGTTCCCTCTGCGTCGTCGAACAATGGGTCGTAGTCGCTCTTCGCGTCCATCGGCGAGCCAGCGGGACTATTGGAAGCACCATTTGCGACCGGGGGACCCCCATTCACGGTCGTTTGCTGAGTGTCTTCCCCAACCGCTGTCTTCTGGCTGTCGCCTTGGAGGTTTACAGCAGCGAGGGCTTCCCAGGGAGCTGAAGGTGGATTGAACGGTCGAGTACCGAGTGCCGTTATTTGACCGTTGGGATGGTTGAACGTTCGGGTCACTTGTCCGGTGTTTAGGTCCCAGTGCTGTGAGAGGTAAGTGAGAACACTTGTCCAAGTGAGTCCGTGCGTACCAAGACATGGTTATCGTGACTACCACTATAGAATCCCATCTCATCCGGCTGCAGTGCAAGTGCGGTGACTACTGCTTTGTGGTGATTGAAGATATGATGAATGAGTCCGGGTTCATGCCGAACCGTATAGAGGTGTATCTCTCCATCCTATACACTTATAAGCCAGATTGGATAAATGTGTTATAAAGCTGCTTACCAGGTTCCCAGACAGTGCCCAGAGCGCGTCTGAGTGGCAAGCCATGGCGGAGACGGGAGACAGCATCCCGTTCTCCACAACCTCCGAAGTACCCGCAGGCCACCAGCACCTCAGTATTCCTGCCCTCATCATACTATCGCCCAATCCACAATGCGCCCGTTGAGCGGCCGTAAGGAATGTCCTCCCATTGACAGCACCGTACACATCGTAATTTCGCACATAACCATCGTCTGACCCAGTTAGGAGATGCGTCATGCACATAGATGCAGCGAGGGCATTGGTAGGGCAAGAATGCGGGATGGCGCAGATTGGGTCAACCATGTACGACTTGTATGGCGATGGCGGGACGCGCAGGAGATCCTTCCGTCTGGATGCTGGTGACTCGGGACGTCTTGTTGCTCCAGGCGTTGTCGAGCGCGCTATGTCAAATAGTCAGAATTTCGCGCCTCTCTCAAAACATGGACACCCACATGAGGGACGAGATCGTAATCCAGCAGGCCTTGGAGACGCGCTCACACGCGAAGCAGGGGTCGGTTCGACTTCCTCTCCGTCCTCCATGGTTTCCTCTTGCGAGCTCTCTCCTGGGGCATGAAGTCAATGCAACCTAGCACACGAAAGCGCGTCGACTGACCGTCACTCTCAGACTCTCCACCTTCTTCTTCCTCATCTGGTTCAGTAGCAGCCTCCTCCTCCTCTTCTTCCTCGTCCTCTTCCCCTTCCGCATCCTCCGCTTCACCCTCTGCGTCCTCCTCTTCCTCTTCTTCGTCGCCCTCGGCGTCGAGCACCATCTCTTCATCCGCTACGTCTTCTTCTCGTTCATTTACATCCTCGACATCGATAATCTCCTCTTCATCACTCATTGTGGGAGAGGTCAAGTTGCGAACAAATGCAAACTAAGTTTTCGAGGTTTCGGGCCGTGGAACGCCAGCCTTTCATCCTCTGGGTCAAGCGAGTACCAGTGTAGATTGGATATGCGCAAGTTGCATTCAAGTAGTCAGAAATGTTCATACTAAAGTTACATGAAGTACACCCTCCGCGTAAAATAAATCATAAACACTAGAGTAAGTCCGTAAATCAAGAAATCCTTCATCCAATCCTCCAATTCAAGAAAGCCGTTCTCCTCGAAGGACGACATCTGTCCACTTAACGATCCCACGTCTAATAGACCTTGCACCCTCGGGTTCTACATATTCCTTTGCAGCTCGCGCGATTACCCCTTCCCAATTCGTGACCTTGTGCAGCTGCTCCGCGTCGGCTTTTGCGAGATTGCGTTTTAGTCCTGACAGTGCTTGAGCAGATATGGCCAGGCGCTCCTCTTCAGTGAATGTCACGAAGGGGATAACAGCGGATACTCTGGCCAATAAGGACGCCTGAAGTCACAGCAAGGTCAGTCATTGGGGGGGGGGTGAAGATAAGATATTGCTACTCACTCCGAGCTCGTCCCCAAGCTGGATACGCGCAATTAGCCGCAGCTCTTCAAACCACTCTTGGGTGCGAGGGACTTCCCGACTATGTTTGACAATGTCTTGACTCGCGACATTGGAGGTACACATCCAGACAATTTTGGATATCTCTACGGTTCGCGAAGGGTGCCCAGAGATCCCTTGGACGCGTCCAGTCTCCCACGGAACTAGCAAGGCTTGAAGGTATGCCTTGTCGTGCACCTTTTCGAGCTCCTGCGATAGGGTCAGAGAAGTAGTGAACAGACCTCACCTGAAAGCTTACATCAACAACGATGACTCCAGCCTTGCCGTCGTGGGCTATGAGATATTCACGTAGAGAGCTGAATTGAGCGGCCTGAGGATGACATCAGACTTTCCTCTCACAAGACCCATTCCTGAAACGTACTTCATCTGGTCGACTGGAAACAGTTTCCCAAAACTCCTTTTGACTGGGTACGAGAGTCATATTGATACTGTAACTCGTCGTCCCGAGTAAGCCGCCAACTAGAGAAGTGCCATGAGTAGTATATTCGAATGTATTCCGAATTATTACTCACTTCTGGTCGCTAAATGCGTCTTTCCATGTCCCGATGGTCCAGTCAGAAGAGCGACGAACGGCAGCTCAGATTGATCGTCCGCCAGATACTTCGCAAGCCTCACATGAGCCCGGTAGCTCCTCACAAGCTCCCTCACACCGTACTCCTGCCCAACGATGATGAACCTCGTCCTCGCGAGCGGAGCCCCCTCCATTATATCTTGATTTTTGACTTCCTCTGGTATAACCGGAGATCTAGCGGCTTTATCAAGGAAGTACTTGACATAAGCATTCCTCTCGTCCTTCACAGTGGATGGGTCGGCGCCATAACTGAGGAGGGTAGTGACGATCTCCTCCTTTTTACTCAGGTCGCCTTCATTCCAATTTTTCAGGCTCTCCATGGCGAATTCGAGCGCATGCATATCCTCCGGCCCAACGGTCTCGTTTGCGTCCGCTTCGCCCGTTTGTAAGAGTCGGGCGACTTCTTCTGGCTGTGAGGCGGCGATGGCAAAGAAGAGGTGGGGGTGTTTGACAGGTGTTTGCACGGATGGAGTGGCAGAGTGGAAGGAAAGTACAGAAGGTGGGCGAGAGTACATCATGGAATTGGGCCGGGAGCGGGGTGCTTGTGAGGGTGTGCTTGTGCTCCAGACTGGACTTGCCGAAGGTTGTAGGGGAGACGTTATACTTGGGTTACTTCTCGAAGATGCTATAGAGTGTGAACGAGAACTTGGCCCTCGCATCCGAATTATACCCGATGGTACGGATGGAGTAGGCGGCACACGCGAAACGTCAGGAGTGGGTGGTACACTCAGCTGCAAAAGCGTCACCAATCGTCAGCCGATACGAAGGAGAGGCTACTCACGTTCGTAGAATTCGTCTCGTTCCGCCCATGCACGCGGAACTGGAACATCGACGAGCCCCTCGAGCTAGGTGGAGCGATAGACCCACTGAAGACTGAAGATGTAATTGACGGACGTCGAGACGAATGCAGTTCCCAGGTTGATAGGCTCAGACTTGGGGCGTCGGTGGACTGCAGCGGGTATGGCTCCTCAACCATCTGTGACGCAAGAGTCCGGGAGAGTGCCTCGTCTGCCGATGTAGGAGCCACCGACGGTAATACATACACCGAGGGAGTGAAGGGCGAGGGAGTATTGTTGGCAGATGGGGCTGAAAGGGATGCATACGCCGAGGACGTAAAGGGAGAAGGCGATGGGGTAATATTCTCAGGAAGAGGAGGGACTGGGGGTACTTCCACGTTGAGACTCTTCCGCGGATGGACGGAGACATGGCCATGGTCGACTACCGCTGCTGCCAGGGAGCGAATTGATCTCCTTGATGTCCGAGATCTATCTCCACTGGACGTGGCGGACCCACGCCGAGACTCGACAGCGGGTGGTGGAGTTGGAGGCTGCGTCTGGGGCTGCGTTTGGGGCCGCGAGTGGTTCTGAGTCGGGGACCGTATCTGAGGTTGTGACCGTGACAGAAGGTGAGGGCGGGGCTGAGGTACTTGCTGAGGTACTTGCGGTGGCTGGAAAATGAGCGGACCACGCCCACTAGGGAAGACGGTCGACTGGCACGACTATGAGTCAACTCCCCGCCAGAAACTGAACGTACTTGACATACCAGACGCAAAGGCTTGAGCCAAGGTGGGGACTTGAGACCAACTTCCTCAGGAGGCGGCACAACATTTTCTGGCTCTTCTGGCGGAGTGACCTGGTCTATACTCGGTTCCTCCACAGCCTCATACATCATGGGCGACTCGCTCCGTGATATAGTGGACACCAAGCGCCCTAGCTCCCTCGCGTTGTTTCTAGCTGCTCCACCTGGAGGGGAGGAAGGCTCGCTAGCACTCCGCACACTCACCACCTCCAACACACCCTCGTTCCCACTCTCTGCAGCGGGCTGAAACGGATCGTCAAACGAGGGTGTCTCCGGCTCCTTGAAATGCTTGACTCGCTCCCTCAGCTCCCTCGTGACCAACGTGAAGGCCTTGTGGAACCGCTGCCGTGCTTGAAAGGGTGGGTCTTCAGGATTTGGGGTGGGGGGTTCAAGCGTAAGCGGCGCGGTGGGGATGAACCGCAGGAGTTGATTGTAGTCTGAGTCGGTGCGCGAGTGTCTACGTGGGGGGGTAGCATTGAGAGAGTCACTCTGGTCGTGTTCAAATATGAGTGAGGGTGGTTGGAGTGCGTTGAATGTTTGTTCTTGTTCTCGTTCGGGGGCTGGCTGCGAGGCGCCAGATTCAGAATCGGAGTCTTGTGTACTGAGAGAAATTCCGCCAGGCCCTCCTTTGTTTGTCCGGTTTGCAATGAGGGAGGAAGCTTCCGGGAGGGCCTGGGGGGTAAACAAAATCAGGGTTCAAAGGTGAGCGAAAAATATGGATGCACACACTAAATGAAACTCGCTCCCTAACGGAGGTTGCGTGTTCACAATCTCAAGTTCCTGGTACTCCAATCTCGGACTGCCCGGGTCGTCGGAAAGGAGGGACGTGCGTCGGGAAGAAGCCCCATCCGAATTATCCGACCAGGCACGAGCACGATTACTAGTATACTGAACTTCCTTGGTACCTAGTTGGGGTATAAAGGGCAGTGGGGACGGCGGGTCTGCGAACATCGAAAGTGTGGTGGTGGCTTGCGAGCGACGGCGTTGTTTTACAGAGATAGCAGAGGCGCGAAAGGCGTCAAGATCAAATGGAGTGGTTTGGTAGCGTGGGTCGCTGAAGCGTATAGACATTCGTCGCTCTTCAAGTTCAGCTTCGTCCTCGGGCTCGGCACTGTTAAAGGTGTCTACAAGTGTATCGTCGTTTAGACTGTCTCCGCTAGATACGTCGGGTATGTCCAACAACAAAGGCCGCCCGCGCACCGTCCCGGTTTCCGTGTACGAAAGTGAAGATTCCGAGCTCAACGAGTGGCGGTCGATGGACGGAGGGGTGTAGGAGCCCCGTTTAGACCAGTTAATGGTACCTTCCTCATCTTCATCTTCACCTTCCTCCTCATCGTCGCCGCTGTCGACCCGGTTCCGCAGCTCATCCTGTTCCAGTCCAAAGTACTCGCGCGTTGACCATATCTTGCTCGTCTTCCTGGGCGCATTATCGAGCGGCGTGAGGGAGCTCCTGACCACGTGCTGAAAGTTGCAGGTAGACGCGAAGAGACACCGTCCCGAGCTGTAAAACGGACATGGTTGAGCTGTCGGGGCCGTGTCAACCCACCGCTTCCTCCTTCATTACCTCCACGCACTTCGTATCTTCCATGGTGGATCTGGAACAGGCATCATGACCTCCTGGTTTGCCCAACCACCCTCCCGACGGCCGCAGAGTCCAAGACGTGTTTGAGTTCCACTGAACACACTTTGTGTTCACTTGTTCACCCTGGCGTGCGACGCCGAA
>Ga0307513_10010743_pt1 | contig 11444 bp, 16 predicted proteins | sample 15_EM_MG_FD_202174 | JGI IMG/M metagenome (GOLD analysis project Ga0307513, IMG submission 202174) | Populus trichocarpa ectomycorrhiza microbial communities from riparian zone in the Pacific Northwest, United States - 15_EM | ecosystem: Host-associated > Plants > Roots > Unclassified | place... | reverse complement strand
AACGTTTCGGCCCTCACTTCAGGGGTCGTCATCCTCTCACAGAAACGCAAGGTCGAACTTGCCTTCTCCTCCTCCAAGACCTCCCAGTGTAAGAACTGCTGGAGATACGGACACGCCCATCAACGATCCCCCGCCACCCACCCCACGTGCCCCATTTGTGCCCTTCATCATACTCGCGCGGCTCACAGATGCCAGAATCCAACCTGCCCCAGGAGCGGGAACAATAAGCCAGTCCCATCCTGTTGTCCGACCACGCCCCCCCATTGCTGTAACTGCGGTAACGACCACACTGCCACATTCAGGGAATGTCCGGCTCGACCTCTCCCGCCTGTCCCCACCAGAACCAACTCGGCGGCCCCCGCCACAACCGGTCAAGACCCCATGAATTTGGCGGTCAATGGCTGCCCAGCACCCACTACTCCCCCGTCCGGGACGAGTCCCCTTGAGGTGGACCTCGTAACCCCCAGGCAACCTCCCCCGGCTGGACCATCAAGGTGTCCTGGCACTACTCACGGTTTCGGTGGTCCTCTCCCCCTGGAGGAGCCAAGCCCTTCTCCCACCCCTCTAGCTCGTCGGGTTCGTCCCGGTAATGAATAATCAGCCTATGCCCCCTCCCCTGGGTAAAGGGCCGGCCCCTGCCCCTGCGTTTCTTTCCATCATACAACATAACTGCCTTGGGAGCTGGAATGTTTTTCTTTCCTTGTTTGAGTCGTTTAAAGAGGCGACCACCTACCCTTCGTTGGTTCTTTTGCAGGATCCACCTGTCAACAGGGCTCACCTTCCTTCCTTTAATGGTTTCAAGTCCTTCTTTCCCCCGGTTAGGAAGCCACGAGTGGCAGCCTACGTTCATATGTCTTTTCTTTCCAATTACACGATGCTCCCCAGGTTTAAGGGGGTGGACGATGTTCTCGCCCTTGATATTTCCTCCAACGTGCCTCTCTTTGGCACCTCCTTCCACTCATTCAGGATCATTAACGCTTACTCCACCAACACTGCTGACCACAGAATTCACTCCGTTCCTCCAGAAGTTCTTTTCCCCGATCTTGGGTTTCCACTCCTAGTGTTGGGAGACCTCAACATCCACAACCCCCTCTCGGACCCTCTTCGGCGCTTCTCACAACGGGAGATCTCGTACTCGACTCCCTATTTTGAGAAAGCGGCAGAATCCGATTTCGCACTCCTCAACCCCCCAGGCGAGTACACAAGGTTTCCCCTGGTGGGCAAAGCTCGCCCTTTGGTCATAGACCTCGCCTTTGCAAACCCACCCCTCCTTCCCCTGGTTAAGAGTTGGGAAGCCTCCCTCCCCTCGATGGGTTCCGACCACATACCAATAACAATCACCCTCGCCACACCCTCCCTTAACCAAAAACCCCCGCGCCCGCATTGGGCGGACACGGACTGGGAGACCCTGGACCCGATCATTATGGGTTTCAAGGTCCCAGCCGCACCATCATGCCCCACCCCCCCGCAGCTGGACCAATGGATGTCAGAATCGCTGAACCATCTAGTAGCTATCCTCAAGGAGCACACGCCAGTATCCAGGCCCTCCCACCACTCCAAACCTTGGTGGACCCCCCACCTGTCTATCCTCCGTCGTGAGTATCACAAGGCCGCCAGGACGGCCAGAAAGCAAGACACCCCACACATGCGGGATATTGCCAGCACCTGCAAGGCGGGGTATTTCAAGGCAATCAAAGCCGCCAAGAACAAACACTGGTCCTCCTTCTTGCTGACCGCCACCCCCCAGAGCCTTTGGACGGCTAAGAGGTTCGCCTACGGACGTGCCCAGCCAGGTTTCCCCTCCCTCCCAGGGGCCGAGACCCCGGTACAAATGAATAATGTCCTCCTGGACCACTTCTTCCCTCCTAAAGAACCCTTCTCCCCGCCACCTCGGCTCAGGCCTAACAAGTCGGCACCCCCCCTAACGACAGAAGAGATAGCTGCGACTCTCTCCAAGTGCTCCCCGACTTCGGCCCCAGGCCCGGACGGGATACCCTACTACACCTGGAAACAGGTAAACAAAATCAACCCCTTGATCCTCCTCGGTATACTTGCCCTGCTGGTCCTCCTGGGGTACCGCCCCGCATCGCTGAAAAGCTCGAACGGCGTGGTACTTGACAAGCCAGGAAAGCCCTCCTACGAATCGCCCTCTTCCTTCAGGATAATAGTCCTGATCCGAACAATCTCAACAGTCCTCGAGAGGATTATAGCAGCCCGCCTACTCGCGGCAGCCCGGCTCAAAGGACTGTTGCACTCCAACCAATGCGGTTCGCTCCCTGGGCTCAGCACCTACGATGCGTGCCTCACTCTCACCAACGACGTCAAAACCCTGCAGAGGCGCCGTCTCAAGGTCTCCTCCCTGTTTTTGGATATAAAAGCGGGGTTCGACAACGTGGACAACACCACTCTGGCCTGCATCCTGAGGGAAGGCCGGATACCCCCCTATCTTGTTTCCTGGGTTTCGTCCTTTCTAGGAGAACGAATCTGCACCCTGATCTTTCAAGGGGCACCGGGAACCCCATCCCCAGTCAACGTTGGGGCCCCGCAAGGCTCTCCGATCTCCCCACTCCTCTTTCTTCTCTACGTGTCACCACTACATTTTGGGATCCCTCGGGGTCTGATCATCGGGTATGTGGACGACTTCGCCCTCACAGTGGCCTCCCTTTCCTACCGTGGCAACATCCGCTGGCTCCAAGATCTATTCGACAAGCTTGAAAGAAAGGCGTCTCCTTTTCGGTCGCGAAAACAGAACTGATACATTGGAGGACCCCCAGCCAGAGGCACTCGCCGAAGTGCGTCTTACCTATTCAAATCAAAGGGGAATTGTTTCACCCCGGCAACTCCGTTCGGTGGCTTGGGTACTGGTTCACTCCGGCCCTTGACCTTGCTGCCCTTTTGTCGCGTCGCCTGGCCCATGCCCAGGGCGCGTTCGCCCTCATTCGCCGCCTCAGTCCGCCCGGTGCGGCCCTCCCCCCCTACCTGTGCCACAGATTGGCAACATTATTGATTGCACCTATTCTACTCTACGGCGCGGATCTGTTCACACCTAGCGTGGGCACGACAACCCGCCTCGAGACTTTCTGGCGGAAGGTCCAAAGGTGGACCACAAACTACTTCTCAGCTACGCCCAGCGGGATACTCTCAGTGGAGTCTTGCCTCCCACCCGTCTCCCTCCTGATCACCCACCGGCAAAGGCTGGCGGCCCTCAGGGTGGTCTGTTCCCCTCCCAGCTTGAACCCGGCAACGGCCCGGCTTCACCCCTCGTTCCCTTCACTCTCGACACATCGGGCGCCTGACTCCTCGCGGGCCCTAACCAGAGGCCTGTCGTCCGTTTACCTCCCCCTACACTGGAAAACGCCGCGCCCTGTCCCACCGATAAGGAAACACCTGCCGGTGGACGCGGTGGCTCACCGGACAATACCCTTCTCCCTCGGGCTATCTAGGATGCCCATGATCAACTCCCACCTTGTGTTCCCTATCCCCGTCCTCCCGCCCCAGTCCCTGATGGACAGCACTTATTCCGCCCTGAAGAAAAGGGTAAGAGAGGCACTCCTCGTGGAGTGGGCCTCCCTTTTCCCGACCCCGGGGTACTACCTACACCCTCCCGCGCTGCATCCGAGCCCTTTCATGGGCTTGGGCAAGTTCGTTGCCGGGAGAATCCACCAGATGAGAGCCGGAAAAAGTTATCTGGCCGCCCACCCGACATGGAGGTCCCCCGACGCCGATACCTCCTGCCCCCGTTGCGGCTTGGAACCTGAAACCTTCGAGCACGCTATCCTATCCTGCCCCTCGAGACAGCACAGCAGGTCGCGCCTCCTCCACGGCGTTACTGATGTCGGTCCCGAGGCCCCACTCTGGTCATCCCTCCCGCTGCTAAAAAGACTCGCCACCTTCATCGGCGTCACCTCCACGGGATTTCCCCCCACGATGTTCCCACCCACCACTCCTCCCTCTTCCCCCCCACTTCTTCTCTCACCCCCCATGGTGCCCCCCCCAGTTTTTCGTGTTTTATCGTTGGCTGAGGTATAGGGTGGTTGGGTTTTCTCTCCTTTGTCTTCTGTATGCTTTCCTTTCGAGACGACTACGCTGTTAGTTTGTGCGTTCCTTGTTATATGTGGCCGATGGCCCGGCGGAGGAGAAACCGGCGCGATAAGTGGATATTTAACTGGTGCCGTGTCTTTCTTTGGTTATTTGTTTTGATTTATAGGTTTTTTTCTCTCCATAGCTAGCGCTGCGTGAGGCTTTTTGTACCTAAAAAACAATGAACGCATGATTACAAAAACAAAAAAAAAAAAAAGGAGTAAGGGATAACCCACGAACCATCTCTCCTCCACCTCCGGCGATTGAAATCTCAACACCACGGGAAATCATCGTCACTTCCCCCCACCCACCTCTCTTCCCCCACGATGGCTAGTGCATAGGGGTTGACGTTAAGCCATCTTCCCTCCTCTCCTGGGGCACGCCTGCCTCCCCTCCTTGGGGTTCTCGTTCCTGTTCATCGTTGACACCTGCTCATGAAGTTCCGTTCTCCCCCTTACCCCGCACTTGCTTTGCACCTCGCTTAGAATTTTGCACAGTCGGAAAGCTTCTCGCTTCGTTCACGGTCGGCGATATGGCGTCCGGACTCTCGGTCGAAGTAAGGCTGCGGTTCTGCTGGGCTTGTACCTCTGATGGGGAAAGCTTCGGTTAGTAGCATCACGGTCCCGCTCGGTTTCGCTGTCGTCCCAAAAGCCCTTGCTATAGCCCGTTACTCGGTTGTGGCTAGCCTGCTCGCGATCCTTCCTCTACCCCCCTCCCGGTTCCATCAGCTGGCACCGTACTGCCCCTTAAGCTGGCCCCTTACTGCTAAAACTCCTCCCCCGGCTGGCACCTTATTGCTCCCCTCTGGCTGGCAGCCTACTGCTACTCACCGGCTGGCACCCTACTGCTACACGCTGGCTGGCACCCTACTGCTCCTCCTCCGATCGGTCGACCCTTCCTCGGTTACGCCTAGTCGTGGTATTGCATGGCCTCCGTGGCTATTGTCCAACGCCTTGGATCGATGTAATGACCTGCACGATCGCGTGAGTGGTTATTGTGGGCCTGTGGTTTCCATGTTTTCTCTTGTCGCCGATCACCAATCCTCCAATCAGGCCACGAAAGGGCCTTAGAGCACCCGTCGTTGCTTTTGTTTTGGGGAGCCTGCGGAAGGGTTTGGGTCTTTCTACCTGTACGTTTCTATGTATTGTTTCCTTATGTGTCTGGGGTATATTATCTTAGGCGCTAAGCGGGGGAAGCTTTTCCTATGGACTCTGGGTGTTTGATTTTTCCCATGAAGAGGTGAAGCGGGCGGTGAGTTTGCGTTTATAGGTTTTTTTCTCTTCATAGCTAGCGCTGCACAAGGCTTTTTGTACCTAGAAACAAATAACGCATGATTACAAAAAAGAAAAAAAAAAAGAAAAAAAGGACTAAGGGATAACCTGTCCTCGCGGTGGAATCCTGCCTTCCCCCTATCCCCCTCCTGATCTCCCAGCGGCAGAGGCTGGCAGCACTTCGAGTCGTCTGCTTCCCGCCTGAGGTAAACCCGGCAACGGCACGCCTTCACGCGACTTTCCCCTCTCTCTCTGTCCGCCGGGCACACGACTCCTCACGGGCCCAGACTAGAGGCCTCACATCTGTGTACCTTCCCCTTCATTGGAAGACTCCGCGTCTCTCCCCCCCTACAAGAAACTACCTCCCTATAGATGCGGTAGCCCACAGGACCATACCGTTCACCCAAGGGTTGTCTAGAATGCCCATGATCAATTCTCACCTGGTCACCCTGCCCCCTGCCTATTACCCTAGTGGGAATAGCTTGCATAATTATGCGCGAGGTATATGCCACCATAAGGGAGAGCATATATCCGAACCCAAGCTTCCTAAGTAGGGACTTCCCGGAGGCATCTGGGAGACTACTCAGGAACCACAATGAGTTCACGTTTGAAGATATAGCTAACTTATTGGAACGATGATTAGAGAACCAGTTCTCTACTCTTACTAATGCATACGCATTATGCATTGATAGATGAATATCGGACTTGATCACTCCATGTTCATGATACTATTGGTATGTAGGCATTTAGACTGCATATTTCATTATAGTCTATCAGGACCAAGAGATCGAAGACTGACTACTGGTGGAGTGGGGACACCCTCAGAAGAAATAGCAGTCGGGAGATTCTCAGAGTCAAGCTGGGCAAGATTCAGAGTCAAACAGTGTTCGCACTTTATTCTGACAAACTGAACTCTTAGAAAGATACTTCTTTACTAGAGAAGTCAAAGTAGCATGAACATTAGTATAAATAGCAGGGCTCTCCCCGATGGTTGACAACAATCAAGCAACGGACAAGAGACCTTAACAATATTATAAGTTATTACGATATTCTTCTATTACTTTATCGAACAATTCTTCTTGAGCCTTCCTGACCTATATTCCGTTATCTTGAATATCCTCGGCCTAGTTAGCCCGGAATCCTACCGTGTTAGCTACGCCGTAACACTGCCGTCCCCCCCCGATCCTTAATGGATAACACCTACGCCGCCCTGAAGAAAAGGGTGAGGGAAGCCCTCCTCGAGGAGTGGCCTCGACTTTTCCCGACGCCAGGATACTACCATCACCCTCCTGCCTTGATCCCGCGATGCTTTATGGGCTTGAATAAGTTCATAGCAGGGCGGATCCATCAGATGAGAGCCGGTAAAAGCTACCTGGCCGCCCACCCAACATGGAGGTCCCCCGATGCCGACACCTCCTGCCCCCGCTGTGGGCTGGAACCAGAAACGTTCGAGCACGCTATCCTATTCTGCCCCTCCAGACAGGGCGCTCGCTCACGCCTCCTCCACGGCGTCACAAGGGTTGGTACAGACGCTCCCCTCTGGACCACTCTCCCCCTTCTCAAAAGGCTCACCACCTTCATTAGCGCTACCTCCACCAGATTTCCCCCAACGATGTTTCCGCCAGATACCCCCCCCTCTTCCCCTCCGATACCACTCTTACCCTTAGCAATACCCCCCCCGGCGTTTCGTGTCTTTTCGTTGGCTGCAGTATAGGGTTTGTTAAATTTTTCTTTCCTATAAACAGTATGTTAGCTTTCCGTAGTTATACGGCTCGTAGGTAGTTTGTGCTTTCCTTTTTTATGAGGCCAGAGGCCCAGCGGAGGAGAAACCTTCGCAGTAGTGGATAAATTATTGGTGCCGTGACTTTCCTTTGCTTTATATGTTTTGTTCTCTCCAGAGCTAGCGCTGCATGAGGCTTTTTGTACCTTAAAACAATGAACGCATGATTACAAAAACAAAAAAAGGACTAAGGGATAACCCCCTGCGGGATGTGGCAAACGTTTGGAAAGCGGGGTACTGCAAGGCGATTAAGACTGCCAAAAACAAACACTGGTCATCTTTCCTGCTAAGCGCCACCCCGCAGACCCTGTGGACGGCCAAGAAGTTCGCCTATGGCCGGGCGCCTCCCCGCTTCCCCTCCCTACCAGGGGCTGAGACCTCCCAACAGATGAACGAAGTCCTGTTGACACACTTCTTCACTCTGAAAGAGCCGTTCTCCCCCCTTCCCAGACTACAGCCTGATAAGAAGGTGCCACCGCTCACGAAGGAAGAGATAGCAACAGCTTTCTCCAAGTGCTCACCCACTTCAGTCCCGGGTCCTGACCGGATCCCCTACTTCACCTGGAAGCAAGTCAACAGGGAGAACCCCTCCATCCTCGTCCAAATTGAGTCCCCGGTTGTCAGCCTGGGGTACCACCCAGCGTCCCTGAAAGGGTCGAATGGTATAGTACTCGACAAGCCGGGGAAACCCTCCTATGAGTCCCCTGCCTCCTTCAGGATAATTGTCCTAATCCGCCCAGTCACAAAGGTCCTTGAAAGGATAATTGCGTCCGGCCTCCTCCTGGCAGCCCGATCAAAGGGCATGCCGAACCCCAACCAATGCGGCTCCCTGCCTGGGCTGAGCACTAAACGATGCGGTCCTAACCCTTTTCAATGACGTGAAAACTCTGCAAAGGCCCCGTCTCAAGGTCTCATCCTTGTTTTTAGACATCAAAGCAGGGTTCGACCATGTCGACAACTCCACTCTTGCCCGCATTCTAAGAGAGGTCGGGATTCCCCACTACCTGGTCTCCTGGGTCTCGTACTTTCTTGGAGAAAGAAGCTGCACCCTAGTCTTTCAAGGGGCCCCAGGGACCCCAGCCCCTGTAAACGCCGGAGCCCCTCAAGGCTCACCAATCTCCCCTCTTCTCTTTCTCCTCTATGTCTCTCCCCTCCACTTCAAAGTCCCTCAGGGTCTGATGATCTCATACGTTGATGACTTCCCCCTCACTGCCACCTCCCCTTCATAAAGGGGCAACATCCGCCACCTCCAGGAACACTTTGAGAAGCTAGAAGCTACAGCCCTCCGCATAGGGGTCTCCTTCTCGGTCGCCAAAACGGAGCTGATACACTGGAGGACCCCCAGCCAGAGGAACTCACCGGGGTGCCTCTCCTCCATTCAGATCAAAGGAGAGCTGTTGCGGCCCCGCGACTCGCTAAGGTGGCTCGGGTACTGGTTCACTCCTGCTCGTGACTCCTCCACCCACTTTGCGCACCGTTTGGCCCTCACCCAGGGGGCATTCACGCTCATCAGACGCCTCAGCCCCCCTGGGGCAGGGCTAGGCCCATACCTGTGCCACAGGCTCGCAACGTCCCTGGTCGCCCCCATCCTACTGTATGGAGCAGACCTCTCACACCCAGCGCAGGTGCCATGGCGCGCCTCAACACCTTCTGGCAAAAGGTCAAGAGATGGACTACGAACTGCTTCTCAGCTACCCCCACCGGGATCCCCGCGGTGGAATCTTGCCTCCCCATGGTCGCCCTCCAGATCTCCCAACGACAGAGACTGGCGGGGCTTCGGGTTGTTTGCTCCCCGCTGGAGATAAACCCAGTGACAGCGCGCCTCCACGCATCCTTCTACTCCCTTTCTGCCCACTAGGCACATGACTGCGCGGGGGCCCTGACGAAAGGTCTCTCGTCTGTGTACCTCCCCCTTCACTGGAAGACCACGCAACCCGTCCCCCCTATGAGAAACCACCTGCCGATAGACGCGGTGGCTCACAGGAAAAACCCCTTTACCCAATGGGCTGTCTAGGATGCCCATGAGCAATTCACACCTCGTCTCTCCGGCCCCGACCATGCCCCCTCGGTCCTGGATGGATAACATCTACTCCGCCCTGAAGAAGAGGGTCAGAGAGGCCCTCCTTGCAAAGTGGCCCGGTCTCCTCCCGACACGAGGGTACTACCACCACCTCCCCGCCTTGAACCCCCGACCCTTCATGGGTGTGGACAAGTTCTTGGCCGGGAGGATCCACCAGATGAGAGCTGGAAAAGGTTACCTGGCCGCCCAGATCAGCAAAAATGATTATATGCGTCCTGAGCGTCCCGTGCATCAGAGGCTCAGGACGCTCAGAACGTTAACCGTTACTCAGGACGCGAGGTCGGCTGGACGTCATGTCCGGACGCCATTCCCCATCTACCCCTGCGTCCTCGACGTCCCGACGACGTCCACCACCAAGCGCATGCATCCAGATGCCCTCAGACCCTAAGCTCTCCTGCATCCCGACCACCTCCTTCCTGTGCCTCCCTCGTCATGGCGGAATCCAACACCACTCTGGCGTGCGGAAGACTATCTGGATGCTTAGTCTTCCGGATACTACACAGCGACATTTGAACCCCCTCTGCATCAATTGCCATGTCTGGCTATAGGCCCCCAATGCCTTCCAAATAGCTCACATATTGGTCGCGACGGCATCGTGATGGCTTACTTGCATGCTCTCGACGGTGTCGTGATAGCACACATATTCCCGACGCCGTCTTGACCACGTCATGATAGCTCACATGCATACACTCGACGGCTTTGTGATAGGACACAGATTCCAGACACCGTCTTGACGACCGCGTGATAGCTCACATGCATACTCTCGACGGCGTCATGATAGCAAACATATTCCAGACACCATCTCGATCGCTCCACTATTCATTCGTATTACAGTGTGCGATTCACAAAAGCTTCGAGGCCCTGGTGGCCCTTGTATCGTGACTTGGAACCTCATTCGCATCTTGACATTCTATTATTACTAGTCTACTGCTGTGACCAGGGCGTCCAGGACACCCTGGCCACGGTGATTCTACGTTTGTGAGCTCTCGCTCAGATCTCGCTCAGAAATACACCGCAAATTGTCCTCACGGCTCCACAGATCGGCCAACCGAAATCTAATAGTTTACATTTCCTGCAAATCAAATTCCATAAACTCAGCGGTTCACACATCTCCAAGTCTACAAAAAGCCATTCTCTCCCACGCCTGCGTCACTTTGGTGCGAGTCATCCAGGCTCAACGATAGCTGACTGGCGAAACCCAGGGTCGCTGGCCCCTCTTGCGCTAGTCCCCGCGTGAGCTCCTGTGAGTTACCTAGGCTCACCGGATCTGAATCTAGCATCTGAAGCGCCTGGGCGAACGACGCCTGGTTGTAGTCAAACGACAGTTCGCTCCCCTGGGATGCAGCTGTTAGGCGCACGGACTCCACGTAAGGATTTACAGGGCAAAGTTACCCTACCTTGGCGCATGCGAACTTCGAAGGAAAAAGATAACACCCCCCTCCAGCCCCGGCGTTGGGACGGCGCGTGATCACTGGCCGCCTGGGTAGTTAAGTCCCAACACCAAAGACCACTATCAATGGAACGCATCTTATAACACCGTATACGTCGCGGCCGTCCGTCTGACCGGATCCTGTTCGCAGGATATATAAGAGGAGACCTTCGGGCACCTTAGGCAAGTGGGAGTAGGTGAATCGGACGACGGCGCATAAAGTTACAGACACTTGAAGACAGGCAGTCGAAAGAGTGGGTCGGAGGTAACAGGACGTTTCGCACGAAAGTTAGTCCCGTCGTACCTACAAAGTCGTGTAGAGTATGAAGGCGGTAACTATGCCCAGTAAGTGGATCGGGTGAATCCACAGAGGACAAGTTGGTAAAAGATGGAGCCCGAGGGGAAAAGCCTATAGGTATGATCCCAAGGACAAGTCGTGTAATGCCGGAAGACAAGAATACGAGATGCAGTTGCATACCAAATTCTCGACGGAACCAACCAAAGAAGAATGGCCATCTTCTGTCCAGCGAGTTAGACTGCCTTCGACGAGCACGAGGGCGAGATAATTCGTAACCACTGTTGTCAACGGATAAACGGATGAGCTGACACCTGACGTGGTCTCCACACCCTCAGGAATAATAGAAGCGCAGACCGATAAGTTGACCATGGGAGCAAAAAGTGTGGTAGAGAGTTTTCAGGGTCTACGAGTGTTCGCACTCAGGTGAAGTTCGCAGAGTTGCGGGCAAGGTACTTAGTTAGTATAGAGTTAGCATGTATACCGCGATTGCTCAGACGCGGAATATA
>Ga0307513_10010741_pt1 | contig 11445 bp, 12 predicted proteins | sample 15_EM_MG_FD_202174 | JGI IMG/M metagenome (GOLD analysis project Ga0307513, IMG submission 202174) | Populus trichocarpa ectomycorrhiza microbial communities from riparian zone in the Pacific Northwest, United States - 15_EM | ecosystem: Host-associated > Plants > Roots > Unclassified | place... | reverse complement strand
ACCTCATCCGCATCTTGATATTCTATTATTACTAGTCTACTGCCGTGACCAGGGCGTCCAGGACACCCTGGCCACGGCGATTCTACATTTCTGAGCTCTCGCTCAGATCTCGCTCAGAAATACACCCCAAATTGTCCTTACGGCTCCACAGATCGGCCAACCGAAATCTAATAGTTTACATTTCCTGCAAATCAAATTCCATAAACTCAACAGTTCACATATCGCCAAGTCTACAAAAACCATTCTCTCCCACACCTGCGTCACTTTCCTGCGAGTCGTCCAAGCTCAACAATAGCCGACTTGCGAAACCCGGGGTCACTGGCCCCTCTTGCGCTAGTCCCAGCATCAGCTCCTGTGAGTTACCTAGGCTCACCGGATCTGAATCTAGCATCTGAAGCGCCTGGGCGAATGACCCCTGGTTGTAGTCAAACGATAGTTCGCTCCCCTGGGATGCATCTTGACTCTGCCGGTAGTGCTCTAAATTCCCGGTGTGAGTGTTGAGCGGTGTCTGTTCCCGCAAAGCAGCTCGTCTTGGATTCTGGCTGGATAGCTAACGCCTAGATAGCTACCGCTCCAGTTCGGCATGAACTGCGTCATGATTGTCAGCAAAGCCTTCACAACCTTCCTGCATCATACGATGATTTTGCTAGATCCTGTCTGTGATCGTCTCACGCAGATTCCTGAGCATGAGTTGCTGCGTTGGCCGTGGTACTGCCTGCCAGGTGTTCTTCTGCCGTAAGAAAAGGTCTTGCAAGATTGGTTAGTCATCAGAACAAAAACCAAGGACAGGGGGGACATTGAGGGTCTCCTACCTCCAACTGCCATCAGCAAAAAAAGCGTTTGCTCTGGACAGATAGGCATTGCGTCCGGATGCAGGAAATCCGTCTGGAGCATCCTGTGCACCCAGCCCGCCCTCAGATGGCCCCAGCACAATGGTTGCATCCTAGTCTGTTGGGTGCAATACAACCTGCATCCTGTCCGCCCAGTGCACCTGGATGGTCCATTTCACACCCTAATCTCTGGAAGAACACCAAGGTAAGTGACCCATAGGGGTCAGCATTGGGGAACTCTTCGGGCCTCTGATGGCCTCTACTTACAACGGACTACTTTATCACCAGGTAAAGGCTGTTCAGACGAAAATGGATCCAAACATAGAATGACTAACCATCAATTGTCACGGTAACAACCCAAAACATACCCCTTATTTGATCTCTGCTAACAACTCTCGCAAAAGGTTTCTAAGTTCTTCCCACCTCGTATCAGGCTTCATGATCGAATCAGTAGAACTATTGAATATTATCAACCTTCGGAGAGGGGCATGCTCTTCCATCCAGGTTGACACTATTCATTACCCCTATGCGAGCGGGTTCCAATGAGGCCCTTCCTGACTCTAGTGGATTGCAATGAGGCCCAGCCTGACTCTAGCGGACATCGGCCAGAATCCGGTGAGGTCTCTGCCTTTTTCATCCTGCTGACCTCTATAGCCATGCGGACGCTTTGAGACCTATACCATTCAATTCCCCTCGCCGAGCGGACTCCAATGAGACCCTTCCTGACTCTGGCAGACATCTGCCCCCTGAGATATCTGCCTTTTTCATCCTGCCGGCCTCTATAGTGATGCCGACGCTTTGAAACCTATATCATTCAATTCCCCTCGACCGGCGGATTCCAACGGACCCTGTCCCGATGCTGTCCGACCGCTGGTTGAATGGCTATGGATTCTTTTGTACTCGAGTTCATCAGGGAAGTACTTTCAAATTGTTGGCTACTCGGTGCTACAGGCATGCGGATGCTTCGAGGCCTATACCATTCGATTCCCCTGGGCAAGCGGACTCCAATGAGACCTTTCCCGACTCTGGCGGACATCTGCCCGCTGAGGTATCTGCCTTTTTCACCCTGCTGACCTCTATAGCTATGTGGACGCTTCAAGAACTATACCATTCAATTCCCCTCGCCGAGGAGAATCCAACGCACTCTGTCCGGACACTCTCCGACCGCTAGTTTAAGGGCTATCCATACCTTTGTACTTTAGTTCTCCGGGCTTGTAATTGTAAATTGTTAGCTACAGAGTGCTACTGTTTTCTAGACTAGCTTTAATAAATATATACCGATTTTAGTATCTAAATGTCTCAAATAAGCAAATATGAGTAATAGTAGATGGATCTTTCTGGACAATTTGGATATTCTCCACAGTTTTCACTAACTAATTCAAGGTCCTCGAAGGTAGAGTTGTTGACTTAGAAGGTATCCGATGATAGCTAGTTACACCTGAGTACTTCCACTCGTCTACTATCCTATCAGGTTGTGTCTGGAGAACATTTCTGCGTCCGGTACTTTCTGAGTCCTTGGTTGCGTCAGGTGCGTCTGGGTGGCATGGACCCCTGTCCACAAGCACCCTCCAAAAGAGCGTACATCCAGGACGCGAGTTTACGTTCTATGCGCTTGGACCGCCGGATGCACAGGCAGTATGGGGTGCATCCGGGTGTAATTTCTTTTTTTTGCTGATGGCGTCAGGCTTGAAGTCCGGAGGATCCTGATACACCCCAAGTCGATATGCGCGTAGTTGATGGCACAGGGTTGCACAAGTGAGACACACCATCGTACCATTGACACAATTGATGAATTCCGTGTCTAGCATCCCAAGCTTTCTCTTGCCATTGAAATACTTACCATAGATGGCGTCGGCAATCTGAGGCGCGAGGAACCGGAATGATATAGGCTGCATCCAGGACATAGTCAGTCGTGATTGGAAGTCCTGGTTGGGCGACGGGCGACGGGCGGATACACACCTCATACCCATTTGAGGGGCACATGAACCTTTCATCCTCGAGAATGTATTCGACTCTACGAGCGATGGCCGTTGGGTCGCCCGGTAGTCCGTATAATTCCCGTATATGATTGTTTATATAATGGACGAACTGCGCCTGCACGCCAGAGTGTATTTGACGCATCTTTCGTAGTTAATGCAGCACACTTTATGTTTATAATCTCTAACTTACAATATCTATACTCTTCGACGACCGTTCAATATTTCCGGCATCCGCAATCTCATCTTGCGCGTGACTCCAAACACTATGCACATCAGACGTCAGAGCAACCGGGTTCGGGAGTGGGTTAACATAAAGGGTGTACTGAAGCATCAGATCCTTTGCTACGCCTAGTATTTCCCCCTGCACGCCTGTCACCGTGTTTCGCTGCGAATTAATTACATGCCGGACAGACACAGTTCCTCTTGTACTCGGTTCGCCCGGTGGACTCGAGCTCCTGATACCAGACGTTGTTGTGCTAGGGACGCCAAGTGGTGACGAATACCGTACTACGCTTGAAGATGGGAATGTCGCCAGGGACAAGGGCCTACCGGGAGTTATGGTCACACAGGCTGCGGGCGTCCGTGGGACAATTGCTGCCTCCTGTGAACCAGAGTTGGTCAAAATTCACACAGTCCTTGGGCGATTGTTTCCGTGTGTCTCCACCAATCGTGGCCCACGACGACGTCTAGGTGTTGTCTCATCCGCACCACCGAGGTTCGCTCCTTCAGGTTCGGTGTCCGGTTCAGTTTGTTCGCCCGGATGTGACATCTGATACTCATCGCTGCTATCGGCGCTGAGCCAGAAGGGTTCCATATGCTCTTGTCCGTCAGCCTCCATCTCAGGTTCAGTATATGCTGTGGTCTAAATTGTGCTACTCCGGAGGTGCTTGGCCGGTCGTGCTAGAAGCCGTCTTGCGATTGGTGGTGGGAAGAATTACCACCCGACGATTCAGCACTATTGGAGCTGCCGGATTCGGTCTGTTGTGTTACCAATCTGGACAGCCTATCCGCTGGTACGACGTCGCATCTACGTCCGTTCATATTGCCCCCTTCTGAAGTTGGCTGAATCAATCCCATGGAGTCGGGTATGACGTGGCGCCTTCGCCGGCTCAGATTGCCCACTCGTGGAGTTGGCTGACTCGACCCCATGGAGTCGAGTATGATGTCCCACCTGCGCCCGTTAAGATTGCCTACCCAGGGTGCTGGCTGACTGCTGGAAATCAGATGCATGTAGGATATAGGACGGGTAGTGAACGTTGGTAAAGATTGGAGTCAATCTGACAATTGGATGTGTCAAGTTTGGTGGAAGCGAGGAGTGAGTATTTTCCTTTCGTTGAAGAGGACGTGTTAGGTCTTATACCTGTACGCTAGGATTTAGGGGTGTGGTAGGCTCACTTACTATCACTCGGTATGCAAGGGAGGGATGTGCCTACACAAAGGGGTTTAAACTTTCAATACCCTATCCGCGGTTCAGGAATTAGGACTCACAGGTCTATCGTGAGAAATAATAGATGAAATGAAGGTGTCGCTAACGTCGCCGGACATGCAAAATCTAGCTTCAAGCTGTATCGGTCAGCGACGAGGGCTGTTCGCGAGACACTCACCATGCCAAAAGAGGATTAGGAGCATCTACTCTCATCTCTCAGCGTCGAATCATCACCACCAACCGAAACTGTATTCAAGGAATCCAGTACTGCCTTGTGAATAATCTGACGCAGGTGGTTGACGCCAGACCAGATATAACTATGCACAGACTATCACTCGGTATGACAGTGAAAGAATTGCTCACGATCGGTATTGGAATTATTGCCATCGTGGCAGTGCCCACGACGCAGACAATCGCAGCATTGGTAGGGCACATCATACTGTCATCAGGAGAGTTACACGGGACGTCCGATGCAGGAGATTTCTCTACAAAATAGGGGTTTGAGATCGTGAAGCCTCAAGTTGGGCTTTGGAGCTGAAATTCAAGACCTCTATGGGACCCCACACACCGGGGTTGGGCGCCAGAAAAAAATGCGAAACTAGGGTGGTGTCAATGTCGCTGGGCGAAAGCTAGCTACAAGCAGTATGGGCTGACGACGAGGTTGCCCGGGAAACACACTACGCCAAAAGAGGATAATCAGAAGTATCTACTCACATCGCCGACCGGCGAATCTGCTCCACTTAGCTCCTTGAAAACTTATTGAGAGGAATACAACCTTGTGGTTCATGCTGGAGTGGAAATAACTATGCACAGACTATCACTCGGTACAAGAGTGAAAGAATTGCCTACCATCTGTATTGGAACGATTGCCATCGTGGCGGCGCCCGCTACACGGACAATCGTAACATTCATAGGACATAACATACTGTCGTCGGGAGAACTACAAGGAACGCAGAGTCCGAAGGTCGAGATTTTCCCTACGAAATGGGGCTTTGGGATCGTGAAGGTTCATGTTGGGCTTGGGAGCTGAAATCCATAGGACCCCACACGCAGGTGTCGGGCGTTGGAAAAAATAAGCGAAATGATGGTGGCGCAAATGTCGCCGGCTGGGCGAAAGCTAGCTTCAATCAGCATTGATTGACGACGAGGTTGCACGGAAAACACGCACCACGCCCAAAGAGGATTAGGAGTATCTACTCGCATTTCCGAACAGCGAATCAGCACCACTCAGCACCCTGAAATCTGTATGCAAGGAATACAACCTTGTGAATAATCTGTCGCAGGCGGATCATGTCTACTAACGCGATGTGCACAAATACAGTAACTGGCAACGAGATTCTAAAAGTAGCGAATACCAGACGCTAAAATAAGGGGGTACAAGGAATTGATTACTATTATACAGGTGATAGGAACACGAAAATGTAAAGAATATGAGACGTCTAGGAAGTGTGTAGCTGACACGAAAAGGTAAGAGAATACAGGACGTCTTGGAAGAGTATAGATGTAATCTAGAATTTTTGGGGTGGCGTGAAAAAAGTAATCGGGAAGTGGCAAGAACGTTCAAGTTTATGTTCTGTGACGCCCTCGATGGCCTCTCCCACGTCGGAGGGCAGTGTGCGTTAGGGGTTTAGGTTTGTTGTGTGGTTTGGGGCTGGGCGCGTGGGCCGTATTCGTCGCATTTGGGGGGCGGGTATCCCGAGATCCCCCTACTGCAATTTGCTGGGGTGGGTGGGGGTTTGTGGTATCATGAGGAAAGCTTGGCGTAGGCGCAGGAGAAGTGGTGGCTGAGTGAGAAGGGGTCGGAGGAGGGGGGGTAGACTCTGCTCGAGTAAATGTCTCACTGGCAGGCGCAGGGGTGGGAGACTAGGCCCGATGAATATTGCGATCTTGTGGTAGTTCTGATTCGGCAGCAGGTGTGTCTACCGTGCCATCGTGCCCACGCCCTGGGCCACGATGCTCTCTAGTCCTGAGCGCCACACCTCCCGATCCTGGTCGGGGCGCCACAGCCTCTTGTTCGGGTGTCATCAAGAGTTTTGCAAGCCCGGGATCCTTTTGAACAATAGCCCTCAGGACTCTAGCCCCCTCCTTCTCAGATGGCCCTATGTCCGAATCCCGGTGTCGTGAATTCCCGGTACGTCTGCCTGGTGGATCTCCGACGGGAGAATAAGTGCTCCCTGAGCTGTTCCCACCCTGCCATTCACCTCTGTCCCAGTCGTCGTCCTAGATATATGATTAGATAAGATGTTGAATGAAAATAAAAGAAAACTTACTTCGTCACCTTGAATAATGTCTCTACCACGGCGATCAGGAGTGTGAACCTGTCCCGGCGGCACCCGATCCTCGTCGTGGTGACTGTGATCGACATTGTCTTCGTCTTGGCTGCCGCTGCCGTCGTTGAGACTCTCGTTGTTGTTGTCATCGTCCCCGGCTCCGATGTCATCCCACTGCCCCCACCTGTCCCAAGCCTTACCATCGAAAATGGATGTCCAACGGAGGCTGGCGCCGGGGTTTCCTCTCGACCTTCTCCCTGATTGGGGCGTGACGCCAGTACCAGGAGACCAAGAGGATCTTTGCCAGGGTTAGCGAGCAGCCACACCCGGATGTCATCGTCTGTATATAAAAATATGAACTCCGAGAGGGAGAGGGGGTCCAACGGTCACCGGCGTAACGCACTGGCTCCTTGCCCAGTTGCCCTGATGAGATATCGGGGATATTGGATGGGGTCCTCCACATCTTGTCACTTGAGCATGCCGCGTAGGGATTGCAAGTTCGGCGATGCTAAGACTTCCCACGCAATCCCTCCGCCCGAGTCTTCGTCATACCCGGAGTAGTGCAAGAAGGGGTGCCCGGCTTTTATTGTGCATGTTTGTTGAATAATGTGGATCCTGATTGGCCTTTGGCAGTACAGAGAGGCCCAATCGTATTGGGCCACTGGAAAAACTGTGAGTACTAGTCATAGAATCGCATAATGTAAATGGGGGTGAACACTTACTCTGAACATCACAGACTTCTGCATCTATTGGATCCTCTGCCCGTTCCGGATAGAGACGATCGTTTGTCGCCTGAAGCTTCTTGGCTGTGTCCCTAACCAACACTCTTATTTGACTTTGGACTTCATCTACCTCTTCGGGGGCGGTGGTTTGATTTGATTAATTTAATTCGGCCTTTAACAGGCATGAGGGAGGGTGCGAAACTGAGTACCGAGTCTATTTGGGTGCCAGTCAGACTCGTAGGGTTCCACCCGAGCACCGTGATGTATGCTTTGACTTGTTCACGCCATCTCTTGTCCGCAGCTGTAGGCTCGCCAGCATTCAAGAACCCACACCAGCTTTTAGCCTAGGATATCTCCCCATAGCGCCCCCTGATTCCAGCTGTTGTTAGGTTGCAAATTTCTGACATATGGGTAGTATGTTTGACTCTCACCTCGAATCCTCCACGGCTGGCTCAAAGGGTGGTCTTGCACCGGATGTCAACCAACAACTATTGAGGTTAAAAAGTTTGATCATATCTGGAGGTTCTGGAATGTGTGATCATGCTAAACAGAGAAGATTTCTTACGTCCTTGACGCCTTACCGGCAATGGCAGCTGCATGAGGATGGCTTTTTCGGCGTTTTGCGCTGGTGGTGTCAACCCCCGAGGGCTGGATTGTTTGGGGTCTGGGAATAACAGAAACGTTAAGGTAATGCACTCTTAAATTGATGAAGAGAGAGTCCTTACTTTGACCTTTCCCCCGAGGCATGCGTTTTTCTCAATGGAGCTATTTGATATACTGACGAGGGGAGAAGATGTGTGGAAGTGAACGCTAGACGGATGGTGTAGAGGGGAAGGATGGGCGGTAGGTGGCCTTGTTATACTGCGCGTAGACAACAACATGTGCAGTGCTGTGGACGTGTCGGACTGACGGAATTTCGCCAGGCGTTTGTGTGTGTGAGGTTCGTTCTGTGATAGCCCTATGTGGTACAAGGTGGTGTGTCGTCAATCGGCATGATCCCCCCCCCTGACGATCACACAAGGATTTGAGCCGCGATAAGAGCCGCATCGTCAATGGCAGAAGTCTTGGCGCACAAACGTCGACTGTTTACTGGAACATCACATTCTGTACTTATACAGGATGAGAAGACGATCTAGAAAGAACGAGACTAAACATTGCTTTGAGCTACACACACAATGATCAAACCAAAAAAAGGAAAGGAAAGAATCAATGACCCTTTGAAATGACAGTCCAGACAACTAATCCACAGCTCAGCTAGGTAGACATCGCCGATAGTCGGTGCGCCATCGAATCCATCAGTTCTCCTGTCAAGTTCTCCTGACCAGCCCCTGTACGCACTCTCTTAGACTTAGGGTCCTCTGTGCTCTCGGCGTTGAAACCAGCACGACGTTTCTGCGTCTCCTCGGATCTCCGATACTCCTTGATAAGGTAATTCAAATGGCGTTTTTCGGGCATATCCTCTATGCCATAATCCTCATCGAACTGTATGCCGTGCATGGGGTCATCTTCGCCTTGAGCCGGGCGATGGAGGACATTTAATAGTAGCTGTCAATTCTGCTTGCTCAACGATTTGGCAACAAGGGGGATAGGATTCACCGGCCATTTAGCGTGTCCTACAGGCGGACAGGACAATATTGTAAACAGGATCTCACTTCCATGCGCAGAGTCTGAGAGGCCAGAGGACGACTCGGATAAATGAGAGGCATCATTCTCACACGCGTCATCCGTATCACTACCCTCCTGATCAGCAGGTCTGTGGTCGAATAATTCTCTGGAATGCATCTGGCCTATACGTTGTGCCGGATCACGGGCCCAGTTTCGGACGTCATTTTGATTGAGATACTCGACTCTCCTCAGCGCTGGGGTGTCTTGCCGCTCTGAACCCCGATCACGGTAACAGTAAACCATGAGATCCAGCGGGTCGTCGAGCACGGGATTTGAACAGAGCCAAGCCCTTACGGTTTCATCGCTGTCAATGAAGACATAATCTATGCTATCCAACTCTTGCAGTGGAGACCTACGTAACCTTCTACGCCCTTCCCCTGTAGCGCCAAGTATGTAGCGGATTCGCTGGTGAGGTACGGATCTGTGAATCATAGCTGACATTGAACGGATGTCATAGGAATCCAACTCGGCGAATACTACCCCATTGACATGAGGGGGACGCCAATGAAGTAAGTTATAGTTTGGAGCGAGGTTTACCTTATTCCTTTCAAACTGGGATAGTGCCAGACCACGTCGCGACGGCAGGACATAAACGATACGCACGGTTCGCAGACGCCCAAGTAGAGCACTCCAATCTGTATCTCATAAGTCAGTAAGTAAAAACCTGAAACAGCCTGATGATTTAGGAAGTGACTAACCTGTGGGCCAACGGTTGGGTGCTGGGCGAAAACCCCGGGCAACAGGTTGGTTTTGGACTTCTGCGGGGCGATTCTGCAGTGGATCAGGTAACATTTGCGCCGGCGCAGGGTTATTATCCGGTGAACTTGAATCATGTACCATTTGTGGGTGCGCAGGATCATTACCAGGTTGAACAGGTATATCCAGACCCGCGGCAGGAACATCACCCGGGGGAGCCTGTCCGCGCTGTCCGGCAGCAGGGAAATTGACTTATGCAGCCAGTACGTTTGGACCAGCGGCGCCCGGGGGAACCTGTCCAAGTTGTCCGGCAGCAGGGACGTTTGGAACAGTCACACTCAGGGGAGCCTGTCCAAGTTGTCCGGCAGCAGGGACGTTGACTTTTGCAGCCGGTATGTTTAGACAAGCCGCACCTGGAGGAGCCTGTCCGAGTTGTCAGGCCGCAGGGACGTTTGAAACAGCCGCACCTGGGGGGGCCTGTCTGAGTTGTCCGGCAGCAGGGACGTTGACTTGTGCAGCCCGTACGTTTGGACCAGCCGTACCTGGAGGAGCCTGTCCGAGTTGTCCAGCAGCAGGGACCTTGACTTGTGCAGCTAGTACGTTTGGACCAGCCGCACCTGGGGGAGCCTGTCCGAGTTGTCCGGCAGCAGGGACATTCACTTGTTCGGCCGGTACGTTAGGACCAGCCGCACCCGGTGGAGCCTGTCCGAGTTGTCGGCCTCCAGGGACGTCGGCTGGGGGAGGATTTGGAGGAAATTGACCTGAGTTCCCTATAGTCGTCGCAGCCCCCCACTGATTTGGGGCCCCTGGCAGTAGTAACGATGAGAGCACGACGGCCTGCCCAGGGGGGATTGCGGGATTTGGCACTACCATATTGCCTTTGTTATTTGTGTCATTCAACTTCCGGCCACTGTCCTTAACCAGTTCCACGACTGCCTCCTCGATATCCTCTAGACGATGCATATCATTGGCTGCCACTGCGGAGAGGATGAGATCGCAGGCAGGACGGAAGGTCCTCATGCCTGTGTCTATTGGCAGGAAGTCGGCGTCAGGGTAACTTTTGGCCGTTCGCCCTGCTGGCGCAAAGCCCCTTGCTATCATCTGATCCTTCGTACAGTTCCGCCACTCTGTGTACATTTTCTTTTGAGCCTGGACTTGTGTGAAGCCCATGTTTAGCTTATGATCGCTAATCGCTCGACCGCCTGGGTTGGTGCGATGCATGTTGATGTTCCTTTGAAGCGAACTAGGCGGGAGTTGCATCAGCAAAAAAACCTTTTTCTCCGGATGGACAGAGCCCGCTGCTGGACGAATAGCATCCACTCTTTGCGTCCGGTCCTCCCGGATCTCCCGTGCCTTCTTTGCCTTTCATTTCTTGGGTCTGGTGCACCTGGACGCACCACTTTCCCTCCACAGCGTCCGACGCGCTTGTTGCGGCCCCACCCTCTCCTCGTGCCTCCCCCTTGTATCCGCCCCCTTATCCTCTCGTCTACTGGCCTCCTGCCTACTCCTTGCCGTTGCGCGCGTCCGGTGACCATCTCTGCTACCCTCACACCACTGGCGACCTAGATCTGTCCGCTTCCATCTGCTTCCGTCCGCTGCCATCCTACGTCGCTTTTTTTCTTAGTCTGCACCCTACTGTCATTTCCATAATTCCCTTACTGTTCACAAGACACCCGGCGCGGCCACCATCCAGACCCCCTACTTTGGTTGGCCTCCATTCCCACAGGAAAAGCATAGTTTCGCATTAATCATCCGCAGAACTCAGGCGGCCGAGTTGAAGCCGGACACTTTCTACGGGAATCTCTCCCTTAAGTCGCCGGCTTCAACTTGGCCGCCTATTCAATTCAATTTATTTAA
>Ga0307513_10010740_pt1 | contig 11446 bp, 9 predicted proteins | sample 15_EM_MG_FD_202174 | JGI IMG/M metagenome (GOLD analysis project Ga0307513, IMG submission 202174) | Populus trichocarpa ectomycorrhiza microbial communities from riparian zone in the Pacific Northwest, United States - 15_EM | ecosystem: Host-associated > Plants > Roots > Unclassified | place... | reverse complement strand
CTGCACGACGACGACACCGCTGAGCCGCGCCGCCGGCCCGCCCGCCGTGCCGGCCGTGCTGCAGGGGCCGCGATCCTCATCGCCGCCGCCGTAGCCGGGCTCACCCTCCCCGGCGTCGCCGCATCCGGGCTGACCGCCCGCGAGGCCGCCGCCTACTGGAACGAGTTGCCCGACACCCTGCCGCAGACCCCGGCCCCGCAACGCTCGACGATCCTGGCCTCCGACGGCACCACCATCGCGACGTTCTACACCCAGAACCGGGTCGAGGTGCCCCTCACCCAGATCCCGCAGTCGCTGCGTGACGCGGTCATCGCGACCGAGGACAACCGGTTCTACGACCACGACGGCATCGACCGGCGCGGCATACTCCGCGCCGCCGCGAACAACGCGCTCGGCGGCCACACCCAGGGCGCGTCAACCCTGACCCAGCAGTACGTCAAGAACGTGCTGCTGCTGTCTGCCGCCACCGACGCTGACCGTGACGCGGTGGCCGGGCAGTCCTACACCCGTAAACTGCGGGAGATCAAGTACGCGCTGCACCTGGAAGAAACGATCGGCAAGGACAAGATCCTGGAGGGCTACCTCAACATCGCCTACCTGGGCAACGGGGCGTACGGCGTTGCCGCCGCCGCGGCCCGCTACTTCTCCACCCCGGTCAGCGACCTCACTCTCGCCCAGTCGGCCCTGCTCGCCGGGCTCGTCAAAGACCCCAGCGGATACGACCCGATCAACCATCCGCAGGCCGCCCGTGACCGGCGCGACAGCGTGCTGCTCAACATGCTCCGCAACGGCAAAATCACCCCGGAGCAGCACACCACCGCGCTCGCCGAACCGCTGCGGCTCAAGCCCAGCACCCCCGACAACGGCTGCACCGCCTCGGCATACCCGTTCTACTGCCAGTACGTGCGCGAATCGATCGCCGACGATCCCGCCTTCGGAGCGACCCCCACCGCCCGCCAGCAGCGCCTCTATCGCGGCGGGCTGACGATTACGACGGCCCTGGACCGCAAGGCGCAGAGCGTGGCACAGAAAGCCGTCAACGCGGCCATCGCCAAGACCAGCCGGGTCGCCACCGCCGCCGTGACCGTCCAGCCCGGCACCGGCCGGATCGTCGCCATGGCCGTCAACCGCGACTTCGGCACCGGCAAGGGCCGGACCCAACTGCTGCTGCCCGCCCTGGCCGAATACCAGCCCGGCTCCACGTTCAAGCCGATCACCCTGACCGCAGCCCTCGAACGCGGCTTCGACCTCAGCACCGTCATGGACGCACCGGCCCGCTATACCCCCGCCGGGATGAAGGCCCCCGACGGCGGGTTCCGTAACGCCGGCGACAGCGAGGCCGGCCGGTTCGACGCCGCGACCGCCACCGCCCGCTCCTCCAACACCTGGTACGTCAAACTCGAAGCCAAGATCGGCGTGCTCGCCGTCGCCGACATGGCCCGACGGCTCGGACTCACCAGTCTGCCCCGCACCGGCGACAACGCCATCACCGCCCAAGACGCCTCACTGACCCTGGGCACCTACGAGGTCTCCCCGATCGAGATGGCCGGCGTCTACGCCACCTTCGCCGCATCCGGAATCGCCTGCCGGCCCATCGCCGTCACCTCCACCACCCAAGCCGACGGGACCGCCGGGCCCACCCCCGACCCGAACTGTCACCAGGCCATCAGCGCGGGGGTCGCCGACACCGTCACCAGCGTCCTCACCGGCGTCATCGACGGTCCCGACAGCCACCGCACCGGCAAGGACCTGAACCTCGGCCGCCCCGCCGCCGGTAAGACCGGCACCACCAACAGCAGCGCCGCCGCCTGGTTCACCGGCTACACCCCGCAATACGCCACCGCCGTCTGGGTCGGCGACCCCCGGGGCGGGCACGCCCACCCGCTGACCAACATCACCGCGAACGGCAGGCACTACGCCGCCGCATACGGTGGCACCGTCGCCGGACCCATCTGGAAAGCCGTCATGACCGGACTGCACCAGGGGCACCCGGTCCGCCGGTTCCCCCCGGCGTCGCCAGCGGTCACCGCCGGAGCAACCGCCCTGATCCCCGACGTGCGCGCCACCAACATCGCAAGCGCCGCCGCCGCGCTGCACGCAGCCGGACTGACCGTCCGCATCGCGGACACCACCGGAACCGACCCGCTGTACGGCCCCGGCGTCGTCGTCACACAAAACCCCGCCGCGGGCAGCCGGGCGATCCCGGGCGCACCCGTCACCCTCACCCTCAGCACGGGCTCACGCACCGACCTGATCACCGACTGACTTGCGGAGACAGCCACCATGCACCTGCCCGAACCCACCCGCGCCCGCATCACCGCACTCATCGCCGCCGCCGCACTCGCCGGCGTCCCCTTGGGTGTCCTGGCCGCCCCGCTGTTCGAGCACGACAAGACACCATCCGCAGCGACACCGACCACCGCGACCTCCGGTGCCGCCGGCGCGACCACCGCGCCCGCCGCCGACCCGGCCAGCAGCGCCCCGAAAAACACCGCCCCCACCGCGACCAGTACCACGACGGCGACGGTGACCGCACCCGCGTCGCCGCCCCCGCCGCCACCCACCACAGCCGCCGCCAGCACCTCCCCCGCGACGCCCAGCCCAGCACCCACCAGCACCGCCGCATCAGCCACCGCCTCGCCGGCCACCGGGAGCCCCTCAGTCAGCAGCACCTCACCAGCCCCGGCCGGTACCCCCGTATCCACCGCTCCCACGGGTCAACCGACCCTCGGCACCACCTGACAAACGCCCACCAACCTGTCGGACCCGTCCCGTACAAATAGGGGAGGACCACCACGGCAAGGAGCCCCCGCATGCCCGAGGAACCCCAACTGCGCCAGCCGCTGGTCGCCAGCCTGCTCACCGGCCTGATCGCCGACGCGGGTTCCCTCGCCATGCAGGCCCACGCCCTGCTGTCCCCGGTCGCCGACCGTAAGAGTGACCTGCGCACCGCCCTGCTCGGCGAGGGGCAGATCATCCGGTTCGACGCCGCGACGCCCGCCACGGTGTCGCTCGCCGCCGTTGACGGTGGTTCGGTCAAGGAAACCCTCTACGCCGCTGACCTGCTGATCGCTGTCGGTGCATCGGCCAGCGGCATGCATACCGACGAGACCATCCCGCTCGGGCACCGCCACTTCACCGTCGTGCGTCAGCACGTGTCAGAGAACGACCGGCTGCTGTCCGCGGCGATGGCCTCACTGGAACTGTGCCTGCTCGCCGAACTCGTCCACGACCTGCGCATCCTCGACGGCTCCCACACCACCCCGATCATCGCCCTGTCGACCGCGTTGGCCGCCCGCGACCCACAGGTCGCCGCCGCAGCCGCGGAACTGGTCACCGACGAAGTCATCGCCGCGGTAGCCGCCCTAGCCGACCCACGCCGCCGGCCCACCGGCGGGAACATCGTCGCGCTGCCGAAGGCGGACTCGTCACACGCATTCACCGACCTGTACCGCCGCCGATACGGGCTCGACCTGCCCGGTGGGGACCGGTTCATGGCCGCCCAGGTCCTCGAACCCGGCGAGATGCTCTACCCGCGGCCCGCCGCCGAGATCACCCAACTGCACTTCCCGATCGCCGACGACGCAGCCCCAGCCGTCCGGAAGGCCGCCACCGCCCTCGACCGGGCCGTTTCCCCACTGCGTGACGCCGCCCAGCAGCGCCGCCTGCTCGTCTCCTACCTGAAACCAACGAGCGCCGACACGGTCATCAAGATGGAGTTCAGGGTCAGCGAACCGCTGATCGCACCCGGAGAGCCCGGCGTCCCCGTCGACGAGGCCGCCGACCTGGCAAAAATCCTCAGCGACGAGACACCCGGCCCGTTCATGCAGGAACCCTTCGCCCAGTACGCCGTCGACGTCGCCGCCAAGAGCGTCAGCGTCGGCGCGAACGCCGTGAAGGAAGCCATGCTCGGCCGGCTCCCCGACGGCGGCGCAGGATATGCGTCGCTGCTGGCCCGCTCCTACCGCACCGCCAGCGTCAAACCGGCCGCCCCCGCCCCGCGCTGAGCACTGCCGATATCAACACCAGCCGTACCGCCCCACCCGCCGCCTGAGCGGCACCAGGAGGAACACCGTGATCGACCCGATCAACTCGGCCCGGCAAGTCGCCGCGGTCGGCTCGCCGTCCACGCACGCCGAGGTCACCCTCGACCTGCTCGACGCCGCGAACCAGATGCCGCTGGTCGGCTCGATGCTGTTCCTGACAACACCGCTCGAAGGCGGTGAAGAGTTCGCCCTCGGCACCGTCACCGGCGTCACCACCACCAACACCTGGCACGCCAACCCGTTGATGCGCGGCGTCGTCAAAACCACCGGCCGTATCCCCGGCATGAGCGGTGACGCCGGCGACGTCCGCGACGCCCGCGTCCGCATCCAGGCCGTCTACCGCCGCCACGAAACCGACGGGGCGATGAGCCCCTGGACCCAGTCCGGGCCGTCGCTGCGGATGAGCCCGCCGACCGGCTCACCGGTCCGCCTGGTCAGCAACGACGTCATCGACCACCTCATGTGCTCCGAGCCCGACCTGCACTACCTCGGTACCCTGCACAGCAGCGGCGGTGTGCGCCTGCCGCTGAGCATCCGCGACTTCGCCAGCGAACGCGGCGCGTACCACCTCGGCATCTTCGGCATGAGCGGCAGCGGCAAGAGTGCCCTGTCGGCATACCTATTCGCCGGGCAGATGCGCCACCGCGACCACGGCATGATCATCATCGACCCGCAGGGCCAGTGGGCCAGCGAAACCGGCCTGCCGTTCTCCCTGCAGGAATTCGCCGCCGAAATGGGCCGCGAAGTCATCGTCCGGCGCGTCAGCGAAGACCTGCGCCTGGAAAAGGACGCCCCGCTGTTCGCCGAACTACTCGGCAAGACCCGGTTCACCGCCGAGATCACCAAGATGAGCCCGGAGACCGCGGAGTACCTGTTCGACGAGGTCGTCAAGATCCTGCGCAAACGCAAGGACTGGGACACTGAGGACAGCGGGCAACTGCTCAGCGAGATCCTCGTCGGCCTTAACGAAGACAGTGTCCTTGGCCGGATCTACTCCGCCCAGGACCGCCAAGCCCGCCTCGCCGCCGCCCTCGACGAACTGCTCGACGACGCCGACCGCATGCGTGACTTGATGAAGCAGTTCCAGCCGCTGCACAACCTGTTCAGCCCGACCAACCCCGCCGGCGGCAAGCGCCACAGCATGTGGGGCACCATCAGCCACGTCTTCGACAAGACCGCCCGTAAGGGCCGCCCCGCACCGCTGCTCATCCTCGACATGAGCACCAGCGGCCAGGTGTCCTGGGTGTCCACCCTGCTCGCCGACGAGCAGGACCAGCGCGACATGCTCGACGCGCTACGCGTCCTCGACCAGGACAACGTCAAGGCGGCCATCCTGCGCAAGGCGTGCCGCACACTCAAGGAAGCGTCCGAGTCCGCGTTCCGCGAGGGCGAGACGTTGAACACGATGGTCGTGTTCGACGAAGCCTGGAGGTACGCCCCGCCACCGCGTGAAGCCGCCGACGACGAGATCAAGGCCCTCTCCACTGACTTGGCCGGCTACTTCCGCGACACCCGCAAGTTCGGCGTGGGGTGGTGCCTGATCAGCCAGTCACCAAGGTCGATTAACGGCGATTGCTGGGACCAGATGTCGATCCGCGTCCTCGGGTACGGCCTCGGCGGCGCGGACCTGGCCAAGGTGTCCGAGCAGATGGACGACCCTGACCACCTCAAGTTGTACCGGGCGTTCGCATCGCCGGAGTCGACCAAGCCGCGGGTCTACCCGTTCATGATCCTCGGCCCGGTTTCGCCGCTGGCGTTTACGAAGGCTCCGGTGTTCGTGGCCGCGTACACCGACTTCGACGACTTCCGCCGCGACAACGACCACTGGTTGACCGAGGCGCGCCTGTCGCTTGGGCTGCCGGTTCTCTCGGGCACCCCGAAACGGGCGGGCATGGCTGGACCGGTCCGGGCCGTCCGCACGCCTGGCGCGTCCCCGATCGGCGTCCGGGTCGCGCCGGCGCGACCCCGCACCGGGTCGACGACCACACGGCAGGCGCTCGGCATGGGCAACGCCGACGTCGCCCGTGTCCGGGCGCACGCCGCGAACGGGGGAGTGGACGCTGGCCAGGCGACCGGCCTGTCCAACGACGGTGGCATCGGTGGTGGCCTCGGCTCCATCGACGATGACGAGCCCATCCCGTTCTAAGCGCCAGCAGCAACAAACGGCCGCCTGCTCACCGGAACCGGGCGGCCGTTTCCGTGCGCCGGGCCTGACCTGACTGCCGCGGGAGCGCCGGCGATGGCCCTTGCCCACGCCGCGAACATTGCCGAGTGCGACAATCCGGCGGTGTCCTCACATCATCTCAACCGGCTGTCCGTATAGTCGTGATTCAAATGTCGTGCTGGCGGAACCGGGGTGCTCATGGCTAAGCAGGTAATTACACTTCTGACCGACGACCTTGATGGCAGCGAAGCGGACCGCACCGTCGAGTTCGGGCTGGACGGAGTCAATTACACGATCGACCTGTCGGAGAAGAACACCGGTAAGTTGCGCAAAGCAATCGGCCCTTTCCTGAACGCCGCAACCCGGGTGGGCCGTGCCCGTGTAGCGCCCGTGACCCGGCGCGGTGCAGCCGCAAGCACCGCCAGGACGGCCCGCGAGGATAACCAGGCCATTCGTGAGTGGGCCAATCAGAACGGCCACCCCGTCTCGGAGCGGGGGCGTATCCCCGTTCATATCGTCGAGGCTTACCGCAATAGCAGATGACTCATCCTGGGTATTGACGTCGCAGGGTTGAGCCGCACCGCATCTGAGGCCGCAAGGCTCTAGGGAAGGTTCAGCCCAGCGACGTCACCCACCCTTACGTCATCCGCAGATTCACTGTGCGGAAAGACTTCGGGTGGCGTACGTCTTCAACGCGGCGGGAAGGTGTGACCACCACGCCCGCTCAGGTAGGTAGGCGGGGCCTTCACTGCGCGGGCCGACCCGGTGGGCCTGACGGATTCCCCACGTGGAGAACTGGCCGCACGAGCACGCGACCGTGGTGTTGCGTTCTCCTGCACGGCCAGACATCGTGCCGGTGGTCAGCGGCACATGCGCGGTGAAGGCGTCACGGTGCTCGTGGCACAGATGCAGGGTGAACGAGCCGCTGAGGACGTCGTTGCGGGTCCGCCGGTCAGCCCGGGTCCGCCGGCCAGCCGCTGGAACACGGCCGGGGGACCAATCGCGCAGGTGATCTTCGGAGCGGATGCGGGTCCAGCCATCCACGGGGTCGGCCAGGGCCTCAACGAGGACGGCCGTGGTGCAGCCGGGCGCATCACAGTGCAGCCGATAGATCCTCTGACTGGTCATTCCACGTCCTCGATATCCAGTTCCTGCGGGCGGGAGCGCGCGGGGGAGTCACCGATGATTCTGGGCGCACGGTCTGACATGTGCGCCCACGACCCGGAAGGGCCACAGCGATCGGGGCGCTTACCGTCCATCCAGCGGGCCGACCCGCCGATGACGCCCGCATGACTGCGAACTTCACCACGGCGCGTCGGCTGCGCCCGGTTCCCGCGGAGACGAAAGCGCTGATCGTGGCCGAGTTCACGGGCGGCCGAACGGCACGGCAGATAGCCCGCGCCCATCTGCTCGACGTCACCCAGGTGGACTCGGTACTGGCCGCGGCCAAGGTGCGCCGTCAGCCGGCCGGGGAGCCGGCGCACCTCCACGTGTCCCCGGGCGCGCGACTGCACATCATCACGGACTATCGCACTGGTATGCCCATGGCAGACATGGTCGCCAAACACGGCTGGGACGCCAGTACGCTGCGCCACGTCCTGGGTGAGGCGGGCGTGCCGATGCGCAGACCGGCAACGCTCGGCCGGACCCAGCGCTTCGACATCCTCGACATGCACACCGACGGGATGCCGGTCGAGGAACTTGCCTCCCTGTACCGCCGGCCGGTCGAAATCATCCAGGCCGTCATCACCGCCGGGCAGGCTCAGCGATGAGTCGCCGTGCGAACCGTCCGATGACGTTCCTCGCCGACTACTGGGCCGGCCGGGCAACCGCGGCCGACATCGACGACCACATCGACTGGTGGCACGACGGCCCGGCACTCGACGGGTTCAGCCTGCACCAGTTCCTCGGCCTGACCTGGGAGCAGTACGCCGCATGGGCGGAACGTGGGGTCCTTCCGGTCGCACCGTCCGGTCTGCGCCACTGGTGGGGCGGCCTCGTGGCGCGAGCCCGGCGGGTGTTCACCGCTGCCGCCCAGTCGGCGAACCGCTCGCCGCGGACGTCGCGCAAGCGCTAAGGCCGGGCGGTCGACCACACCTTTCCGTCGGTGGTCAGCGACCCGGAGTGCCGGATCATGGCGTGCGGGTGCCGCCGCCGGGCGAACGTGAGCACGGCGGAGGCAAGGCCCCTGCGACGTTGCGGGCGAGACACCCACGCCTTATAGATCATGCCGGGGTTGATGTTGCCGGCATCGTCCGGCGTGCCGTCGGCTCGTACCGTGGGTATGCCGCCGAACCAGGACAGGTAACCGGCCAGGCGGTAGAGGCGCACGACATGCCCACCGCCGACGCGGTGGCCGTTGCCGAACGGTCCAGACCAGTGCTCCCACTCGTCCTCGGTGACGATCCCCCAGCCCCGCCACGCGTCGATGAGGGTGCCCCTGTCGTGGAGCAGGTAGGGGCCAACCGGCGAGTATTCGTCGGGCAGGGTGAGCCCATCAGGCAGTGCGGGCCGGGCAGCGGTCACACGCGCACAGTATCCGGCGGGTGCGCCAACCCCGACGAAGCCCGTTACCGGCTCAAGCGGCACCGCCAAGCGCCCGATACGTCTCAGGTACGCCCCAGTGCCGCCTCTGCTTCGTGCATGCGTCCCCGCGCGTGCGGTACGTCGCCTCTGCCCCTTCGGAGGTAGCGCGGCACCGCAGGTATCGGATTCGACGCCTCTCACAAGAGCATGCGCCTGGGGCTCCGTACTCCCTGGCGTCGCGATGAAGTTCCGTGATCGCCGCGCCGACAACGGCAGCATCCCGTCGATGTTCCGGGCCGGCGCTAGCCAGGAGAGGTGTAGAGAATGTGCCAGACAGGCGGACCCCGCTGCTACGCACACACGAGTACGGCAGTAGCCGCGGCCGAGCAGTCCAAGGTGAGCGCGAAGAAGGCGTACGTCGACCTGCTGACGGAGAAGGTCGAGGAGCGGGGCTGGCAGGGACGCGAGGGGCTCGCCCACGACGTCTACCCCGAGGTCCAGGCTGCCTACCGTCAGTCGCAGGCCGCTGAGGAAGCATGGCAGGGCTCGCTGTCGGACCTCGCGGCGTCGAAGCGCGGTGCCGAAGAAGTCGCAGCGCGTACGGATCTGAACGACGACTTCATCCGCAAGACGCTGTACGTGGGCCAGTACAAGCGTGACCGTGGTCGGATCATCCGCGCGTTGAACGCCTCGGGCGGTGACACCGCCGGCATCCTGGGCAAGACCAACGACCCCGCGGCCGACGCGATCGTCGAGGAGGCGGCGGCCAAGGTGCACGCCGGTGGTGACGACTACCTTCCCAGCGCTACCTACGCTGTTCCGAAGGTCGCTCAGTACCGCACGGCGGAGGCGAAGCAGCAGGGCGTCAGCCGCTGGCAGAAGCAGGTCCGTTCGGCGGCCGACATGTACCACCGATCCAAGCAGCGGGCGGCGCAGGCCGAAGCGGAGATCCAGACCTGGACCACCGCCCTCAGCGCTGTGCCCGAAGGGGCAGCCGGGCGCAGCCAGATGCAGACCAACCTCGACAGCGCCCAGCACATCCACGACGTCAACAGCCGCGAGTCAAAGTCGGACGCGGCCAGGCTGGTCTACCTCGCCAGCAAACTGCGGATCGCGCAGGCCCGCGAGGTGCCCGTCTCCTGATCATCGGACCACTACCGCTTGGGCCCCGGGCCACCGCCGTTGAGCGTGGAACCCGAGGCTTTTTGCTGCCTGGACGACCGGGGTGATCGTTGCTCCCCACCGGCACCCGTATTCCCGGTGCGACGACGGCCACGGCCGGTACAGAGGTCCCGCTCGGCCTGCCGATGACAACGTTCCGCGGCCCGCTCGACACGGGTCGGCCGCCACCTTCGATGCCCCGTTAGAACGTCTTCCCGCCACCGTCACCGGTCTGTGCGGGCAGCCACCGGAACAACCTCGCGAGCGCACTGCCGTGTGCCCGGCCCACTCCAGGGAGATGGAACGTATGTCGAACGCCGGTAAGCCCCGCCAGGGTGCGACCAAGAAGGGTCTGCGCGTGGAGCGGGTCTTCACGACCCCGGGCGTGCACCCCTACGACACCGTGGAGTGGGAACTCCGCGACGTCGAGCAGAAGAACTGGAAGACCGGCGAGATCGTCTTCGAGCAGCGCGGTGTCGAGTTCCCGTCCGGCTGGTCGGTGAACGCCTCCACGATCGTGACCACGAAGTATTTCCGCGGCGCGCTCGACACGGACGCCCGCGAGTGGAGCCTCAAGCAGGTCATCGACCGGGTCGTGGACAAGTACGTGGGTGCGGCGAAGGAGCACGGCTACTTCGCGACCCTCGCCGACCTGGCCGCGTTCGGTGACGAACTGCGCTACATGCTCATCAACCAGATCTTCTCGTTCAACAGCCCGGTCTGGTTCAACGTCGGCACCGAGAGCCCGCAGCAGGTCTCCGCGTGCTTCATCCTGTCGGTCGGCGACTCGATGGACGAGATCCTCAACTGGTACCGCGAGGAGGGCCTGATCTTCAAGGGCGGCTCCGGTGCCGGCCTCAACATCTCCCGCATCCGCTCGTCGAAGGAACTGCTGTCGAAGTCCGGCGGCAACGCCTCCGGCCCGGTGTCGTTCATGCGCGGCGCGGACGCGTCCGCCGGAACGATCAAGTCCGGTGGTGCGACCCGCCGGGCCGCGAAGATGGTCGTGCTCGACATCGACCACCCGGACATCGAGGAGTTCATCGAGACCAAGATGCGCGAGGAGGACAAGATCCGCGCGCTGCGCGACGCCGGTTTCGACATGGACCTCGGCGGCCGGGACATCGTGTCCGTGCAGTACCAGAACGCCAACAACAGCGTCCGCGTCAGCGACGAGTTCATGCGCGCCGTCGAGGAGGGCAGCGACTTCGGTCTGCGGGCCCGCACGACCGGCGAGGTCATCGAGACCGTCGACGCCCGCACCCTGTGGCACAAGGTCGCCCTCGCCGCGTGGGCGTGCGCCGACCCGGGCATGCAGTACGACGACACGATCAACGCGTGGCACACCAACCCGGTGTCCGGTCGGATCAACGGCTCGAACCCGTGTTCGGAGTACATGTCGCTGGACAACACCTCCTGCAACCTCGCGTCGCTGAACCTGATGAAGTTCCTCAAGTCCGACGGGTCGTTCGACGCCGACCTGTTCACCAAGGCCGTCGAGTTCGTCATCACCGCCATGGAGATCTCGATCTCGTTCGCGGACTTCCCG
>Ga0307513_10010739_pt1 | contig 11448 bp, 1 predicted proteins | sample 15_EM_MG_FD_202174 | JGI IMG/M metagenome (GOLD analysis project Ga0307513, IMG submission 202174) | Populus trichocarpa ectomycorrhiza microbial communities from riparian zone in the Pacific Northwest, United States - 15_EM | ecosystem: Host-associated > Plants > Roots > Unclassified | place... | reverse complement strand
CCCACCCCACGGGCTTGCAGATGGCGGGCCAGGCGGTTCGATGCGGCGTCGAGTTCGGCGAAGCTGATGCGCTGGTCTTCATGCTGCAGCGCGGCGGCATGCGGATGCGCGGCCACGTTGCGTGCCGAGGCGTCGAGCACCCCTTCGAGCACACCACCCGCGGGCAGCGCCAGAGCTTCACCGCGCCGCATGAAGTCCGCCGGCGCAACCGGCAAGCCCAGGTCGACCAGGCGGGCTTGCGGTGCGGCAACGATGCCGGTCAACAGGTGCTGATAGGCATGGGCAATGCCGGCCACGCGCGCGCCCTCGAACAAGGCCGTGGCATAGCTGAAAACGGCTTCTATGCCGTCCGGCGTGTCGGTGAAGTCCAGCGACAGATCGAAGCGCGCCGCATGGTCCGGCAAAGGCAGAGGCTCTGCGCGCAGACCGGGCAGTTCGATCATCTTGGGCAAGGCGATCTGCTGGGTCAGCTTCACCTGCACCAAGGGGTTGTGGGCCAGGCTGCGCTCCACCTGCAGCGCGTCGACCAGCAGATCGAAAGGCAGATCCTGATGCGCCTGCGCCCCCAGTACCGCGGTTTTGACCTGCGCCAGAAATGCATCGAAACGCTGCGTGCCGGCCACTTGCGCCCGCAGCACCTGCGTGTTGACAAAGAAGCCGACCAGCTCCTGCGTCTCTGGCCGCGCCCGCCCCGCGATCGACACGCCGACGCTCACCTCACGCTGGCCGCACAAGCGCGACAGCATCAATTGGTACGCCGCCAGCATGAGCATGAACAAGCTCACGCCCTGCCGCCGGGCCAGGGCCCGCAGTTGCTCCGACAGCGCCGCGTCCAGCGCGAACACATGCCGCGCGCCCTGCAGGCTGCGCGTGGCCGGCCGAGGCCGGTCGGTGGGCACGGCCAGCAGCGGATGTTCGTCACCCAGCGCCTCGCGCCACCAGGCCAGCTGGCGCGCGCGCTCGCCGGCTTCCAGCCAGTGGCGCTGCCAGAGTGCGTAGTCGCTGTACTGGATGGCCAGGGGCGGCAGCGCCGGCAACGCGCCCACGCAGAAGGCGCGGTAACACACCGCGAATTCACGCAGCAGCAGGTCCACCGACCAGCCATCGGAAATGATGTGGTGCTGTACCAGCAGCAGGCGGTACGCGGTATCGCCCAGGCGCAACAGGCGCGCCCGCATCAGGGGTGCATGCGACAGATCGAACGGCTGGCGGGTTTCGAGATCGGCCCAGCGCGCCACCTCAGCCTGTTGCGCCGCCGGGTCGAGGCCGGACAGATCGACCTGCGCGAGACCGATCTGGGCGGACGCGTGGATGCGCTGCGTCACCTGGCCGTCGCCAGCGGCATGGAAGCTGGTGCGCAAGGCGGCGTGCCGGGCGATCAGGGCGTCGAGGCTGGCCTGCAGCGCGTCGAGATCAAGGTGCCCGTCGAGGCGCAGCATTGCCGGAATATGGTAGGCCGCATTGCCCGGCTCCAGCTGTTCCTGGAACCACACGCGCTGCTGCGCAAAAGACAAAGGCAAAGGCTGAGATGCGTCCGTGGTGGCGGCAACGATGGGCAGGCGAGAAAAGTCCACGCCCTTCTGGGCCAGCGCCTGCAGGAAACTTTGCCGCGCGGCGGCCGGCAGCGCCATGAAACGGCGGGCCAGTTCGTGCTTGATGTCGGGGGTGGTGTCGGGCTTGGTATCGAATTTGTCGAGGGACATTGAGTCAACTTTCCAGTGCTTCCAGGAGGGCTCGCATGTCGAGCAGGTCTTGCGCTTCGCTTTGCTGCGCAGCGCCCGCATCGCGGGCCAGCATGGCGGCCATGTCGGCAAGGACGGGGTGTTCAAAAATGACGGACAAGGGCAGGTCCACGCTGAGTTGCTGGCGCACCCGGGCACAGACCTGGGTGGCCAGCAGGGAATGCCCGCCGAGCGCGAAGAAGTGGTCCAGGCGCCCCACGCGCTCGCGCTTGAGCAGCTCGGCCCAGATCTGCGCCAGTGTGATTTCACTGGCGGTCTGCGGCGGCTCGTAGGCGGGCCCCGACACCTGGCTTGGCAGATGTGGCTGCGGCAAGGCGCGCCGGTCCAGCTTGCCGTTGGCCGTCAGCGGCAGCGCCGGCAACTGCACCAGCTGCGCCGGCAGCATGTGGGCCGGCAGTTGCCGCGCCAGCTGTTGCCGTAGCCGTTCGCTGTCTTGCGGGCTGTCTTGCTGCGCCACCCAGTAGCCCAGCAGCTGTGCATCCGCACCCTCGCCTTGCAGCAGCACCGCGGCCTCGCGTACCCCGGTGCAGGCCAGCAGCGCGGCCTCGATCTCGCCGAGTTCGATGCGCTGCCCGCGCAGCTTGACCTGGTGGTCCAGCCGGCCCAGGTAGTCCATGCCGCCGTCGCTGCGCCAGCGCGCCCGGTCGCCGCTGCGGTACAGCCGCCCGCCAGTGCGCCAGGGGTCGGGCACGAAGCGTTCGGCGGTCAGGGCCGGCCGCTGGTGGTAGGCCCGGGCCAGCTCGGGGCCGCCCAGGTAGAGTTCACCGGCCACACCCACGGGCAAGGGGTTGAGGGCTTCGTCCAACACCCAGGCGCTGCGTGCACCCACCGCCGTGCCGATAGGCAGGTAGGGGCTGTGTTGCCACTGGGCCGGGTCGCTGGCCGGGGTGGTGGTCCACAGCATGGGCGAGATCACGGTCTCGGTGGGGCCGTAGCCGTTGATCAGGGTGGCCGGGGCGAAGGCCTGGCGTACCTGCTCGAAGTGTTCGCGCGACAGGGCTTCGCCGCCGAAGGCCAGCACCCGCAGGGCCAGTGGCGCCAGTGGTGGGGCTGCCGACTTGGCGTTCTGGGCCCGGGCCTGTGCGGCCTCGGCCAGTTGCACCAGGTAACTCGGCGGAAAGGCCGCCACCGTCACGCCGTGGCGGGCCATCTGCGCGCAGGCCTGGGCCGGGCTCCACAGCACGGGCTCGCTGACCACCAACTGGGCGCCGCAGAGCAAGGGCATGAGCCAGTATTCGTGGGCCAGGTCGAAGTTGATCGAGGCGAAGTGCAGCACCGTGTCCTGCGGGCTCATCCGGTAGCGCTGGGCGATGGCCTGGCAGTGCCGCGCCAGCGGGCCGTGTTCGACACACACACCCTTGGGCTGGCCGGTGGAGCCCGAGGTGTAGACCAGGTAGGCGCTTTGCGCCGGGTGGATGGCCGTCTGCGGTGGGGTGTCGGGCCATTCGCGGTTGGCGTCTTCGACCACCAGGATGTCCAGCTGATTCAACCCGTCCAGACCAGTCCAATGAGAGGCCAAACTGCGCTGGGTCAACAGGTGCTGAATGCCGGCATCGGTACGCATATAGGCCAGGCGCTCTGCGGGGTAGCCCGGGTCCAGCGGCACGAAGGCGCCACCGGCCTTGAGCACGGCCAAGAGGGCGATGATCATCTGCGGCGAACGTTCGATGCCGACACCGACCCGCACTTCGGCGCCCACGCCATGGGCGATGAGGCGGTGCGCCAGGCGGTTGGCGCGGCGCTCCAGTTCGCGCCAGCTGAGGTGGTGCTCGCCCTGGATGAGTGCGCTGCGCTCACCCCCGATACGGGCCTGCTCGCTCAGGGCCTGGGGCAGCGGCACGAAGGCCGGCAGCGTACCCGAGGCGGCTGCGTTCCAGGCCTGGAGTTGGCTGTGCTCACCCGGGCCGAGCAGGTGCAATTGGTCGAGCCGGGTCTGTGGGGCCTGGGCTGCGTGGGCCAGCAGGGTCTGCAGGTGGCCGGCCAGGCGTTGTATCGTGCTGGGTTCGAATAGTTCTCGCGCGTACACCAGGGCGCATTGCAGGCTGCCGTCGCTGCGTTCTTCGGTGGCCAGCGTGAGATCGAACTTGGCCACCGGATTGCCTTCGGACACTTCCTCCACCACCAGGCCGGGCCACTGCGGTGTCTGGCCCTGGATCTGGTGGTTGGCCATCACCTGGAACAGCGGATGGTGGCTGGCGTCGTGTGCGCCGCCCAAGGCTTCCACCAGTTGCTCGAAAGGCAGGTCCTGGTGCGCCTCGGCGCCCAGCAGCGCGTCCTTGACCTCGGCCAGCAAGGCCGCGAAGGGCTGCGCGCCGTGAGGCCGGGTGCGCAGCACCAGGGTGTTGATGAAGAAGCCGATCAGCCCTTCGGTCTCGGCCCGGTTGCGGCCCGCCGCCGGCACACCCACCCGCAAGTCCCGGGCGCCGCTGTAGCGGTACAGCGCGGCCTTGAAGCCTGCCAGCAGCAGCATGAACAGCGTGGCGCCCTGCGCCGCGGCCACGGCGCGCAGCGGCGCCACCAGTGGGGCGGGCAGCGCGAAGGCATGGCGTGCGGCGGTGTGCAAAGGCTTGGCCGGGCGAGCACGGTCCGTGGGCAAGGCCAGCACAGGATGCTCTTCGCCCAGGGCCTGGCGCCACCAGGCCAGTTGACGAGCGCCCTCCCCGGCTTCGAGCCAGCGGCGTTGCCACAGCGCGAAGTCGGCATATTGGACAGGCAGGACCGGCAGCGTGGACGGCAAGCCGTGGCAAGCCGCCGCATAAGCATGGGCCAGCTCCGCCAGCATGCGGCCGGCCGACCAGCCGTCGGACACGATGTGGTGCACGGTCAACAGCAGCCAATGCTGTTGCGGCCCGCGGCGCACCAGCAGCACCCGCCACAGCGGCGCCCGGGCCAGGTCGAACGGACGCAGGGCTTCGGCCTCGGCAGCGCTGTGCGCCAGGGCTTCGGGCTGGCCGCTCAGATCCAGGCGTTGGATCTGCAGTGCCGCGGGTGGATGCACCTGCTGCAGCGCCTCGCCGTCCGGGCCCGCGACGAAGCTGGTGCGCAAGGTTTCGTGGCGTGCCGCCAAGGCGTTGATGCTGCTCTCCAGGGCCGCCTCATTCAAGCTGCCGCTGAGCCGAAGACGGCCCATCATGTTGTAGGCCGGGCTGTCTGGCGCCAGGCGCCACAGCAGCCACAGGCGTGCTTGCGCATACGAGGCCGGCAGCGCCGCCCCGGCGTCGGCACGCGCAGGAATCGGCAGCAGGCCGAAGTCGATGTCCTGCTCGGCCAGGCGCTGCAGGAACACCTGGCGCTGCGCCGGCGTCAGCTCGGCGAAGCGGCGCGCCAGTTGCAGCAGGCGGGTTTGCGCAGGGTTCGTTGCTGTTGTCGTTGCCACTACCATTGCCGCGCCCTCGGCCGTCATGCGGCCTCCATGGCGTCGAACAGCGCGTCCAGCGTGTCGAGCCGGTCATCGCTCAAGCTGCCGTCGCGCGCCGTATCCACCGCCTGGGCGAATCCGGCGAGGCTGGCGTTCTCGAACAGGCGGCGCAGCGGCACGCTGACCTGCAGCTTGGCCTTGAGCCGCGCAACCACTTGGGTGGCCAGCAGCGAATGGCCGCCCAGGGCGAAGAAGTTGTCGCTGCGGCCCACCGCGGCCACGCCCAGCAGATCGCACCAGAGCGCGGCCAGGTGCTGCTCGGTGTCGCCGACCGGCGCGTCGTCGGCACCGTGGCCATGGCCTTGCCACGTCGGCGCCGGCAGGGCCTTGCGGTCCAGCTTGCCGTTGGGCGTCAGCGGCATGTGCGCGAGCGCGATCAGTTGCGCCGGCAGCATGAAGGCCGGTAGATGAACCGCCAGATACTCCAGCAGCGTGGCCTGCGGCGCCTCGTGGTGCGGCACCAGGTAGCCGATCAGTTTGTCGCCGTCATGTGCGACCACCACGGCCTCGCGCACCGCCGGATGTTCGAGCAGCCGGGCTTCGATTTCGCCCAGCTCGATGCGCAGGCCACGCAGCTTGACCTGGTGGTCCAGCCGCCCCAGGTATTCGAGCACGCCGTCGTCGCGCCAGCAGGCCAGGTCGCCGGTGCGGTACAACCGCCCGCCAGCGCGGAACGGGTCTGGCAGAAAGCGTTCGGCGGTCAGCGCGGGGCGCGCATGGTAGCCGCGCGCCAGGCCTACCCCGCCGATGTAGAGCTCGCCGGCCACGCCGGGCGGCAGCGGGTTGAGTGCGGCGTCCAGGACATGGATCTGGGTGTTGGCAATCGGTGCGCCGATCGGCACGGTGCTGCCTCCGTCGTGGCGGCAGGTCCAGTGCGTCACGTCGATGGCGGCTTCGGTCGGCCCGTAGAGATTGTGCAGGCCCGCTTGCGGCAGGTACCGGCCGACCCGCACCGCCAGCTCGGCCGGCAAGGCCTCGCCGCTGGCGACGATGTGGCGCAGGCTGGTGCAGCCGGCGGCGGCGTCATGGGACATGAAGGCCTGCAGCATCGAGGGCACGAAGTGCAGCGTGGTAACCCGGTGCTGCGCGATCAACGCCGCCAGCCGTGCCGGATCGCGGTGCGCCCCCGGCTCCGCGATGGCCAGGCGCGCGCCCACCATCAGCGGCCAGAAGAACTCCCATACCGACACGTCGAAGCTGAACGGCGTCTTCTGCAACACCGTGTCCGCTGCGTCCAGGCCATAGGCCTGCTGCATCCACTGCAGCCGGTTCTGCAGCGCCGCGTGGCTGTTGCCCGCCCCCTTGGGCCGGCCGGTGGAGCCGGAGGTGTAGATCAGGTAGGCCAGCTGCTCGGAATGCGCCTCGCGCGCGGGCCGGGCCACGGACTCGGCGGACAAGTCTTGCTGGTCCACACACAACACCGTGGCGTCGGTCGGCGCCAGGCTGTCCTGCAAGGCACTGTGTGTCAGCAGCAGCGCGGGCCGGGCGTCTTGCAGCATGTAGAGGCGGCGTTCGACCGGGTAGTCCGGGTCCAGCGGCACATAGGCGGCCCCGGCCTTGAGCACGGCAAGCAGGCTCACCACCAGGTCCGGCGAACGCTCCAGGCACACCGCCACGCGGTCGTCGGCTTGCACGCCGCTCGTGATCAGGCGGTGCGCCAACTGGTTGGCGCGCTGGTCCAAGGCCTGGTAGCTCATGCGGGTGTCGCCGAACAACAGGGCGATGGCATCCGGCTGCCGCTGCGCCTGGTGCTCAAAAGCGCGGTGCACCGGAAGGGCATCGGCATAGGCCACGTCGGTGTGATTCCACTGCGCCAGCTGTGCCTGTTCCTCCGTGGTCGGCAATGCCAGTCGGCCCACCGGCCGCTGCGCGTCTTGCAGCATGGCGTCGAGCAGGCCGGCCAGGTGCTGGTGCAGGCGCCGCACCTCGTGCGGTGCGAAGAAGGCCTGGTCAAAGCCGTAGGTGATGTCCAGGCACTCGGTCTGCGTGACCACCAGCGTCAGCGGATAACTGGTGGACTCGGTGTTCACCACCTCGCCGAATTGCAGCGCGGCCGCGTCGCGTTCGGTCCATTCGCGGCCCACGGGATAGTTTTCAAACACGATCAGGCTGTCGAACAGCGCCTGCCCGCCCTGCCCGGCCCAGGCCTGGATCTCGAACAAGGGCGTGTGCTCGTGTTCGCGCAAGGCCAGGTTTTCTGCCTGCACACCACGCAGCCAGTCGCCGCAGGCCTGCCCGTCCGGCGGCGTCAACACCACCGGCAAGGTGTTGATGAACAGGCCCAGCACCTGCTCCACCCCGGCCAGCTCGGCCGGTCGCCCGGCCACGGTGGCGCCGAACACCACGCTCTGGCGCCCGGTATAACGCTGCAGCAGCAAGGCCCAGGCGCCCTGGACCAGGGTGTTGAGCGTGATGCGCTGCGCGCGGGCAAAGGCCTGCAGCCGCACGGTGTCACCGGCGCTCCAGCCGGCCTGCCAGTCAGCGTATTGGCGGGGGCCGGGAGATGCAGCATGCCGTGGCGAGGCCATGGCGCCGGCCAGCAGCACCGGTTCGTCCAGCTGCGCCAGCCGGCCCTGCCAGAAGCCGCGGCTGGCCTCTACATCTTGTGCACCCAGCCAGGCGATGTAGTCGCGGAAGCGCGCACGAGGTGCTCGTTCAAGCGCCTGCCCAGCATAGTGGTTCAGCACCTCGGCCCAGAGTTGGGCGGTGCTCCAGCCGTCCAGCAGCAGATGGTGCCGGGTCCACACCATGCGGTACTGGCTGTCGCTCAGGCGCACCAGGGCCAGGCGCATCAAGGGTGGGCGATGCAGGTCGAACGGGCGCTGGCGCTGTGCCGCGCACAGTTCGGCCAAGACGCCCAAGACACCCGAGTCCGACGCCTGGTCGGCCCGGTCGCGCCAGTCATGTTGCGCGATCTCCAGCCGGGCATGGCGATGCACCAGCTGCTGCGGCCTGGCCAGGCCTTCATGCCAAAAGCTGGTGCGCAAGATGTCGTGCCGATCGACGGCGGCCTGCCAGGCGGCGGCCAGGCGGTCCACGTCGGGACGGGTCAGGTCCATCGTCAACTGGTTGACGTAGGCGCCCTCTTCCGGCGTCAGCAGGCTGTGGAACAAAAAGCCCTGCTGCAGCGCGGTGGCGGGGTACACGTCCTGGATTTCTGCGGCCGGCACGGCCAGCTTCCGCAGCTCGGCCGGCTGCAAGGCCGCGAGCGGAAAGTCCGATGGCGTCACGCCGCCGGCCAGCGGCGTGCAGCAGTGCGCGATCAAGCCCAGCAGCTCGTCGCGGTAGGCTTGGGCCAGGGCGTCCACCGTCTGCGGCTGGTACATGGCGCGGCTGTACACCCAGGTCAGCGACAACACGCCATCGGCCACCTGGCCATGGATGGCCAGCCAGTTCGACAAGGGGCCGCTGGCATCGCGCTCGGCACCCGACTGGCCGAACAGCGGGCGCAGCCATGCGCCCTCGGAGGCTTTGGCGTCGAACTGGCCCAGGTAGTTGAAGGTGATGCGCGGCTTGGGCAGCGCGGCCACTTGCGCTCGCACATCCGCTGTCGCCAACGACTGCAGCAGGCCAAAACCGATGCCCTTGTACGGCACGCCGCGCAGGCTTTCCTTCACGCCGCAGATGGCCGCGGCGGCGTCTTCGTGCACAGCCAGGCGCACCGGGAAATGGCTGGAAAACCAGCCGACGCTGCGCGACAGGTCGACCGTGTCGAACAAGGCCTCGCGGCCATGCCCTTCCAGTTCGACCAGCACTTCGGCCCCGCCCATCCAGCGGCCCAGCACACGCGCCAACGCGGCCAGCAGCAAGTCGTTGATCTGGGTGCGGTAGGCGGCGGGCGCCTGCTTGAGCAGCCGCTCGGTGCTGTCGCGGTCGAGCTGCACCACGGCCTGGGCCGCATCGCGCACTTGCCCGCCACTTGTCGACAAGTCTCGAGGCGGCTCGGCGCCGCGGTAGTCCGCCAAGGCCAGCCAGTAAGGCAACTCGGCGGCCATGGCCTCGCCCGTGGCATGCGTGGCCAGCAGTGCCGCCCAGGCCGGGCAAGCCGTGCCGGGCGCGGCCAGCCGCAAGGCCTCGCTCTTGCCCTTGTCCTTGCCCGTGCGGACCTGTCGGTAAGCCGCTTCCAGGTCCTCCAGCAGCACACGCCAGGACACGCCGTCCACCGCCAGATGGTGGATGGCGATGAACAGCCATTGCGCGCCATGCGGGCCCTGGCCCAGCACGGCGCGCAGCAGGTTGCCGGTCTCGATGTTCAGGCTGCGCTGGGCCTGGTCGCAGACCTGGGCGAACGCGGTTTCATCTGCCACCTCGCGTTGCCACAGCAGGCCATCGGTGGCCGGCTCCGGCAAGACCTGGGCGCACCACCGCCCGTCTGCCGCCTGCAGGTAGCGGCAACGCAGGGCTTGCTGCAGGCACACGGCCGCCAGCGCCTGGCCGAGGCCATCGGCATCCAGGCGCTCGCCGACCACAAAGCGCAAGGCCTGGTTCCAGTGGTGGCGGTTGCCGATGTCCAGGGCAAAGAAACGGGTTTGCACCGGCGTGAGTGGCTGCAGCGGCAGGCCTTGCGCTGAAGGACTCGGTGCGGTCGGCACAACTGGCTTGGCCTCCAGCGGCTGGGCCACGCGGGCTAGGGCCGCCACCGTCTGGTTCTCGAACAACTGCTTGGGACTGAGCTTCAGGCCCTGCCGGCGTGCGCGGGCGATGATCTGCAGGCTGAGGATCGAGTCGCCGCCGAGCGCGAAGAAGTTGTCGTCCACGCCCACCTGGTCCAGGCGCAGGACGGCCTTCCAGATGTCGATGAGGGTGCGCTCCGTTGCGGATGTTTCCACCGGGGCCGCCGTGCCGGTTGACTGCGCCTGTGGCAACGGCAAGGCCTTGTGGTCGAGCTTGCCATTGGCCGTCAGCGGCATCTGCGCCAGCGCCAGCCAATGTGTGGGCAGCATGTAGTCGGGCAACTGGCGCGCCAGCGCCGCCTTGAGCCCGGCCATGCCCGGGGCCGTATCCAGCGCCGTGCCCGTCACCGGCACCACATAGGCCAACAACTGGCGGTGGCTGGCATCGCCATGCAGGGCCACGGCCAGGACTTCGGCGGCATCCACGCCCGGCAAAGCCCGCAGCGCGGCGGCCACTTCGGACAGCTCGACGCGGTAGCCGCGGATCTTTACCTGGTCGTCGCCGCGCCCCAGGAATTCAAGCGCGCCGTTGGACAGGGAACGCACGCGGTCGCCCGAGCGGTACAAGCGCTGGCCTCGCGCAAACGGATGGGGCACGAAACGCTCGGCGCTCAAGCCGGGCTGGCCCAGGTAGCCGCGCGCCAGGCCCGGGCCGCCCAGGTACAGGTCGCCGACGCTGCCTTGGGCCACGGGGAGCAGGTCCGCGTCCAGCACATAGGCCTCGGCGTTCGGCAGCGGCAAGCCCACCGGCACGCTGGCCGACGCATCACGCTCGGCCAAGGCGGCGTCTTGCGTCAGCACGCCCACCGTGGTTTCCGTCGGGCCGTAGTGGTTGAAGACGCGGCAGTCGGGGCGCAGCTGCCGCAGCCTGTCCAGCAAGCTCCAGGGCAAGGTTTCCCCGCCGAGGATCAGCGCATGCCGCGGCAACACGTCGGCGGGCCGGGCAGCCTGCAGCAGGCCTTGCAGATGGCTGGGCACGATCTTCAGCACGCCCACCTGGTGGGCAGCCATGTAGGCGGCAAAGCCGTCGGGGTCGAAGGCCCGCTCGGCGGAGATCAGATGCAGCAAGCGCCCGGAGCACAGCGCCCCGAACAAGACCGTGTGCCCCAGGTCGGCCGCCACGGTGGACACCATGGCCATGCTCTCGCCGGGCGCCAGCTGAAAGCGCGCCAGCATGCCGGCCACATAGTCGGCCAAGGCGCCATGGCTCACCACCACGCCCTTGGGCTGGCCGGTGGAGCCCGAGGTGTAGATCACATAGGCCGCTGCGTCCGGATGCGGACGCTGGCCCAGCGCCGCTGCGTCGCATGCCGACCAGGCCGCGTCGGCGTCCAGTGCAATCACGCTGGCTTCGGCCGAGCTCGCCGATTGCGCCACCACCATGCCTTGCGCATCGGCCAGCACGCTGTGCACGCCGGCATCGCGCAGCAGCATGGCCATCCGCTCGGCGGGCAGCATCGGGTCCAGCGGCAGGCAGGCCGCGCCGGCCTTCAAGGCGGCCAGCAGGCCCAGCACCAGTGCCGGACTGCGCGAGGCGCACACCGCGACACGCTGCTCCGCCCCCACCCCACGGGCTTGCAGATGGCGGGCCAGGCGGTTCGATGCGGCGTCGAGT
>Ga0307513_10010738_pt1 | contig 11449 bp, 9 predicted proteins | sample 15_EM_MG_FD_202174 | JGI IMG/M metagenome (GOLD analysis project Ga0307513, IMG submission 202174) | Populus trichocarpa ectomycorrhiza microbial communities from riparian zone in the Pacific Northwest, United States - 15_EM | ecosystem: Host-associated > Plants > Roots > Unclassified | place... | reverse complement strand
CTTAGGTAGGGCGTATTTGGGGTGCTAATACCTTCCCTTCACGCAACCAGTCCCCGTACCCAATCTCTGAGACCAGTTAGGGTTCCTAGTGACCAAAATACTAGGTGGCGACTCCCATTCCATTTTCTACCAACAAAAGACAATATTTTCTTGTCTCCCCACATTTGCCAGATAGATACCATACACACCTCCTAGATTTTAAAAGTGGAATTTTCGCCGCGACGCCGCGCACCCGCGACAGTCCTCACCAGTAGACCAACGGTGCAACTTATTCTTCGCCAGCACAACAATCTCTTCACTGACGCTTCTCAACAGCCCAGTCGTCTTGCACCGGCTACAACCATGGAGTCATTTTCAGCCCCGACAGCCATCACTAACTCACAGCCCCTTAACCATCGAGAGCAAGTATTAGCCGAAGCTGCCCACAGGAAAACAGAGAAAGAGCAAGAAAACACAGAGGGAAGAACATCCATTCCGCCAGCACATCACACCTTCATCATCGTCTTCGCCGTCTCCAGAGAGAGCATCGGCAAGAAGAGACAGAATTAGTGATAACCGGTCGTGCGCAAGAAACTGCAGCATCATCATCTTCGCCCATCAGCAATCAGGTAAGCATCTTGCACTCTTTCCACTTTTGCAAATTTAATTACACGGTTACTGTGCATGCTTTTTTTACTGTTCAAGTGAATTATAATTCACTTGAACAGTAACTAAGGATGCATTTTTTTGCCCAGCCAGGTCACTGGTCTCGGCGAGTGACCCGGCTACGCTGGCTGGGTCCAGCCCAGCCACATGGGTCGAGCTGGACCCAACCCAAAAAAAATAATATAAAAAAAAACAGAGAGAGAGATTTATGATTTTCTGGCAAATTTATTTTATGGTCTATTTTTTTATATATATTGTAAAAAATATTAATCTCGCATTTAGAATACCTGGTTTTCAATGCAAATGCGGTAAATATACATATATATAAAAAATGTTTTCATGTATACGACCAATACCCTAACATATTTTAAATTTCTTAAAAAAAAAAACAAATATTCAAAGTTTAAAAAAACTGTGCTTTAGCATGGATTTCTTAAATAAAAAAAATTATTTTCTTGCATTCTGGATTTTACAACATGTTTGTAAAACTCCAAAGGGTGTTGACCAATATTCCAAAAAATACAAAAATCTTATTTTTGAGAGAATTCATCTATTATTTACTGTTAATGTTTGGATAAAGAAATCCCAAATGAATGAATATCTAAAATATTATTGGGAATAACTTGTTATTATTTGCTGTTAATGTTTGGATAAAGAAACCCTAAAGGGTTAATATCCAAAATATTTTTTTAGGAATAATAAGTCATCACACATCCTTGAAAGAAACCTCGATTATAATTGAGGACATTTTATTTTTTTTTACTCCACGGTTTACGAGCCGTGAGAGTATTAAACACCAAGGCAAAAATAGGCTTTTAAAGCGCTCTGAATTTCCTTAGATTTCTGAATTTTTATCCCTCTTCCTTGCGATTTACGAGTCGCGAACACTTGAAATACTAAGGGAAAAATGAGTTTTTAAAGCATATTGAATCTCCTTAGATTTCTATCTTAGCTATCTTTTAATTCATAGGTTATAAATTTATTTCAAATCAAACACAGATTTTAAGAGATCTGCATCGGTTCTTCTTGGCACTCTGTAGACATATCTAAAGGTATGATCTATATTAGCCAAGGGTTCTCGCTTTTAGACTTTGAACCCAAGCTCATTCATCATAGCAAACATATCATAGGAAAACTGATTAGAGAACACTAACACCATAGCAAGGCAAACCAAACACCTAGCAGCTTACCTTAGGTATGGCGTACTAGGGGTGCTAATACATTTCCTTTACGCAACCAGTCCCTTGCCTTAGAATATCTGAAAGACCAGTTAGGTTTCCTAGTAACCATAATACTAGGTGGCGACTCCCTTATTCACAAAAAAAAAACCCGACATGAATCCCCGCTCCCGAGAAGGGTCACCGCTCCGCCGCGCTCCGCCGCGAGGGTGCGACAGGATGGCGACTGCACTAGGGACCCTTGGACTAGGTTTGGTAATTTGTTTGTTTATGTTATGTATTGTTGGTTTTTGTTTCTTTATATGAATGGTTTACTTTGTTCCAAAGCTTGAGCATGCATCTTTACATCTTGTCATACATGGTATATCGGATATGGATAAGATCTTGTTGCATCCTGTCATGCATCACCTTTATTTTTATTATCTTTTTGAGAGCACACACATTAAACTTTAAGTTAAGTTGGGAACTAGTAGCTTGCCTTATGACTTGAGTCAAGGTTTAAGTTTGTGTAAACCCCAACTCTTTGCTGAGTGTTTAGACTGATAGTTATTGGTGCACGTGCCATTCCATTATCTGTTGAGCCCCCATATTGCCTTTACGAGGGTGATCACTGGACAACAAAAGACCCTCTTTAGAGATCAAGTAGTGAACATACCCTATGTCTCACATGAAAGAACTAGAACCCATCCTTAGGGTGTACGCTCCATAATATCTTTTGCATCAAAACAAATCCCAAGGCATTATTAATTCCAGGACTTGTGAACGAAATGGCCACCACTGCTAAATTTTCCATCATGGAATATGGGAAAAATTTTGAACTGTCATAATTGACTGAGAGAGACTGCCGTAGAAGTGATGCTAAGAAGTTATCGCCAATCAAGAACCTGAATTGCATTATGAATGAGGTGAACAAGTTAATAGCTCACTTCCAAAATATGGATGACATTGCATTTCTTAGGAAATATGGACGCTTGGTATAGATTGCAAAGGTAGAAGTTTTACACCCAGCTGTACGAGCTTTGGTTCACTTTTGGGATCCGGATTACCGATGTTTTTCTTTTGGGAGCATAGACCTATATCCTACTATGGAAGAAAGAATATGGGATGTTGACTGACTTTCCAAACTATCCATATAAGATCTATTTTACTTTGAGATCTGACAAGGTCATCCCTGGACTGTCAAAGCTACTTAGGATCTTTAACTTGGAAAGGTCTTTGGAGAAGAATGCTACAGGGCTGAAATGGAAGTTTCTAGAAGTTGAACTAGAAAAGAAGTCAGGATCAGAAAAAGAGAGATTGATTGCCTTAGGCATATTTGGCCTTGTGTTGTTCCCAAGGAAAACAGGTGTAATAAGTTTGGATGCCGCTGCTGCTTATATAAAGTATGAGAACACATAAATCAATCTGGTGGCTGCCATTTTAGCTGAAACCTTCCTAACGCTTAACCATTGTAGGAGGACCGGAAAAGGAGCAATGAGGTGTTGCACATAGTTGCTGTATATCTGGATGGTTAGCCATATTGAAACGAAAAAGCCTATTTCAACATTTTTTGTTGGTTCAACAAAAGACCCCTAATGATAGTGGAAGAAGAAGAATTGGGAGCTTTAGACAACCAAGGTTGGGTAGGCAAACTAGAAAATTTTCCTAATAGTGATTTCAAGTGGAGAGCCCCATGGGTCACAACAATGAATGTCCTGATGAGCTGTGGGCAAAGACATTGGGTGCCAATGGTAGGGATTACAGGTTACGTGAGTTATGCTCCTGCCCTTGTGGTAAGGCAACTTGGGGGCATGCAGTGTGTTCCAAGGACTATGGGAATTGCTCAATTCTACGAGTTGTTTAAAGACCTCATTGCACAAGAAGTTTTGGAGATCATCAAACAAGATTGGAAGCATCTGGTTTTGGTTAAGATGGAAGGTTTGAGGGATCCAAGTGCAAGTGAAGAATACACCAGATGGAGAGACTTATCTACTTTAGCCATGCCTTATGTAGGAGTCAGATCTTCCCAAACTATGGAAGAGCCGATTAAAAGGAAAAGGATCAACAATGAAGAAGAACTGAGAGGAAAAATGGAAAAACTTTAGATAGAGTTTAGCAAAAGCAAAAAAGACAAAGCAATGTTAGAAGAAATGGTATTGGAAGGAGATAAAAAGAGAGTCTTTCTAGATGAGCAAATACAGTCTAGAGATGCAAGAATAACAAAGCTTGAGTTAAAGTTGGGTAAGGAAGAAGATTGCTAGGGAAAAAAGTGAGAAGGAGCTAGGAAGGATGAGTTTGGATTGGATGCAAAGGTGCTCTGAACTTGAAGCATTGGAGATTGACTTTAACAATTGCCAAGGAAACGCAGAATATTACCAAGAAAAATTTGAACAAGTTCAATTTAAACTTATGGATAGGATTGGGAAGTATGAAGATTTGAACAAGAAATATGTGGAGTTGGAAAGCTGTTTGGCGGGGATTGCAAAAGAAGAAAGTAAGAGGAAAGGTTTTGAGGCTGTTGAAGCAGAGTTAGCGTTTAAGAAGAATGAGATAAAAGTTCTGAGGATAAAACTTGGCACGGAACACGAAAAGGTGAAGTATTTGGACAAGAAGCTAGCAGCAATGGAAAAACACAAGGATCAAATCAACACCAACAATGCTGCTTTGAACAAAATCAATATGTCGCTCATTGAAAAGATGACCAAGACAGATGAGCAAATGGACGAACCTACTGCACCTGCTCGGATTATTAGAATTAATGCGTGAAATGTGGGAGGGGACATCATTCGCTATCGCTGAAGTTTAGCTGAAACCGATGTCTTTTTGGAAAAAATTGAGAACCACGGCTTTACCTTCTTACCTTTAGCTAGAGAGGTGGTGGAAGAAATATACTAGTGAATTTTGTATTTCTAAAAAAATATAATGAACTTATCAAGCATTAATGAGAAGGGACATTGACCCACCTTTTATGCAAAATCTATCTCTTGGCGAAAATGATTCAAGCTTACAACTCAAAAGGTATTACTCTTAACAAGCAATGTAACAAGATGCTTATGAGGTGGTGGCCATCAATCGTTCACGGGAAGGCTGTATCCATATCCAATATACAAAACATTCTTATCATAATCATGCATTATACCATGCATATGTGCACACATTTGAAATCTGTAAAGAACTTTTTCTTCATAAAGCGCATGATCTCATAGCATTTGAAATCTTTTATTTAAAAGAACTTTTTTATGCATGACTAAGGAATCATAATATGCTCAAGATGACTCCCTCAATTCCCTAGTTGGAGAGAACCAAATCAAATCTAAACTTGACATATATTTGCACACGACACTGGGGGGCAAGAAGTGCACATAGGGGTACATAATGAATCAAAGCCCAACATTAAGGAGTATCATCATGAAAACCTCTGAAACACCTTGATGAGAATTGCATAAAAAAATATGATGATTGCATTAAAAGTTTCAGTTTTCATGAACAAAACTAGATCCTTTGAGTATTCCGGTTCAAGAGAACAGGCCGGGCAAATAAATGGAAACAGGAGCTCGAAGAAGTCTACAACGGAAAGGGGGACCTATGTTTCCAAAATGGATAACAAAAACATGCATGCTATATTTTCATAATACTAACCTGGTAGGAAAGGTGTGACAAAAGCCAAATTAGTTCCATGTTTTTGGGAACTGCTGAGGTACAAAATCTCAGGTCAACAGAACTACGGAAAAGGATAGGAACTGTGAACCAGCACTGCTTCATTCCTCGAGGTAAGATGATTTCTTTTAAACCAGCACTTCAATGAATTCAATTTCTTTCCTAAAAGGCACAAATTCAATGAATTCAATTTCTTGCCCCAAAGATATAATTTCTTATGATGTCAATTATACACAATACATATAGATTTTCTTTTTGTATTCTAACATTATAAGAACAAATAAAATAATTAAATAGGCAAAAGGAAGACCCTTACTTAGAGCTCCAACTATATGTGCTCATAATAAGTCAGATCTCATACTGGACATTCCTCCTACAATCCCAACGATAACAAATCAACATTTTGGTTTGGCCAAACATATAAATTCATTCATTTGGAAATTAGTTCAATCCAAGTATTTAAATTCACAATTTACATACATATTTGTACAAACTTAGTACATTTCAACCATACACGAAGTCAGTCCATAATTACTCATATTTATGGCTATCAGAGCAACCAACATTCATGCACTTTCTGAGCTGTTGTAACAGTCCATATTCTTACACATTAGGGTTTCCATAGTAGCCCTTATTTTCCAAGTGTTAGGAATGTCATAATAAACATAAATTGCTCTCATTTAGGCTCTCATAACAGCCCAAACTTCCATGAATTTAAGCTGCCTTAATAGCCCGTTTTCCTACACACCAACGCTACCATAACAACCTTTATTTTTCGCATGTTTAAGCAGTCATAACAGCCCTAAATCCCATTGTTTAGGTTATCATTACAACCCAAATTTCAAAAATTTTAGGCTGTTGCGATAACCTGTTCTTCCATATATTAGGCTAAATAATAAACCTTTGTTTACATGCTCGAGCTATTGTAATAGTTTTTTGCATACACATGACTGTTATAACATCCCTTATACACGCCTAATAATTCACACAACACACTCCTAAAATCTAACAAAATTCGAAGTCCTTTTTATCCCCCAATCTTTGCCAAAACATTCAACTCAACAACTCACACACACATTTATATTTCAAACACAACAACTTATTTCGTCAAATATATGGTGGACATTCTATTAAACCCTTTACATAAAATTTAAACATTCTTAACCTTCCAAAAATACACTACACATAACTAAAATAATATTAAGCATTCAAATCATCACATTATTACAAAACAACCTAAACTAAATTCAAGTTTTCAAAGTTTTCCCTCCATTATTGCAATTATCAATTTTAATCATTTTTAGCAAATAATACCTCCAATACTAATAATCCCAATTTTAACATTTAAAATCAAATTAAGCATGTAATTATTATCATATTACAAGAACAAATGAAAATCCTTATAATTTTGAATCACCCTTCAATATTCAAGAACTAGTATTTTGACCATAATAACTAAATTCAAGACAAACTAATTTATAATATTTCCAATGTGTGTACTAATAAGATATGATGCACTTTGGCAATTTATCGATATAGTTTGCCAAAAATACTAATAATTAACACTACTTAGAATCTCAATGGAAAGGTGATCCAAAACATATACCTTCGGTAGAAAATCAAACACCTTAATTCCTCGCCTTGTAAACCCAAAATGAATGGAGCACAAGATGGTAGAAAATGGTTATCACATATAATGACTGACATGAAATGCTTTCAATTGCATTAAATCCATAGCATCTCTCTCTTATCACTTTCTTATCCCAAATCCATTAATCACCCACATCCCATAAACAATCTCCATCATCGCCATTCATTTTCTCATTCTCAATAAAATCAGCAGTGCCTCAACACTGCAACCAGCCTCCAACCATCGGCTAAGAACCCACAGCAACCATCACTGTTTCTTCCAACTTGCGATAACACCACCAACGCCTCCATAACCAGCGACGTTATCTTTCCTTCAGTTTCAGCTGAGACAGCCCTCATTACCTTCCCTGCCTGTCGATAGTGGTAGTGGCGTCGTTCCTTCTCACATGCACCAACTCCAACAGTCCTCTAACTCGTGCCAGTGATAGTAACTCTCAGTCCCGACCACATTGACCAGTGTTTTCTCTCTCTCAGCCACTCTAAGGGCAAGAAGCCCTAAACAAAGGAAAACGCCCAAAATCGATTTGAGCTCTTCACAGTTTCTCTCTCTCTTGCTTGCAGGTTATTAATTAGGCGCGTGACAACCATGTGATTCGTGTTCAATGGAACTTAATTGGCCATAGCTTAATAGATTTTTCTAATTTGTGTATTTAAATTTTGTGTATATTGATATTTTTGTGTCTTTTTTATTGTGAAAAATTCATATTTTGATATTTGATAGTGATGCTATAAAAAAAATTAATAAAACAAAAATTTAAAAATAATAATAAAATGACTCAATAATCATTTTGTAATTATTAGAGCTTGTGGTATATTAATTTAAGTTGAATTAACGTGATCTCATTAAAATTCATTGAATAATAAAAACAATATTATGCTCCATTTTAAAACAATCAAAATAACTTAGCCAAACCTCAGTTATATTTTTATCATTTTTATAGTTCAATATTCATTTTAGAAACAATTAAGATGACAAGTCTCATTAATTTTTATAGGACTTGATATCAAAATATTATGAAAAAGAAGTTTTATTTCCAGGGACCAATAATAATTTTTATAAATGACTAAAACGATAAGTCTCATTTTTAAAAAGAAACTGGTATTAAAATTTTAAAATCAAATACGGATTACGTTTAATTTTAGTAATTTTGATGAAATTTTTTTAAAAAAACTTAACATTGATATTTTTGATAAATTTATTATTTTTAGAGACTAATATTATTTTATAACATGTTTAAAGATCAATGTAAAATTATTCACAAAATAACTGGAAATTACCAAATAAAAATTAAAAATGATGAGTAGTATCGCTCTTCTCTTAAATATAATTAAACTCTTAGCTGAATATCTGTAACTTTTTTTTGTGGAATAAGTCGATATATTGAAAGGGCTAACCAGAAGGTAGCCAAAAACAAGATACACGAAAGAAAAGCATAAAAGAAAAGAAAAGAGAATCACAAAAACAAAAGGCAAATACAAAAGGAAAGAAAAAGAAAGTCAACAGATACATAACCGAAAAAGAACATCATGATTGAAGAAGCTGATACGTCATGCTTAAAGCCTTGATTTGGTGTTTGACCAATCTATAATACCTTCAGGTCCTATAATTAAAGTAGTGCTAGTAGCCATGAAGAACTTATCAGTAGACTTGAGCCAATTTGAGAGGCGATAAAGAATTAAGGAGAAAGTGTCTTCGAAGATCGCAGCTCCATCATTGAAGATTACCTTGTTCCTCATAAGCCATATACTCCAGCTAACACAGCAAGAAAGCATAGACCAAGCCTTACGCTGGAATTTTCCAAATACTAGGTTAGGCCACTGATGTAAAAGATCATCCACACAGCAGGGAAGGCAACCACTAATACCCCACCAATCCAAGAATTTCATCCATAATTTCCACACTGGTCTACAATGGAGGAGAAGATGATTTGAAGTCTCAATCTCATTTTCACAAAAGATACAAAAGGCTTGATCAACTGGGGTTATATTACGGCAAAGTAAGAAATCCTTAGTGCATAATCTATTCTGAACAACTAGCCAAAGAAAAGATTGAACCTTAGGAGGGACCCCTTTTTACCATATCGAAGCATTAAAAGTTCTAAGCCCTAGATTCACAATTCTGTCAATAAGTAAAGAACAAGTTTTAACTGTATAACCTTCATCTGTTGAAGAGGACCAAACTTTCTTATATGAAGTTGTTGCCTTTAGCCGAAAGCTTTCTAGAGATGAGAGAAGGTAGACAACTTGCTCAGTTTCAAAGAGACAATTGTCTCCTCCAAGCTAACTCCCACTTCCATTCCCCTTGCTCCCAATTTCCCAAATCAGCAATTGTGGCATTCAGTTTAGTGGAAAGAATATAGAGTCGTGGGTAAATGACTTTCAATGGAGAGCTATTAAACCAAACATCAGACCAAAACCGAGTTAGAGAGCCATTTCCCACTACAAATCTGTAATTATTGGCTAAAGCTGAAGAGACAAAGTCTGTTGAAGTCATAAGGGATGAGATGTCCCTCCAGATACAAGACAATCTTCTACTAAACATAGGGAAACCATTTTCAAACACCGGCTTGAATTTGTTGAATACCATCTTCTTCCATAGCTCATTAGCAGGAAGAAAGAGCCTTCAAATCCACTTGAAAAGCATTGCTTTATTCTTGGCTATTAATGACCCAATCCCAAGGCCACCCCTATCCTTATCCCTAACAACCATACTCCATTGAACTTTGCAAATTTTTCTCATTTTGACAGTTCCCGAACATAAGAACTTGCGTTGGATGGAAGTAAGTAAGCGACACACACCTTTTGGCATAAGGAAGATGGACATGAAGTACAAAGGAAAGGAGTTCAACACACTTTTGATAAGGCAAATGCGACCGGTCATGCTCAACACTCTCCCTTTCCACGAAGTTAGTTTCTTTCAAAACTTATCAATGACGGGTTTCCATGTTGAAATCCTTCTAGGATTAGACCCTAAAGGCATCCCCAGGTAGTTACATGGAAGAGAATCATGCCTGCAGAAAACTGATTTTGCAAACTCATCCAAGCAAGAGTAATCAACATTGATTCCTATAAGAGAACTCTTAAAAAAATTAATGTGCAAGCCTTAGCATAGAGCGAACCACCTTTAGACTCTTTTAACTGACTGGAGGGCATGCAAACTAGCTGGCATAAAGACAAGAGTGTCATCTGCATATTGTAGGTGACTTAAGAAGTTATTAGAGCCAAAATCAATACCCCGAAAGATGTTTGAGGTTGCCGCACGTTGAAAGAGAACAGATAGACCTTCAACAGCAATATTAAAAAGAAAAGGAGATAGGGGATCACCTTTGTCGCACGTGTGCTGCGTCGCGGCGATCGTCCTCTACACTCAATGTGTGTGTGTATCTGGAAAATATGGGGAGACAAGGAATTCTTGTCTCTTATCAGTGTAAAATGAAATGGGAGTCGCCACCTAGTATTTTGGTCACTAGGAACCCTAACTGGTCTTAGAGATCGGGTACGGAGACTGGTTGCGTAAAGGGAAGGTATTAGCACCCCAAATACGCCCTACCTAAGGTAAGCTGCATTGTTTTATTTGTCTGATCAAAATCTAAGGTTTGGTAGCGTTTTCTAATTGTTGGTCCTGTCTGTCTAAGATTCAAGAAAAGCCCTCCTCAATAAGGAGGTTCTTATCTTATGGGGTAAGACCTAACCGTTCTAATGTCTATAAAAGAACTATTGTTTTAATATCGGGAATACGCTTTACGTGTAAATTCGTAATCCTTGATATAGAAAGAAACAAAATAATTTTTTTTGGATTTTTTTGAAATATTGGCCAAAACATTTTTTTTTTGAAGTTTTCTTTGTTGTATGAAAATAGAATATGAGTTTTTTAGCTTTGAGAGATTTGGCCGTATGCATGAAAACAAAAACATGTTTTTTTTTTAATGTTTTGACGAAAATCGGCTATTTTAATACCGAATGTTGTATTTTTAGCAACATAAAAATACTGCTTGATATTAATCAAAATGACATAAAAAACACACGGGAAAATTGTAAGATTCCAAAAAATATTTTTGAATTTTTTTTAAAAAAAAAACCGGGCTGGACCTGGCCCAACCATTCTGGGCTGGGCCTAACCCGGCCCATATACTGTGGGCTGGACTCAGCCCAGCCGCGTGGACTGGGCTGATGATCCAACCCATGAAATATAATTAGCTGGTTACTGTGCTCCTGCACAGTAACCAGTTAATTATTTTGCTTGCTTGCAGAAACGTGCACAGTGCACGTTCTGCATGCAAGCAAAGAAACGAAGAAACAGAGATGAGGGGAGGGTGTTACCTGCAACAGAAGACTTTGGG
>Ga0307513_10010736_pt1 | contig 11450 bp, 8 predicted proteins | sample 15_EM_MG_FD_202174 | JGI IMG/M metagenome (GOLD analysis project Ga0307513, IMG submission 202174) | Populus trichocarpa ectomycorrhiza microbial communities from riparian zone in the Pacific Northwest, United States - 15_EM | ecosystem: Host-associated > Plants > Roots > Unclassified | place... | reverse complement strand
AGGTCCTGAAGGACGGTGACCGGGTCACCGTCGGTCGCACCCAGTTCCGCTACACAGTTAGAGACTGAGTGACGCTAATATGTCGGTCGCCATGACCGACACTTACATAGAACGCATCCTTCGCGCCCGCGTCTACGACGTCGCCACGGAATCGCCGCTGGAATTCGCTGCGCGCCTCTCCCGCCGCATCGGCAATTCCGTGCTGCTGAAGCGCGAGGACATGCAGCCGGTGTTCTCGTTCAAGCTGCGCGGCGCCTACAACAAGATCGCGCACCTGTCAGATTCGGTGGCGAAGCGCGGCGTCATCTGCGCCTCGGCGGGCAACCATGCGCAGGGTGTGGCCCTGGCAGCCAAGCGGCGCGAAATTCCGGCGATCATCGTGATGCCGCAGACCACGCCTAACATCAAGGTGAGCGCGGTGCGCGACCTCGGTGGTGAGGTGGTGCTGCACGGCGACGATTACGACAGCGCGTACGAACACGCGCAGTCCATCGTGCGCGAGCGCAACCTCGCCTTTGTGCATCCGTTCGATGACCCGGATGTGATAGCCGGGCAGGGCACCGTGGCGGTGGAGATCCTGCGCCAGGCGCGCGGCGAAGTGGACGCGATCTTCGTGCCGGTCGGCGGCGGCGGCCTCATCGCGGGCATCGCCGTGTACGCGAAATATTTCAACCCGAAGATCAAGATCATCGGCGTCGAGCCGGTCGATGCCGCGGCCATGCACGACTCGCTGCTCGCGAAGAAGCGCGTGGTGCTCGACCGCGTCGGCGCGTTCGCCGACGGTGTCGCGGTCAAGAAGGTGGGCGAAGAAACGTTCCGGCTGTGTCGCGAGCACGTCGATGAAATCGTGCTGGTCGACACCGACGAAATCTGTGCCGGCATGCAGGACATCTTCGAAGACACGCGGTCCATCGTCGAGCCGTCCGGCGCGCTGGCGGTTGCCGGCATCAAGAAGTACTGCGCGCTCAACCACTGGAAGGACAAGCGCGTGGTCGCCATCAACAGCGGCGCGAACATGAACTTCGACCAGTTGCGCTACGTGGCCGAGCGCTCCGACGTGGGCCAGGCGCGCGAAGCACTGTTCGCGGTGGAAATTCCGGAGCAGCCCGGCAGCTTCCTCAGGTTTTGCGAAATCCTGGGGCAGCGCGCCGTCACCGAATTCAACTACCGCCACGGCGCGAAGGAACGCGCGCAGATTTTCGTGGGTTTCGCGCTGGTGCGCGGCAAGGAAGAGCGCGACGAAGTCATCGCGAAGCTGAAGGCAGCGGGCTACGGCGTGACCGACATGACCGACAACGAGATCGCGAAACTGCACGTGCGTTACATGGTCGGTGGCCATGTCAACCATGGCGTGACCAGCGAGCGGCTCTACCGTTTCGAATTTCCGGAGCGCAAGGGCGCGTTGTTGAAATTTCTGCAGTCCGTGGGCACTCGCTGGAACATTACTCTGTTCCACTACCGCAACCATGGTTCCGACTACGGGCGTGTGCTGGCCGGAATCGACGTGCCTTTGTCCGACACCGCTGATTTCCTCGATCACCTCAACGTGCTGCACTATTCCTACAGCGACGAGACTAACAATCCGGCCTACCGGATTTTTCTCGGTAACTGATCGCCCGAAGAGGAAATAGCCAGCAGCCGGGGAACGCCGGGCGGTGATACCGGTCTGTGTAGAATGTCCCCGGCCGTCGCAATCAGGTCTCTGCTCGTGTTTGACAAAAAGCATCCCTTTTATGGGTCGTACCGCATGGCAAAGCGCATCGCCATCGGCATCGTTGGCGGGACCATCGTCATCGCCGGAATCATTCTCGCGGTCATGCCCATCCTGCCGGGCTGGCCGGCGATATTTATCGGCCTCGGCATTCTCAGCCTGGAATTCGCCTGGGCGCGCATCTGGCTCAAGAAGGCGAAGGAAAAGGCCGAAGACGTCGGCCGCAGCATCAGCGGCAAGCCGGCGATCGACCGCAGCAAGTCGTCCGATAGTTAGACGCTCACTCGATCGGCAGGTCGAGCATCAGCTCGCGCGCAAAGCGCACCGGTGGCGACCCATACGACAGCACCTTGTCGTGATACTCACGCAACGAGAACGCGGCGCCCAGGCGCTGCTCCGCTTCTGCGCGCAATGCCATGTGTTCCTGCGCCCCGACGAAATAGACCGGTAGTTGGGCCGAGGTGAGCTGCGCGCGCGTCCACTTGCCCGCCGCCTCGCGCTCCTCCTGGAAGCCGGACTCCGTCATGAGTTTCATGGCTGCTTCGCGCGAGATGCCATCGACGTGCACCGCCTGGTCCAGCAAAGCGTTGACGATACTGCGCAGGTACCACTTGAGCTGGATGAGCTTCATGAGCGGATCGCCATTCATGTAGCCCTGGTCGATCATCACGCGTTCGGTGTACACCGCCCAGCCTTCGATGAACGGGCCCGACGCCAGCACCTTGCGCAGCGTCGACGGATATCTGTTGGCGTGCGCGAGCTGCAGGTAATGCCCCGGCATCGCTTCGTGGATGGTGAGGTTGTGGATCGAGCGCGTGTTGTACTCGCGCAGGAACGAATCGGTCTGCGCGCGGGTCCATTGCGCCGGAATCGGCGAGACTGCGTAGAAAGTTTTCTGGCCCGCTTCGAGCGGACCAGGTGAATCGCAGTACGCCAGCGCCACTCCTTGCTGGAATTCGGGCATCACGATGATTTCGAGCGGTTCATCGGGCACCGTCACGATGTTCTTCTCGCGAACGAACTGCGTGGCATCGACCAGCGAGGCGCGTGCGGTGTCGAGCACCGCGTCGCGTTTCGGGCGTTCGGCATAAGCGAGCTCGAGCGCGGCCTTGATGGCCCGCTGCTGCTGCGCGGCGCTCGGCTTGTCGGGAGTTGGTACGCTGCCGCGCTTGCCCTTGAGAACGACGGTGGCGATTTTGTACATCGCCGCGCGCGTGGCCGCGAGCTCACTCTCCGCGCGCTCACGGATCTGCTGCCGCGTCAGCGGCGAGAACAGCGAGAACGACAGCTTCTGGTCGTAGAGCTCGGGCCCAAGCCGGAAATCGCCCTTGGCTTCGGGCGTGAGGCGTTTTTCGAGCCAGATCTGGTGCTGCGACACGGCGCTGCGCGCCTTCGTAACACTGGTCCGGAAGGCGTCCTGCTGATCCGCTGGCAACGTGGCTATCTGCGCCGTGATCTCCCCGTCGAGCATCGATTTCAAACCAGCGTTCTGTTTCGCGGCGGTTTCCGCGAAAACTTTCGGGACGCGTGCGGTTTCCAGCACCTCGCGAACCTGCGCCAGGAAGCGCGGAAGTTCGTCGAGCCGCTTGCCCAGGTTTTTCAGGCGTTCCGGAGCGGGGGCGAATTCCCGCGCCAGCAGGTTGTACAGGCCGTCGCCGGCGATGCGCGTGTAGAGCAGCGGGTTCCAGCGCCAGTCTTGCAGCGTCTGGAATTTCCAGCGGTCGTACTGCAGATCGTGGACCAGCAGCAGCGCGTCGACCTGGTTGGCGCGTGACAGCTTCGCGCGATCGATGGCCTCGAGCGCCGCTAGATAGAGCTCGGTGAATGTGAGTCGCGCCTGCCAGCCGGCGGCGCTGACATCGTCGAGACGATCGTCGAACCGGTGATCGCCGAGACTGGTGGCGCCGACCGGTGTTTGTTCCGGAGCTTCCTGCAGGTAGCGCTGCGCAAGTGCCTCGAACTGCTGGTCGGCGGTGGGTGGTGGTGGCGGCGGAGGCGGCGGAGGATCAGCGCGCGGCGGTGTGGGCGCGCAGGCGCACAACAACATCGCCACGACTCCAGCCACGACAGTTCCAGATGCAGACTTCATCGCAGAGCCTCTCGCAGATCCGGGCGCAATGGCCAACGGAGCGCGACGTTACCAGTTAAAGTGCGCTCTCGCAGCCACGCCGAATAGCGCCCCCTTGAGCATCAAATCCCGATCGCCCGCCCTGCAGGCGTTGAGCCAGCCCGACTTCGCACGTTACGCCTTTGGCCGGCTGGCGGGCACGCTGGCCTGGCAGATGATCAACGTGGTCGCGGGCTTCCAGGTGTGGAAGCTCACGCGCGACCCGCTCGACCTCGGCCTCATCGGGCTTGCGCAGTTCCTTCCGTTCCTGGCGATGGTTCTGCCGGGCGGGCAGGTCGCCGACCGCTTCGATCGCCGCATCATCATCGCCTGCGCGTACACCGCGGAGCTTGCGGGCGGCGTCATCCTGCTGTGGTTCACGCTATCCGGCAGCACCAACGTCGGCATCGTCTTCGCCGCGATGGTGTTGTTAGGCCTGGCGCGCGCGTTCTGGGCGCCGGCCGGACAGGCGATGACGCCGAACCTCGTCCCCAGGCACCTGCTGTCAGGCGCCGTAACGGCAAACGCCGTGTTGTTCCAGGTGGGCGTCATCGTCGGCCCGTCGGTCGGCGGTGTGCTGGCAATTTTTGGCTACCACGTGGTGTACGGCATCGCCTGCGGGCTGCTGACGTTCACGGTGTTCATGGTGGCGAACGTGCGTCCGGTGCGGCCGCAGGGACCCGCCACGCAATGGCGCTGGCACAGCGTTCTCGACGGAGCCCGCTTCGTGATCAGCAAGAAACCTTTGTTAGGTGCGATCTCGCTGGACTTGTTCGCCGTGTTGTTCGGCGGCGCCACCGCGCTGTTGCCGGTGTTTGCCACCGACACCCTGCACGTCGACAGCGCGGGGCTGGGCGTGCTGCGCGCCGCGCCTGGCGTGGGCGCGGCCATCGTGGCGTTGATGCTCGGCCTGCGCGCCATCGAGCGGCACGCCGGGCGATGGATGTTCGGCGGTGTCGCCGTGTTCGGCGTCGCCACCATCGTCTTCGGCATGTCCACGAATTTCTGGCTGTCGCTCGCGATGCTCGCCTTGTTAGGCGCGGGCGACATGGTGAGCGTGTTCGTGCGGCAGATGCTGGTTCAGCTGGAAACGCCGGACGGGATCCGCGGCCGCGTGAGCGCCGTCAACTCCATGTTCATCGGCGCGTCGAATGAACTCGGCGAGTTCGAATCGGGCGTCACCGCGAGGTGGTTCGGCACCGTGCGCGCCGTGGTGTTCGGCGGCATGGCGACCCTCTTCGTCGTGGGCAGCTACATGAAAATATTCCCGGAGCTGCGCAAGCTGGACCGCTTCCCCGAACCCCAGCATTAATGGGGACACTCCCCATTTCCTAGCAAAAGGGGCCGGACCTCGATTTCATCCAGTACTCCCACGCTGCTGATACTGGATTTACTCGCGCCCTGTACATAAATACAGTTCGCGCATGGCAAGCGCGATCAAAGGCCGCGGCGCGCTGTCTCAGCCGCCGGGCCGCTTCGACAAACTCACTCAAACTCTCGAGCACGACGGCTGGTACGAAGAAGAACAGCCGGAGAAGCGCGAGATCGTAGTGCTGCCCGAACACGCGCGCACGGTCATCAGCCGCAACCAATCGCCGGACATCCACTTCACGCAGTCGATCAATCCGTATCGCGGATGCGAACACGGATGCATTTATTGCAGCTCGGGTGACACGCCGATTCTCATGGCGGACGGCACTACCAAGGTGATCGCTGAAGTGCAGGTGGGTGACGCGATCTACGGCACGGAAAGAATTGGTTGGTATCGCCGGTTTGTGAAGACGCGCGTCCTCGCTCGCTGGAGTGTCATCAAGGATGCCTACCGGGTCACGCTTGAGGACGGCACCAGTCTGGTCACCGGGCCGGATCATCGTTTCCTGACTGAGCGCGGCTGGAAATTTGTCACTGGTACCGAGAGTGGGAATACCCGGCGCCCCTTCCTGACCGTCAACAACAAGTTGATGGGAACCGGGCGTTTTGCGGCCGGACCTGAAAAGGGATCCGATTTTCGCGTCGGCTATCTGTGCGGCATCATCCGCGGCGATGGGTCGGTTGCCTCGCGTACTTATACGCGCGCGGGAAGGAAAGATTGGGTCCATCACCTCTTTCGACTCGCCCTGTGTGATGACGAGGCTTTGACGCGATCGAAGGAATTCCTCGCCCTTTGCCAAGTCGAAACACACAGCTTCATCTTCGCAGCAGCAAGCGCCACGCGCCGTCCCATGAATGCCATAAGAAATCAATCGCGAGCTGGCGTCGACGAAATACGGAACCTCATCCGTTGGCCCGCGGTAGCGACAGTCGAATGGCACAAGGGTTTCCTGTCCGGCATTTTCGACGCAGAGGGAAGTTACAGCGATGGCATCCTGCGCATCTCCAACACCGACCGCGAAATCATCGACTGGATTTCGCGCGCGCTGCTTGCACTGAAATTTTGCTTTGTTATTGAACACATTCACCGCACAACCACCAAGCCAATCGACGTCGTACGTCTCGTTGGTGGCCTCGCCGAACACTTGCGGTTCTTCCACACCGTTGATCCCGCAATCTCTCGCAAGCGCGACATCGCCGGTCAAGCCGTCAAAAGCACCGCCCGGCTTGGAGTCGTCAACGTCGAGCCGCTCGGCAAAGCGATGCGCCTCTACGACATCACGACTGGCACGGAAGACTTCATCGCCAACGGCGTCATCAGCCACAACTGCTACGCCCGCCCGAGCCACGCCTATGTCGGCCTATCTCCTGGCCTCGATTTCGAAACGAAACTTTTTTACAAAGCCGACGCCGCGGCGGTGCTCAAAAAAGAACTCGCGGCGCCGAGCTACAAATGCGCGCCCATCATGCTCGGCGCCAACACCGATCCATACCAGCCGCTCGAAAAGACACACAAAATTACACGTTCACTGCTCGAGGTGCTGCTCGAACACAAGCACCCGGTGAGCGTCACCACGAAGGGCGCGCTCGTCGCGCGAGATGTGGACCTGCTTTCGCAACTCGCGCGCGACGGTCTCGTGCGCGTGATGTTCAGCATCCCGACGCTCGACAACGAGATGAAGCGAGTGCTCGAACCGCGCGCGGCTTCCGCTGGGGCGAAATTGAAAGCGATGCGCGTACTGGCAGAAGCGGGCGTGCCCGTGGGTGTGCTGGTGGCGCCCATCATTCCCGTGCTCACAGAACACGAAATCGAAGCGGTCCTCGAAGCGTGCCGCGAGGCGGGTGCGTCGCTCGCCGGATACACCATGCTGCGGCTCCCGTGGGAAGTGAAGGATCTGTTCCGTGAATGGCTGGCCGAGCATTTCCCCGACCGCGCCGCGCACGTGATGTCGATCGTTCGCGGCATGCGCGGCGAACGCGACAACGACCCCGACTTTGGGACGCGCATGCACGCCATCGGACCGGTGGCACAGCTGATTCGCCAGCGCTTCCAGCTCGCCTGCCGGCGCCTCGGCTTTCCTCAGGACCGGCAAAACGCGCTGCCAACGAATCTTTTTCGCCCGCCACTACGTACTCATCCTCAGTTGTCGCTCGATCTGGGGCGCTGATTTCCGGCATCGGGTGTCGCTCTGGGAACCCCGGAGCGGCGGGCGAGGTCTCAAAGTGACGATGCTGCGACGTGGCATACTTGCCGCGCCCATAGACATCCCGCATCAAGGCCCTGGGAGTTCGTCCATGAACGCGATCTGCATGACTACTGCGTGCCTGGGTGCCGTTCTCCTCGGGGGATGCATGCAGGCGCGTATCGAAGAATCGCGTGAAATGCCTACCCACCTCGCCAAGGACGAACGCGTGGTCATCCTCGCCAAGCCGCAAATCGAAGGCGCGGGCGCGGAAGACGACTTCATGGATTGCATCGGCGAAAATCTCGGCAACGGCAAGGGCGCCCTCCTGGTTCACGACAACAACGATTTCGTCGACCAGATGTTTCCCTGGTTTGAACCGAGCACCGCCCCGGGCAAGCCCGAAGCCTTGAGTGAGCTGCTCGCGCGTCCGGGCGTGGCCGACCAGGTCACGAAGTCGGGCGTGCGTTATGTAGTCTGGCTCGATGGCAGCACTCGCAAGACGGATGGTGGCGGCAGCCTGGCCTGTGGCGCGGCGCCCGGCGGGGCGGGTTGCATCGGCTTCGGCTGGTGGCAGAAGGAATCGGCTTACGAGGCGACCATCTGGGATTTGAAACAGGCCAAATCAGCGGGTAGCGTCGGTACAAATGTCACTGGAACTTCCGCCATCGTTGGGGCAATAGTTCCATTGCCATTCATCGCGCGGGTGCAGGCCACCGCATGCAATCGCATGTCGACCCAGCTGCGCAGTTTCTTCTCGGGAACCGACGGTATTCCCGCCGGTACCCACTGATTACGGCAGGAGATTCGCATGCGCACTCCAATCCTGATTTCCCTCGCTGCCGCAGCAGCGATTCTCGCGGGATGCGCTTCCTCCGGCAGTAGCGGCGGCGGCATGCCCAGCCCTCCGAGCGGCGGTGGCGGAATGCCCAGCCCGGGTGGAGGCGGCGGAATGCCCGGTGGCCAAAGCGGCGGCATGCCGGGTGGAATGCCTGGCGGTAGCAGCGGAATGCCTGGCGGCAGCAGCGGAATGCCTGGCATGCCCGGTGGCAGCCCAGGAATGCCGGGTTTGCCCGGCGATCCATCGTCTTCCCCCTCTTCAATGCCTGGCTTGCCAGGTGAGTCAGGCGAGTCCGGCGACAAATCGAGCGGCACCAGTGGTTCGGGAGATTCGGATTCGAAGTCGAAAGACGGCGCAGGCGGCAGCGCGGCGCCGGAAGGTCCGGGCGGTGCACAAACTTCCGAGGAACGGCGGCAGGCAGGCGAAAAGAGCCTCGACGATTCGCTCGGCGATTTCGACAAGACGCTCAAGAAAGAACAGGAGCGGGTCGCGAAAGAACGCGACACACGCGGCACTGCTGAGGGCGAAGAAGGCGGAGACTCCGCGCAAGGCGGCGAGGCTGGCAGTGCAGGAGCCGACAGCGGTGGTGGCCAGGAGCGCTCCGGCGACCTGAAATCCGAAGGCAATGCGTCGAAGTCCGCCAGCAACAACAACGGCGACCAGGCATCGTCCGACCAGAGCGGCAAGGGCAAGGGCACGGGCGGCGGGGGCGGCGGCGGGAAAGAGCGCGTCGTCAACGACGACGACATCGTCGCCAAGCGTTTGCGCAAGGCCGCGGAAGAGGAAACCGATCCGGAGCTCAAAGAGCGGCTCTGGAAGGAATACAACGACTACAAGAAGTCGGCGAGTTGATTCGATCCCAGAGGAATCGACGAAGGTGACGACATGAGATCCAAACTACTTGCGGCGGCGGTATTGGCAATCCCGATGTTGCTCGCGGGCTGCGTCACCTCCGAGACCAAGCCAATCCCGAAAATCGCGGCCAAGCAGGCCACGGTGCACATCCCGCAAGCCGAATTGCTCGACGTCGGCATTCGCGTGTTCGACCCGGGCATTCCCAAGAATCTCGAAACCGACGACGAAGCTCTCGCCAAGAAGCGCATCTATCCGGATCTGCGCAAGGCCGAGGCGCGCTACATGCCGACGCTGCTGCGCGCAACGCTCGAAGAAACCGCGCAGTGGGGCGCGGTGCGCGTCATCCCGAACAGTGCTGATTTCGTCGACGTCATCGTCACCGGCAAGGTGGTCGATTCGAACGGCGGCTTCATGGCGCTGGAAATCAGCGCGGCCGATGCGGCAGGGCGCGTGTGGATCAAGAACAAGCAATACAACAGCCTCGTCGACCTCGGCGCGTACAAGACCACCGCCTCGCTCAAAGCGCGCGATCCCTTCCAGAACGTCTACTCGGAAATCGCCAACGACCTCGTCGTCGCGCGCGACAAGCTCTCGGCGCTCGATCGCGAAAACATCCGCAAGATCGCCAGCCTCAAATTCGCCGAAGATCTCGCGCCCGACGCCATGCACGGCATGACGGCCGTCGACAAGAACGGCATCACGCAGGTAGTCAGACTGCCCGCGGATTCGGACCCCACGCTCACTCGCATCGAAAGAATTCGTGAACGCGACACCGCGGTGGTCGACACGGTCAACGATTACTACGCGAGCTTCGCGGAGTCGATGGACGACTCCTACGACAGCTGGCGCCAGACCAGCTTCACCGAGCTCGAGAAAGAAATGCGTGCCCGCTCGAGTGCCCGTACGCGCACCGTGCTGGGCGCCGCGGCGCTGCTCGCCGCCATTTTCGCGCCGAACTCCTGCAGTTCTTACGACGCCTGCCGCATCAACGACGCCATGCGCACCGCCGGCACCATGGGCGGCATTGCCGCCGTGATGTCGGGCATCAAGAAATACGCCGACGCGCGCGTGCACGCCGATGCGCTGAAGGAGCTCACGCAGAGCTTCCAGGCCGAAGTCGCGCCGCAGGTCGTGGAAGTCGAGGGCCACACGCTGCGCCTCACGGGCACGGCGGAAGATCAATACCGCGAATGGCGCAAACTGCTCAAACAACTCTATCTGGAGGAGTCAGGTGCGGCCGCCGCTTCGACCCCCGACCCGGCTCCTGCTCCTGCCACTTCCACCAAAACGGCGACCAGCAGCGTCAAGCCTCCGTCCAGCTGATACGTGACAAACCAGAATCAGGCCGGCACCAAGCTGTGCGGCCGCTTCGTGCTCATCGAGAAACTCGGCGCCGGCGGGTACGGCGAGGTGTGGCGCGCCCGTGACGAAATGCGCGAGACCGAAGTCGCGCTGAAAATCCTCTATTCCCAGTTCCTGAATTCCGACGCCGCCTGGGAGGTGTTCCAGCGTGAGTTCACGCTCACGGCACGCCTGAATCATCCGGGCGTTTTGCGCGTCTACGAACCGGTGCGCGCCACCGACGCCACGGTGCTACCCATGGTGTTCGCCGCCGGTGGCGACCTGCGCCAGATGCGCGGCGCTCCTTACACCAAGATCCTGCCGCTGCTCATCGACATCGCGGCCGCGCTCGAACACGCGCATTCGCGGCGCATCGTGCACCGCGATCTCAAGCCCTCGAACATCCTGCTCGATGACGCCGGACGGCCGCTGCTCGCGGACTTCGGTGCCGGCGCTTCCGAGGGCGACAATTCCAGCGGTCCACCAGGCTCGCCGTTCTCCGCCAGTCCGCAGCAGCTCTCGGGTGAACCCGCGCGGCCCACCGACGACATCTACGGGCTGGGAGCGCTCGCCTACGAACTGCTCTCCGGTTACCCGCCGTTTTATCCCGCGTTCGATGCGAAGAAGATCGCCACCGAGCCGGTGCCGCGGCTCAAGCCGGTGAAACCGATACCGCCACGGCTGGAACTGCTGGTGTCCTGGTTGTTAGCCAAGCAGGGGCGCGAGCGCCCGCCGTCGATGCGGCACGTCGCCGATGAAATGAACGCGGTGCTCCAGGACACGCTCGGGCTCGAAGGCGTCCCGACCGACGTCGCCGCGGAAAGCGAAGCCGCCATCCTCGGCGCCGCCGCCGACAACCTCACGCCGGCAGTGATGGCGGATGACACGCCGACGCCTGCGAGTTCGGTGCGCGAGCTCGAAGAAATCGATCCGGGCATGTTGCCGCAGGTCGACGAGCTGCGGGCGCAGGTCATACGCGAGCAGCGGGCGCGCAACCGCCGTCGCAGCTGGGCCATTGCCGCGGTGCTCATCATCGTCGCG